>Ga0209682_10000108_pt1 | contig 26228 bp, 15 predicted proteins | sample DOMMetBare2Fresh_2_FD_187471 | JGI IMG/M metagenome (GOLD analysis project Ga0209682, IMG submission 187471) | Wetland sediment microbial communities from St. Louis River estuary, USA, under dissolved organic matter induced mercury methylation -... | ecosystem: Environmental > Aquatic >... | reverse complement strand
AGGACGCGCGGCTCGAGGTGTTCCGGCTGCATGCGCGGTGGTTTGCCACCTGGCTGAAGCTGGAGGAGCCCGAGGCGCTGCCGGAGGCGGCGCGGCGCGAGCTTCTGGTGCTGGCGGAGAGCGAGGAGCATCCCGGTGTCCTGGTCTACCGGGAGGTCTGATCCGATGGGGCGGCAGGTGCGGATTCTGCGCCGCCTCATCCGGACTTTTCTGACCGATTACCTCCACATCGTGGAACACGACGCGGTCGGCGAAATGCGATTGGGCGATCTCACGGTCCGCCGGAAATCGGTGGACGGGGCCGGCGTCGTCGCGGAGACGGCGGACGGTGTGACCGTCCTGGTCCAGATCGAGCCGGAGGCTCTCCCCTCGGACGAAGCAGAGACGCGGTTGAGCCGGTCTCTGCGGGGCCTGCGCCTGCTCTACGGCGAGCCGGTGCTCGCGTCGTTGGTGAACCTGCGGGGCGGCCGGCCCGGAATGCATCTCGAATCGGGTGTGGTGACCCAGGCCGGCCGGATCGAGATCACCCGGATCTTCTATACGGCGTTGGGACTGGAAGAGGCGCGTGCCGAATGCTTTCTGGAACGGCCCGAGCCGCTGGCCTGGGCCTTCGCCGCCTGCATGCGGCCAATGCTGCGTACCCCGGCCGAGCACCGCCGCGCCTGCCTGGAACGGATCGCCGGGGCCCCGCTCGACGCCGGGCGGCGCGCTCTTCTCCGGCGCGGGGTGGGGGTGTTCCTACCCCTCACAGCCCGTACTTCTCCAGCCGTGAATAAAGCTGCGCCCGGGTGAGCCCGAGCAGCCGGGCCGCTTTGGAACGGTTGTTTCCGGTCTGTTCCAGGGCCTTTTTCACGTAGTCGCGTTCCACCGCTTCGAGATCGACGCCTCCCGGTGGCAGGTTGTCCGTCGGCGCGGCCGTGCGGGCGGCCGGCGCGCCGATCGCCATGGGGAGGTGCTCGCTGGTGATCAATCCTCCTTCGGCGAGGATGACGGCGCGCTCGACGGCGTTGCGCAGCTCGCGGACGTTGCCGGGCCAGGCATAGGACACGAGCTTGTCGCGGGCCTCGCGGGAGACGCCGGCGGAGGGGCGGCCCACCTGGCGGCCGATCTCATCGACGAAGGCTTCCAGGAGGGCCGGGACGTCCTCCGGGCGCTCGCGCAGCGGCGGCAGGTGGATCTCGAAGACGTGGAGGCGGTAATAGAGATCCTCGCGGAAGGTGCCGCGGGCGATCGCCGCGGGGAGGTCGCGGTTCGTCGCGGCGATCACCCGCACGTCCGCCTTGAGCGTCCGGGTGCCGCCGAGGCGTTGCAGCTCGCGCTCCTGGAGCACGCGCAGCAGCTTCGCCTGCACCACCAGGCTCATCTCGCCGACCTCGTCCAGGAACAGCACACCGCCGGCCGCCTGCTCGATCCGGCCGGGGCGCGCCGCGGTGGCGCCGGTGAAGGCGCCTTTCTCGTAGCCGAACAGCTCGGATTCGAGGAGCTGCTCCGGCAGGGCGGCGCAGTTCAAGGCCACGAACGGTCCCTGGGAGCGCGGCGAGGCGCGGGCGAGGAAGCGGGCGACGACTTCCTTGCCGGTGCCCGACTCACCGGTCAGGAGGACCGTCGTTTCGGTCGCGGCGACCTTGGCGGCGAGGGCGAGCGTGTCGCGCCACGGTTTCGAGGCGCCAATGGCGCGGCGCCCCTCGCGGGCGTCGAGCTCGGCGGTGAGCGCCTCGACGCGCGCCGCGAGGCGTGCCGCGCGCTCGCGCTCCTCGGCCGCCCGGCTCTGCTCCTCGGCGAGGCGCTGGTGGGCGAGCGCGAGCGCCAGGTGGTCGGCGATCCGCCGGGCGGCTTCGGCCTGATCGGGATGGAAGGCGTCGGGATCGCGCGAGAAGAAGAGGAGAGCGCCCGTCACCTCTCCCTGCAGGACGATCGGGACGCGCAGATGGGAGCGAATGCCGAGGGCGAGCTGCCGCTCGAAGCGGCCGGGCGGGACCGCCAGCTCGATGGGGCGCGGCACCGGCTCGTCGCTCGTCAGCAGCCAGCCGCGCATCGTGCCCTCCGGCGCGATGACGGCGTCCCGGATGATGGAAAAGTCGGTCAGGATGGACGGACGGATCGCCTCGGGGAGGGGGAATTCGACCGCGGAGCTCTGGATCGAATCCCCCTCGGAGACGGCGAAGACCCGCGCCCGCGTGCGGTCCTCGCTGAGCAGGCCGAGCTCCAGGAGGTCATGCGGCACGGCCTCGCGAGCGATGAGGGAGACCTGGCGGAAGACCTCCCGTACGTCGAGAGCCTGGGCGAGCGTGGGGAGGAGGGAGCGCAGAGCCTCCATCCGCCGCCGCCGCTCACCCTCCGCCGCGACGAGCGCCTCCACGAGCCCGCGCACCCGCGGCCCGCCGTCCCCCGCGAGCTCCGCGGCGGCCCGGGAGAGCGCGTCGAGCAGCGCCTCGGGGGTCGGAGCGGGCTCTCCCTCCTCAGGATCGGCCATGAGGGGGATTCTATGCCGGCCGCCGCCGGCTTCCGCAGAATCAATGGCATGCGAAGGCCGCGGTGTCCTGGATCGGCTGGAAGGCGGTCCCCTGGGGATTGACGTAGGTGCGCGTCGCACCGGTCACCGAATCGGTGACGAGGAGCGATGTCTGTACGTTCGTCAAGCCACCGGCGAAGACCCAGAAGTGGCCATTCACCGCGCAGCCGTCGAGCACCTTGACGACCATCTCGGCATTGCTCGGCGCGAAGAACCAGAAATAGCCCGTATCCGAGGTCAAAGGCACAGGCTGCCCGGTTCCGCTCGCTCCGCTGCCCGTCTGCCAGGTGGTCTCCACGTTGAAGCGGCTGTTGTTGAGGAGGAGAGAGGCTCCGGTGGCCAGAAGCGGCTGTCCGGGCGCCGCGCCGGCGAGGCTCGCCGGGCAGCCGGTGAAGGCGGCGGTGTCCTGGATCGGCTGGAAGGACGCCCCTTGCGGGTTCGTGTAGGCCTGCTGCTCCCCCGTGAGATTGTCCACCACGACGATCTCGACCTGCACGTTCGTCAGGCCCCCCGCGAACACCCAGAGGCGATGGTTGAAGGAACAGCCGTCGAGGACCTTGATGATCATCTCCACGTTGGCGGGGTCGAAGAACCAGAAGGTCCCCGTGTCGGAGGTGAGCTGGCTGCCATGACCGACGCCCGTGCCGCCGTCCGGCGTCCGCCAGAGGACGGCCACCGTGAAACGGCCACCGCCGAGGTCGAGCGGCGGCGACGGGGCGGAGAATTCGTTCAAGGCGTTGTCCCACAGGCTGAACCGGGGAATCCCGTCGACGCCGGTGAGGGCCAGGAGGTGATCGCCGCGGCCGAAGAGCCGGATGGGCGTGCCGGGCAGCGTCCGCTGTGCGGAGATCGAATAGTTCTGTCCCCACCTCTGGATTTCGGAGCCACCGCCCGCCGGGCGGAGGGTGAACAGCGTTCCCTGATTCCACGCGGCGTCGGAGACGTCGTTGGAGAGGGCGTCGGTACGCACGAGGGTGTGGGCGTCGAAGATCTCTCCCGAGCCCAGCACGACGAGGGAGCCCTCGGGTGATACGCGGATGGGGTGGAGCGTGCGGATCTCTCCGTGGTAGGGCGACTCCCCTTCGTTTCCCAGGCTGCCGTCCGCCCGGATCTCTTCCCAATGGACGTCGTTGGGGCTCGTGTCGTCACGGAAGAAGTACATGCGCCGGTTGGCCTCGCTCCACACGTACTCCGCGGAGATATAGTTCCAATCTCTCTGGGCGAGGAGCGAGCCATCGGGGTGATAGACGTAGTGGGTGGCCCAGGCTCCCGAAGGATCGCAGGCGAAGACGTAGGCTCCCGCCGTCGACAGGCCGCGAGGCTCCTGCGGCAAGTTGGCGAAAGGCGTCTCGTGCGTGGAGGTGGCGAGATCGATCTGGCGGATCGCGCTCGATGGATAGGCGAGGTACAGGCGATGAGTCGCCGCCGAATAGGCCATGTAGCTCGGCGCCTCGACGAGCGGAATGGTCTCGAGGTAGCGCCGCAACGGAATGGACCAGCGGAAGACGCTCAGGTTCGCCCGGCTCAGGAGGTACACGACGTCGTCTGTTCCCTGGACGACGGCATCCGGCACGTAGGCCAGGCCGTTCGGGTCGACCGGCTGGCCGGGCTCGGAGGGCGCCAGGAGGTCGATCGAGAAATGTTCGGCTTCGATCCCCGATGTCCCCTGGTAGAACGAGAAGACGAAGCCGTTCCGCACGGCGATCTTGAGCGGCGTCCGGGCCGGCTTGTAGCGGCCGGTTTCGAGGAACGCGTTGGAATAGGAGAACAGCTCGCCACTCCGCAGCACGATGGGGAGATCCCCGTAGAACGCCAGATCGTCGAACCGTCCCCCCAGGCTGTTGGCATAGCTCAGGTTGTTGGCGTTGTACACGATTCCGGAATCATCCGTGACCCGGGCTTCCCCGGGGAACACATACGTCTGCGACGCATCCGGATACGCCCCATGGTAGGGGCTGTCGTTCTGGGTACCGAAGGTGCCGTCGGCGTTGACCGAGAGAACGACGATGTCCGAAGGGCTGATGCCTGTCGTCCGGCCGAAGATCTTCCGGAGCGTCGGAGCGGCCGTCACGCCTCGCAGCGAGTAAAAGTAGCTCGCCGTATCGAGCTCTGCGCCGGTCAGCTTGTTGAGGTTCCAGAAGTCCCCGCCCGCTTGGAGGAGGAGTTGGTTGCTCATCACGGCGAGCCAGGAGACGTTCGCCGGCGTGTTCTTGAGATGCGTCTCTCCCGTGCCGGCCAGGGTGAATCGTGAGGTGCGCCGGCCGAAGCTGACGAAGAGGTTCCCCGGATCGACCGTGAAGGCGGTCGGTGCCTCGGCGAGGCCGATGTCGCTCAGCCAGACCTGGGCGGCGAGGTCGTAGCGTTCGATGCGGGGAGGGGAGGTGTAGGCGAAGTAGACGATGCCCGCGTTCTCCTGGGTGGCCAGCCAGGGCAGGGACTCCGCCGAGGCCCCGGGAAGGCTTCGGCCGGTGAGGAGAAGGACCACAAGAGCGAGGATGCGGCCGACGCTGCGCGGTTTCATGGGGAATCTCCGTTCAAGCGAATCCTGTTCACCCCATAGTGTCGGCAGGGTGCAGGACATTTCACCGGAGCGTGCCGTCGGCCTCACCCCAGCCCCATCTCCCGGGCGCGCCGCAACAGTGGGCGAGCCTGGCCCGTATGTTACGCTGACCGCGAGACCACATGCCCAGCCCCTTTTCCCGCACCTTGCGCTCCCTGGAGGCCGACGGACACCGGCGGTGGGCCGCGGGCCTGATCCCTGCCTTGCTGCTGCTCGGTGCCTGGGGAACCTGGTTCGTGATGGCGCGGGTGGCGGTGTATGAGGTGTCCGACCGCGCGTGGCTGGCGGTGGACCGCGAGGCGCATCCGGTGGCGGCGCCGGTCGCGGGGCGGATCGCCTCGCTGCGCGTGACGCTCGGGCAGGAGGTGGCGGCGGGCGAGGTGCTGGCGGTGCTCGAAGGGGAGGAGCAGCGCTCGCGCCTGGAGGAGGAACGGGCCCGCCGGACCGGCTTCGAACGGCAGGCCGAGGCGCTGCGCCGGCAGATCGCCGCGGGCCGCCAGGAGCTCGGAGAGCGCCGCGGTGCGTCGCAGGCGGCGGTCGAGGAAACCCGTTCGAAGCTCCGCGAGGCCGAAGCCGCGGCGCGCCTCGCCGATCAGGAGGCCGAGCGGCAGGCGCGCCTCCTGGCGAGCGGACTGATTCCTCCGGCGGAGGCGGACCGCGCGCGGTCGGCGGCCGAGCAGCGCCACGAGGCCGCGGAGTCGCTCCGCCAGACGCTGGGCCGCCTCGGTTTCGAAGAGAAGGGGACCGCCAGCGAGCAGCGGGGCGATCTCGACGAGCTGGAACGCGAGCTCGCCCTCCTCGCCAGCCAGTCGAGCGGCGCCGAAGCCGCCGTCCGCCGGCTGGAACGGGACCTCGAGCTGCGCACCCTCCGTGCTCCCATCGCCGGCCGGATCGGGCAGATCACGCCGGTCCGCGTCGGCTCGGTCGTGGCGGAGGGAGATCCGCTCGCCCTGGTCGTGCCGCGGGGCGAGATCAAGGCCATCGCCGAATTCCTGCCCGCCGCCGCCCTCGGCCGCATCCAGCCCAACCAGCGGGCGCGCGTCGTCCTCCAGAGCTTTCCCGCCGCGCAATACGGCGAGCTGGCGGCGACCGTCGTCGATCTCGCCAGCGAGCCGCGCGACGGCCGCATCCGGGTCGAGCTCACCCTGAAGCCGGACCGCCAGTCCCGCCTGCCGCTCCAGCACGGCCTGCCGGGCACGGTCGAGGTGGAGGTGGAGAAGGTGAGCCCGGCCGTCCTCGTCCTGCGCACCGTGGGGAAGGTGTTCGAACGGCCGGTGGCGGGCGAGCCCGTTCCTTAGAACCCATATGGGTGATATGGTTGACCCATATGAAGACGACGGTCGAGATTGCCGAAGACTTGTTCCTGCGTACACGGGAGGTCGCCCAACGCGAGGGAACGACGCTGCGCGCTCTGATCGAGGAAGGGTTGCAGGCAGCTCTCGCGAGGCGAGAAGAGAAGGCGTCGTACCGGTGGCCCGACTTGAGCGTCGGGGGCGAGGGTCTCGTCCCCGAGGTCGAGGAAGGGAGCTGGGAGCCTCTGGGTGACTTGATCTACGCGGGACGCGGGGCGTGATCGCCGTCGATACGAACCTGCTGGTCTACGCCCACCGGAACGACTCGCCCTGGTTCGAGCCGGCGCGGAAGGCCTTGAGTGCCCTGGTCGAGGGCGCAGCCACCTGGGCGATTCCCTGGCCCTGCGTGCACGAGTTCCTCGCCATCTCCACCCACCCCAAGATTTACAAACCGCCGACGGAGCTGCCGCAAGCGCTGAAGCAGGTCAATGCCCTGCTCGCGTCTCCGAGCCTTCTCCTGCTGAAAGAGGCCTCCGGCTATTGGCCGGTCCTCCGGCGATTGCTCGCCGCCGGCCAGGTGACCGGTGCCAAGGTGCACGATGCCCGCATCGCGGCTCTCTGCCTTTGCCATGGCGTCTCCGAGCTTTGGTCCGCTGACCGCGACTTCAGCCGATTTCCAGAGTTGAAGACGAGAAATCCACTCGTCGGCTGAAGTCATGGAGGCCGGGAGCGATACCTACGCCGCTTTTTTGAGCTATGACGAAGCCGATCGCGCGGTAGTCGAGAGGATTGCCGGCCGGCTTGAGGAGCGCGGCGTCTCCGTCTTTTTCGGCGACCGGGATTTGATCCCCGGGGAGCCTTGGCAGGAGGCGATCGAGGAAGCCTTCGAGGCGAGTGGAGCCTGCGTGGTGTTCCTGGGGTCCGGGGGGATGGAGGGCTGGGCGAACGAGCGGATGCGGGTGGCTCTCCAGGAGCGTGTCCAGCGCCGCTCCTTCCGCGTCATCCCGGCCCTTTTGCCGGGCTCCCGCTTTCCCGGACAGGGAGATCTGCCGCGGTTCCTCAAGCGCCTCGAGTGGGCCGACTTGCGCGCGGGGGCCGACGAGGAGAGAGCCCTCGAGAAGCTGATCTCCGGAATACTCGGCAAGTCAGCGAGGTCCTCTGCGGCCAGCCGGCTCCCCCAGGATCGCCGGCCCTATCAGGGGCTGCAACCCTTCCAAGAGGCGGACGCAGATTTTTTCTTCGGCCGATCTGCCCTGATCCAGAGACTGGTCGAGGCCCTTCGGGAAGGTCGCTTTCTGGCCATTGTCGGACCGTCCGGCAGCGGGAAGTCCTCCGTTGCGCGGGCTGGCCTGATTCAGGCTCTCCGGCAGGAGGGGTTGCCGGGGAGCGACCGCTGGCGCTTCGTGACGTTCGCGCCGGGGGTCCGGCCTATCGAAGAGCTGGCGATTTCGCTGGGTCCGATCGTCCCGAAGCTGAGCGGGCACCGTGCCGCCGCTCAGTTCATCGCAGATCTTCGCCGGGACGAGACATCTCTCCATCTAGCTCTCCGCTTGGCTCTCTCCGCGGAGGAACCGGCCGTCCGCGCTCTTTTTCTGGTCGATCAGCTCGAAGAGATCTTCACTCTCTGCCAGGACGAGACCGAGCGGCAGATGTTCATCGAGAATCTGCTGTACGCCGCCGGAGCCTCCGGCGGGCGTGCCACCGTGGTGCTTGCGCTGCGTGCCGATTTCTACGCCCGTACCGCCGGCCACCGCGAGTTGGCGGATCTGATTGCCGAGCGCCAGGTCCCGGTGACGCCGATGGAAGAGGCAGAGTTGAAAGAGGCGATCGTGGAGCCGGCGCAACGCGTCGGGTTGTCGCTCGAGCCGGGGCTCACCGAGGTGATCCTAGGCGAGATGCGGGGCCAACCCGGCGCGCTCCCCTTCCTTGAGCATGCGCTGTTCGAGCTTTGGGAACGACGGAGCCACGGCCACCTCACGCATGAGGCGTTCCGCGCGATCGGTGGTGTCGAGGGGGCAGTCGCGCGCCGGGCCGATGCCACGTTCGGCGCGCTCACGGCCGAGCAGCAGGCTCTGGCACGGCGCGTCCTGCTTCGGCTGGTCCAGCCGGGAGAGATCACGGAGGACACCCGGCGCCGGGCCCGCTCCGGCGAGCTCTTCGCCGAGCTGGGTGAGAGGGGATCCGTCGAAGCGGTGGTGAGTGCCCTGGCCGCTTCCCGCCTGTTGACGGTCGGCCGTGATGCAGGGAGCGGAGCGGAGGTGGTCGAGGTTTCCCATGAGGCGCTGATCCGCGGCTGGCCACGCCTGCGCGGTTGGATCGAGGAGAGCCGGACGGCTCTCCTGGTGCGTCGGAGGATTGGGGAAAGTGCAGCCGAGTGGGAGCGCCTCGGACGGGATCCGGACAGCCTATGGCGCGGCGCGCCTCTCTCCCGCGTCTTGGAAACGGTGGTTCAGGAGGAGCTGGACCTAAGCTTCCCGGAAAGGGAGTTTCTGGAGGCCAGCCAAGCTCTACGTGATCGGGAAGAGAGGGAACGCGTGGAAAATGCCCTTCAGCTCGCGCGTCTCGCCCAGGAGGCCGAGGCACGGCTCGTGGCCGAGGAACGCCTGGCACGCTTCGAGGAGGGGCACCTGGAGCTGGACGGCTTTCGCCGGCTTCTGGTGGAGGGGCGGTTCGTTGAGGCCGAGATTGACATCCTGCGCGCCTACTGCCGCTTTCTCTGGCAGACGCTGGTCCCCTTCAGCCCGGAGGCCATGGAGAGCACTCTGGCTCACAACCCGGCTGTGGTTCGGCTCCTGGTCGATCTGTTCCTGGCACGCTTCGATCCCGCCGCCGAGGCGGGACGAGCAGAGATCTGCCGGAGGGTCCAGAGCGAGATCGATCACCGGATGGACGGCTTGGGGAACCTCGATGAGGAGCGTATTCTGCGGTCGCTTCTCCACCTGATCGAGGCCACCCTGCGCACCAATTTCTTTCAGCGGGACGCGGAGGGTGGGCGCAAGCCCTATCTCGCTCTCAAGATCGATTCTCAGAAGGTGGATCAGTTGCCGCGGCCTCGCCCCTTCCGGGAAATCTTCATCTGGTCGCCGCGGATGGAGGCGATCCATCTGCGCGGTGGCCCGGTGGCCCGCGGCGGGATCCGCTGGTCAGACCGGAAGGAGGATTTCCGCACCGAGGCCCTCGGGCTCTTGAAGACCCAGATGTCCAAGAATGCGGTCATCGTCCCCGTCGGAGCCAAAGGTGCCTTCATCGTCAAGCGTCACTCGGAATCATGGGAGGAGCAGCGCCAGGAAGGAATCGAGTGTTACCGAATGATGATGAGAGGACTCCTCGACCTGACCGATAACCTCCTGGGCGAGATGGTAATCCCACCCCGGGATGTGGTGCGTTACGACGCTGACGATTCTTACTTGGCCGTGGCCGCCGACAAGGGCACCGCCACGTTCTCCGATATCGCCAATGGAGTGGCCGCCGAGTATGGCTTCTGGCTCGGTGACGCATTCGCGGCCGGTGGCTCGACGGGCTACGACCACAAGCTTATGGGGATCACGGCGCGGGGTGTCTGGGAGGCGGTCAAACGGCACTTCCGCGAGATGAAAAGAGATCCTGAACAGGAGGAGATCACTGTCGCCGGGGTCGGTGACATGTCCGGAGACATCTTCGGCAACGGCATGCTTCTCTCCCGGCGGATCCGGCTGGTCGGTGCATTCGACCACCGCCATATTTTCGTAGATCCTGCGCCTGACCCGGAAGCTAGCTATCGCGAGCGCCGGCGTTTGTTCGATCTCCCCCGGTCGTCCTGGGCGGACTACAACCGATCGTTGCTCTGGACAGGGGGCGGCGTTTTCGAGCGCACGTCCCGGAGTATTGCGGTGAGCCCCGAGATGGCCGCGCTTTTCTCGATTCCGGAACCTGTGGTGACGCCGGATACGCTGATCCGCCACCTGCTCCGCGCCGAGGTGGACCTCCTCTGGCTCGGCGGCATCGGTACCTATGTCAAAGCGAGCACCGAGGCGCACTCCGACGCCAGGGACCGATTCAACGATCCGGTCCGGGTCGATGCCCGGGAACTCCGCTGTCGCATCGTGGGCGAGGGAGCCAACCTGGGTTTCACGCAAAAAGGGCGTGTGGAGTATGCCCTGGCCGGAGGACGCATCAACGTCGACTTCCTGGACAATTGTGGAGGGATCGACTGCTCCGATCATGAGGTCAACGTCAAGGTGGCATTGGATGACGCGCTGGCGCGCGGTCGCTTCAGCCCCCAGGATCGCGAGCGCCTGCTGGTCGAGATGACGGAGGAGGTCGCGCAACTCGTTCTGCGGAACAACGACCAGCAGACGCAAGGGGTCAGTCTCGAGCTTTTCATGGGCGACACCTTGGACCTGTCCCGCTTCGTGCGGCGTTTCGAGAAGGCTGGCTTTCTTGATCGCCGTCTTGAGGCCCTGCCGGACGAGGAAGATCTCACCGCGCGGCAGAGGACCCGGCACGGGTTGACCCGTCCGGAAATCGCGGTTCTCGTGCCGTTCGCGAAGATCGCCCTGCGGACCGACTTGCTGGCTTCCGATCTGCCCGAGGATCCCGGCCTCACTTCGGATCTTTTGAATTACTTTCCGCGCCGCCTCGAGAATCGCCATCGCGAATCCATCGAAGCGCATGCGTTGCGGCGAGAGATCATCGCCACTGTGTTGGCGAACGAGGTGGTGGACCGCATGGGCGTGACATTCGCGAACCGCTTGGCGGACGACACCGGGAGCGGCACGCCGGAGGTGGCACTCGCCTATCTCAACAGCCGGGATATCCTCGGAGTACGCACCCTCTGGGATGGCATCGAAGCTCTGGACAGACGGGTGTCGGCGGACCAGCAACTCGCGATGATGGCCGCGCTGCGCAGCCTCCTCGAGCAGACCACGTTGTGGTTCCTTCTGCCCGATCGCCCCCGATCGCTGCCGACTTCCGCGTGGGTTACCCGCTTGCGGCCGGGCGTGGAGTGGCTTTTCTCCCATCTGGGCGAGTTGCTTCCTCCGGCTGAGCAGAAGTACCTCACGGAACAGGCCGCGGCCTACTCTCGACAGGGGGCTCCCGTCGATCTCGCCCTGGCGGTCGCCGCGGTCGAACCGATGGCGCTGGCGTGCGAGATCGTCGAGCTCGCCCTCACCAAGAACCAACCTCTGAGCCGGGTGGCCCCCTGCTATCTCGCCCTGGGCGAACGTTTCCACCTCCGCTGGTTGCGGCAGGCGATCCGGCAGGCGGCTGCGGAGGGTCCCTGGCAGAAGGCCGCCGGGCACGCTTTCCTGGTGGATCTGGCCGCTTGCCAGACCGCGATGACGTCCCAGTTGCTCGCCACCAACGAGCCGGACGACGCCTTGTTGCAGGCGTGGGAGCAACACAATGGCAGGGCCGTCTGGCGAGTAGATCAGAAATTGGCCGACCTGACGTTCAGTGCACGCGTCGATCTCGCCATGATCACCGCGTTGATCCGCCGCTTGAGAGACCTCGCGCATCTGTGAGGCGTTCTTCGTGAGCCCCCCTTTCTCCCCGCCGCGCCGCTTTCTCGTGCCGGAGGTCGTGCAGACCTCGGCGATGGATTGCGGGCCGGCCGCGCTCAAGGCGCTGTTCGAGGGGTTCGGCATCCCGGTCAGCTATGGCCGGCTGCGCGAGGCCTGCCAGACGGATCTCGACGGCACGTCGATCGACACGCTGGAGGAGGTGGCCCGCCGGCTCGGGCTGGACGCCGAGCAGGTGATGGTGCCGCTCGATCATCTGCTGGTGGCGGAGGGGCGTTGCCTGCCGGCCCTGGTGGTCGTCCGCCATCCCAATGGCCTGACCCATTTCGTCGTCGTCTGGCGCCGCCATGGCGGTCTCCTGCAGGTGATGGACCCGGCGACCGGCCGGCGCTGGCCGGGGGTGCGGCAGTTCCTCGACGAGGTGTATCTCCACCGCATGCCGGTGCCGGCGGCCGGCTGGCGGGAGTGGGCCGGCTCGGAAGAATTCCTGGAGACCCTGCGCGCCCGCTGCGCCGAGCTGGGCCTGGCCCGCGGCGCCACGGAGGAGCTGGTCGGCGCGGCGCTGGCCGGCCCGGCTGATCCAGGTTGGCGGCCGCTCGCGGCGCTCGATGCGGGCGTGCGGATGACCCGGTCGCTGGTCGCCTCGGGAGCCATCGCCCGTGGGCGCGAGGCGGGGCGCATTCTCAGGTCGTTGCTCACCCGGTGCCGGGAAGACCCGGCGCAGGAAGAGGCGGTGATCCCGGGGGTGTGGTGGTCGGTGCGGCCGGTGCCCGCCGCCGCCCTGGATCGGACGGATCGGACCGATCGGACGGATCCGTCCGATCAACCAGGCCCCGATGAGCAGGTGCTCTTCCGCGGCGCGGTGCTGGTGCGCCTGCGCGGGCGCCGGGTGGAGGAAGCTGGTGTGCTGCCGGAGCCGCTCTCGCCCGAGCTGGCCGCGGCTCTCGCCGAGCCGCCGGCGCGGCCGGGGCGCGAGCTGCTGCGGATGCTCGCCGCGGGCGGCCTCCTGGCACCGGCCGCGATCGCGTTCGCGCTGCTGGTGGCCGGGATGGGCGTGCTGGTCGAAAACCTTCTCTTTCGCTCGTTTTTCGATCTCGGGCGCCTGCTCGAGCTCGGCCGGCAGCGGGTGGGTGCGATCGGCCTGCTGATCGCCGTGGTCGCCCTCTTCCTGTGGCTCGACCTGCCGATCGCCCGCGGGGCTCTGCGCCTCGGGCGGCATCTGGAGGCGCGGCTGCGCATGGCGTTCCTGCGGAAGATCCCGCGGCTCGGCGACCGTTATTTCCAGAGCCGGCTGACCTCCGACATGGCGGACCGCAGCCACAGCGTCCACCGCCTCCGCCTGGTGCCGGACCTGGGGGAATGGACCCTGCGCACGGTGAGCGAGCTCGTCTGCACCCTGGCCGGCATCATCTGGCTCGATCCGGGGAGCACGCCGCTGGTGCTTCTCGCCGGGGTGGCGACGGTCGTCATGCCGCTCGTCCTCCTGCCCCGGCTGATGGAGTGGGACCTGCGGGCGCGCAATCACGGGGGTGCCCTCTCCCGCTTCTATCTCGACGCGCTCCTCGGCCTGTTCCCGATCCGCACCCACGGCGCGCAGATGGCGGTGCGCCGCCAGCACGAGAGCCTGCTCGTCGAATGGTCGCGCGCCTATCTGCGCCAGCGCGGCGCCGAGGCGGTGGCCGATACCGCGGTGCAGCTCGTCATGGTGCCGCTGGTGATCTGGATGCTCGTCGACCACCTGACGCGCCACGGCCTCGACGGCGGCATCCTGCTGCTCGTCTACTGGGCGCTCAAGGTGCTCACCCTGGGGCACATGCTGATCCTGTCGAACGTCGCGCAGATCCCCGCGCACCGCAATGTCACGCTGCGGTTGCTGGAGCCGCTGGGGGCGGTGGAGGAGCCCTCACCCCCGGCCCCTCTCCCGCAAGCGGGAGAGGGGTGTGGGTTAGCCAAAGACACGCTTGCATCGGCACCGGGTAACCCTCTCCCCTCTCCCGCTTGCGGGAGAGGGGCCGGGGGTGAGGGCCTCCCCCTCGCCTGGCAGGGCGTCACCGTGCGCGCCGCCGGCCATACCATCCTCGAAGAGGTCGACATCGAGATCGCTCCGGGGAGCCAGGTGGCGGTGGTCGGCCCGTCCGGCGCGGGGAAGTCGACGCTCCTCGGCACCCTCCTGGGGTGGCACCGGGCGGCGGCGGGGCGGGTTCTGGTGGATGGCGAGCCGCTCTCCGGCGAGCGGCTCCAGGCGCTGCGCCGGGCCACGGCGTGGGTCGATCCCGGGGTGCAGATCTGGAACCGGTCGCTCCTCGACAACCTGCGCTATGGCGCGGAGGACGACCTGTCTCTGCCGATCGACCAGGCGATCCGCCAGGCGGACCTGGTGGCGGTCCTGCGCAAGCTGCCACAAGGATTGCAGACGCAGCTCGGCGAAGGGGGCGGGCTGGTCTCCGGCGGCGAGGGGCAGCGGGTCCGCCTCGCCCGCGCGCTGGTGCGTCCCGGGGTCCGCCTGGCGCTCTTCGACGAGCCGTTCCGCGGCCTCGACCGCGCCCAGCGGCGGGAGCTGCTGGCCCGCTCGCGGCAGCTCTTCGCCGGGATCACGTTTCTCTGCGTCACCCACGACGTCGGCGAGACGCTCGATTTCGAGCGGGTCCTGGTGATCGAAAACGGCCGCGTGGTGGAAGACGGCGCACCGGCGGCCCTGGCGGCACGGCCCGGCTCGCGCTACGGCGAGCTGCTGGCGGCCGAGCGGGACGTGCGTTCCGGGATGTGGGGGAGCGCGGTCTGGCGCCGGCTGGTCATGGACCGCGGCCGGCTGACCGAAGGGGAACCAGCCGAAGGGGCGCGGGAAGGATGACACGGGACATGGACCTCGCCGCCCTCGCCTGGCCGGCCGGCCGTCTCGGCGAAGCGTTGTCGATCCTGGCGCGGCGGCGCGGGCTCGCGCCGGGGAAGCTCGACCTCGCCGAGCCGGGAGAGAGCGCGTCCGCGGCGGAGATCGACCGCTGGATCGGCGCCGCGGTGGCCGCCATGGGGCTCGAAGCGGAGCCCGTCGAAGCTTCCTATGGGGAAGTCGAGAGCCTGCTGCGGCGCTCGGCCCCGGCGCTCCTCCGTCTGCCGGGCACGGGAAGCCCGCGCTTCCTCCCCTTGCTGGGCGTGGGGAGGACGGCGGCGCGCGTGCTGGACGCGGAGCACCGGGAGCGGCGGGTGCCGGTCGCAGAGCTCCGCGACGCCCTGCGCAGCGAGCACGACGCCCGGCTCGGCCCCGAGGTGGACCGCCTGCTCGCCGAGGCGGAGGTGCCGGCGCGGCGGCGGGTGAAAGCGCGCGCGGCGCTCCTCGCCGAGCGGCTGGCCGGCGCGCGCATCGGGGGCTGCTGGCTGCTCGACCTTCCCCCCGGTGCAAGTCCCTGGCTGGCGGCGCGCCGGGCCGGGCTGCCGGGCCGGGCCGGTGTCCTCGTCCTCTCCCACATGGTGCAGCACACGCTGCTCCTCCTCTCCTGGTGGGTGCTCGGCCTGGGTGTCCTGCGCGGGCGGCTCGATCCGGGGTGGCTGATCGCCTGGGCGCTGCTCCAGCTCTCGTTCATCCCGTTCCGCTCCCTGGAGCTGTGGAACGCGGGCGTGCTGTCGGCGCGCGCCGGCCGCCTGTTCAAGCGCCGGCTGATGACAGGCGCCCTCGAGATCGAGCCCGAGGAGATCCGCCATCAAGGGGCGGGCCAGCTCCTCTCGCGTATCCTGAACACCGAGGCGCTGGAGAGCTTCGCCCTGACCGGTGCCCATGTCGGGGCCATCACCCTCTCCGAGCTCGTCCTCGCGTTCCCCATCCTCCTCTTCGGCGCCGCCGGCTGGCCGCACGCCGTCCTGCTCCTCGCCTGGGTGGGCGTCGCGGCCTGGCTCGGCCGGCGTTACTTCGCGCAGCGGCGGGTGTGGACCGAGGCCCGGCTGGAGATGACCCACGACCTCGTCGAGCAGATGGTCGGCCACCGCACCCGCATCGCCCAGCAGAGCGCCGGCCGCTGGCACGACCAGGAAGACCGCGACCTGGCGCGCTACCTCGACCTCTCGGAAGAGCTCGACCGGCGGGCGGCGCACATGCGCGTGATCATTCCGCGCGGCTGGCTGCTCTTGAGCCTCTGTGCCCTCGCCGTCCCGTTCGTCCGCGGCACCGCCTCCACCGCCAGCCTGGCGGTCACCCTGGGCGGCGCCCTCTTCGCCTGGTGGTCGTTCTGGAAGATGGTCCGCGGCTTGAGCGATCTGGCGGAAGCCGCCGTCGCCTGGCGCCAGGTCGCGCCGATCTTCCGCGCCGCCGCCCGCCGCGAGAACGTGGCTCCCGAGGCCGCCCTCCTCGCCGCCGCGCCGCCCTCCGGAGAGAGCGGCGAAAAAGTGGTGGTCGAGGCGCACGATCTCGTCTTCCGCTATGGCGAGCGGGCCGATCCCGCCCTGGCCGGCTGCGGGCTGACCGTCAAGGCGGGCGAACGGCTCCTGCTGGAAGGACCCTCGGGCGGCGGCAAGTCGACGCTCGGCTCGGTCCTCTCCGGCCTCCGCATCCCGCAATCCGGCTTGCTCCTGCTGGAGGGCCTGGACCGCCATTCCCTGGGCCTCGGCGGGTGGCGCAAGCGGGCCGTGGCGGCGCCGCAGTTCCAGGAGAACCACGTGCTGACCGACACCTTCGCCTTCAACCTGCTGATGGGGCGCGAATGGCCACCGCGGCCGGGCGACATGGAAGAGGCGGAGGCGGTCTGCCGCGAGCTCGGCCTGGGCGAGCTGCTCGACCGCATGCCCTCCGGCCTGCTCCAGATGGTGGGCGAATCCGGCTGGCAGCTCTCGCACGGCGAGAAGAGCCGGCTCTACATCGCCCGTGCCCTCCTCCAGCGCTCGGAGCTGATCATCCTGGACGAGAGCTTCGCCGCGCTCGACCCGGAAAGCCTGCGCAGGGCGCTCGGTTGCGTGCTGAACCGAGCGCGGACGCTGCTGGTGATCGCGCACCCGTGAGGGCGGCGGCGCGATCAATCCACGGAGAACGACATCAGCTCGACCGGCGTCACGTTGACGTCGTCGATGCTCAGGATGTCCGAGTTCGCACCGCTGGGACCACCGTTGGTCACGAAGTAGCGGAAGGCGATCCGGCCCGCGTTCGGTCCGCCCGGCAGGCCGGCCAGCGTCGCCGAGAACTGTGTGTAGACCGTCGGGTAGACGCCGGTGACGAGCGTCGGGTTGACGGACAGGAGCAGGGTCGTGAAGTCGCCGACCGCGGCGTCACCCACGCCCGTGCTGGTGGCGAGACCGCAGGAGTCCGCTGCGACGTCCAGGCAGAGGCGCAGCTCGAGCCGGTCTGGGAAGGTATCCGGCGATGCCTTGCGGGTCCAGAATTGCACCTGCTGGCCATTCTGCAGGTTGGTCATCTGCGGGCTCACGAACCAGCCGCTGATCGTGTTCGCGCCGGTCGTGCAGTTGAAGTTCGCGCCCGCATGGCCGGTGCCGCCGTGCGCCGCCCATGGCGTCGTGGTGAACCGGTTCCAGCAGGCCGTGTTCGTCCCGATCGTGGTGCTCTGATTGCGGACGACCCAGCCGGTCGGCGGGAACGTCACGAGCTCGAAGTCCTGGGTGAGCTGTTGGGCCTCGGCCGCGGCCAGGCCGCCGAGGAGCAGGAGCGTACCCGAGAAGGCCACCTTCCACCGCTGCGGCTTGCTGGTCATGAGTCGCCTCCGAAGTAAGTGCTGAACGTCAAGGTCAGCCAAGGCTTCTCTGCTCCGGGGGTGGAGCAGAAGCGAGGGACTGCTGTCGAGCTACTGCAACCGCTTCTTATCAGAAGCGCCGTGGGGTTGTCCAGGGGTTTGTGGAGGGGAATCCGGCGGCAGCTTGGGCTTGGCCAGGATCACCGGCGTGAAGCGTTCGCGCACACCGGCGAAGGAGATGCTCTCGACGTAGTAGTAGTAGGCCTGGTGCGGGTCGATCGCGCTGTCGACGTAGGTGTAGAGCTGCGGCACGTCGGTCGTTCCCCCACCGGCGACCGGATCGCGGGTGATGCGCTCGAAGGGCCCCTCGGCGGACGTCGCGCGGTAGACGTCGTAGCCGAAGTTCTCGACCTCGCTCGCCGTCGACCAGCGCAGGGTGTTCTCGAAGCGCTCGGGCTGCGGAGCGGCGGCTGCCGGCGCAGGGGCGGGGGCGGCCGGCCGGGGCGTCTCCGGGGGGGCGGTGCGGCAGCCCGGGAAGAGCAGGATGAGGAGGGCGGCGCTCGCCAGGCCAGGGTGCGTCATCGGGATCTCCTCAGCGGCCGGCGGTGCTCGGCGAGGCCGGCGGCCCCGGCCGTTGCAGGCGCAGCGCCGGGTCGCCCAGCAGGTTGTAGAGCTCGACGAAGTCGCGGTCGTTCGAGGCGCGTTTGGCGTTCTGCAGCGCTTCGCCGACCGTCGGTGCGCGCAGGAGCTCGTCGACCAGGAGCTCGCTGATGGCGTACGCGGGGGAGATGCGCCAGGAGGCGGCCACGACCGCGACCGCGCCACGGCCGGGCGTGCGCAGGAACCTCTCGCCGATCGAGTCGGCGGTCGGATGATCGAAGGGCGCGGAGTAGCAGGTCATCGCGAGCACCACGGGCAGGTGGTCGCCCGGCGCCAGGCGGTCGACGTCGTCGAGGCCGAACAGGTCGCGGTGCTTCGTCCAGTCGGGCGGGCCGGTGCGCCAGATGAAGCGGCCGCCATGGCCCACGAAGTGGACGAGGAGCGGCCCGCGCTCGATTCCGCCGCGGACCGTGGCCTGGTCCGCCTGGCCCGCCGCCCCTTCCCGGGCGTAGATCTTCTCGGCCACGTAGCCGCGCTCGCCGAAGTGCGCCGCCAGGCGGTCGCTCATCGTCTGGAAGGTGGTTTCCTGGTCGCTCAGCCAGAGCATGCTGCTCTGCCAGGGCCCCGGCGCCGCCGCCGTCTCGTAGCGGACGGTCTTGTCGACGATCGCCGCGACCTCTTCGGGGGTGGTGACGGGGAAACGGCCGATCGCCAGATCGGGTCTCTCGTCGTCGCCGTCCACCGTCACGAGCCAGTTGTCACCCGCGGCATGCCCGTCCTGGGAGCCGTAGCTCCAGGTGGGGATCAGGTTGCGGTGCGCCCGCTTGTCCGCCGGGTAGGAGACGCTGTCGACGTGTGCGAAGGCGGTGCCGTGGCCCGGATTGTAGGCGGCGTCGGGGTAGCGTGCCTGGTCCGGATGGTCGCCGGTGTCCCAACTGGCGTCGCCCACCAGCAGCACGAAGCGCGGCGCCGGCGGGCGCCAGTGGTGCCAGGCGTGGGCGAGAAAGCCGCGCAGCGCCTCCGGGTGCGGAATGCCGTGGTTGAACTCGTCGTAGACGTCCTGGACGTCGACGATCTCCACGGCGAGGCCCTGGCTGCGCCGGAGCGCGGCGAGCGGCTCGACCGCCCCGCGCAGCCCGGCCGTGGTGACGACCAGATAGTCGGCGCGATGGTCGCCGGAGGCGAGCGTCGAGGGGGTGTCGAGCGCGATGCCGGCCGGCTGGAGCAGGGAGCCGTCGGCCACCGCCTCGAAGGCGCGGCCGGTGAGCGGTCCGAACGTGAAGACTCCCGGCGCCTCCTGGCGCCCCGCCTGCCGTGTGCCGCCCTCCCCATAGAGGGCGACGCGCCGGCGCCCCGGCGCGGCGAGGCGCAGCCCGCCGGCCGCGTCCGCTTCGAGCTCGAGCCGTTCCTGCCCGCCGCGAAGCGCTGCCTGCCGCGGGTAGACCAGCTCGATCCAGTCGACGACGGCGACGTCTACGATGGGGTCGCCACCGGCGCCGGGCCGCTTCGGCACGCGCACCGCCAGCTCGTGCGGGCCGGGCGCCACCTGCGAGGCGGCCATCGGCGGCAGCTTCAGGTCGTACGAGCCGCCGGCGTTGTTCCATTCCCCGTCTCCGGCCGGCCGGCCGTCGAAGGTGACCTCGACGCGATGGTCGGCGGTATCCGGCTCCGGCCGGGCGGGCCGGGACCAGCCGCGCAGCCGCAGCCGGATCTCGAGCGGGCGCCCGCCCGCCGCATCCAGGTCGGCGAGGTCGAGCGTCTGGCGGAACGGCTCGGCATCGATCTGGGTCAGCTTGGCCCAGTACCAGAGCTCCTCCCCCTCCTCCTGCTGGCCCGCGAAGCGCAGCAGCAGCTCGTCGCGCTCGAGATGCCGGCGGGCGACGAGCGCCGGGTTCGCCGCCGCCGTCCCCGCCTCCTTGGCGCCGGCCGGATCGTGCAGCCGCGCCGGCGTTTGCCGGGAGGGCGCCCCTTCCGCCGCGAGGACGTCGAGGACGTAGACGTTGGTGGGCGACTGGGGATCGTAGTAGGAGGCGGCGCCGGAGAGGTGGCGGCCGATGAGCTCGATCCGGTCGCCGGGTCCGAAGCGGCCGTCGCCGCCGTCCTCCACCCAGACCGGTACCGGGAGGCCGCGGTGGCTGACGGCGAGGAGGTCGCTGCCGGGCTGGCCTTGCAGGCCCGCCGCGGCCAGGGCTTCATAGGCGATGCCGTAGACGCCGTCGTCCCGCACCTCGATGCGGAAACGCGCCGGGGATCCGGCGGCGGCAGTTGCCACGGTGGCGAGGAGAGCTCCCGCGAGCCATACCCCGGTGCGGCGTCGAGCCGATGGCCTCATGGCGCGCGATGTTACCACCGGCGCCCGGCTCAGCCGGCGAGCCGCACGAAGCGTGCCATGCGCTGGGAGCGGGGATGGCCCCAGTCGCCGATCCGTTCGAACCGCCACGGCAGGCCGCCGGCCGCGGCCGCGAGGTCCGCCGGCCGGTAGTGGAAAGGATCGCGGTCGATCCAGGTGGTGATGCCGCCCGGCTCCTGAATCCAGGTCGTGGCGGCCGGTTGCTCCTCCGGGCATTCGAAGAAGGTGGCGTAGAACGAGGCGCCCGGCGGCAGGACGAGCGCCACCTCGGCGAGGCAGCGGCGGATCGAGTTCCACGACAGGTGGCTGAACAGCGACTGGGCGATCGCCATGTCGAAGACGGCGCCGAAGCGGCGCGCGGCGAAGGTCTCGTCCTCAAGGAGATTGGCGCGCGGCAGCCGCGCCTGGAGGCCGCGCGCCGCGATCTCGACGTCATAGCCGGCGTCGAGGAGCGCCGGGTTGCTGTCGATGCCGAAGTAGTGGCCGGGGTCGAGAAAGGCGACGAAGCGCACACCCCCGCGCAGCGCGCCGCAGCCCATGTCGAGGAGCTTCATCCCGGGGCGCAAACCCTGCACGCGCAGGAAAGACAGTTGCAGCTCGCCGACCGCATCCCACAGCCCGCCCACCTCTTCGCGATGTCCGGTCATTGGCCACCGAAGGCGAGGAAGAGGAGCACCGCGGCCAGGGCGCCGCCCATCATCCAGGTGGCGGCCGGAGGGCGCGGCGGGCGCGGTCCGGAGCGCCGGCTCCAGAGCCAGGCCACGGTCATCCCGGCACACAGATCGAGCACCGGCAGGAATTGGACGCGGTAGCGCGACATGACGTGCAGCACCAGAAACAAGGCCAGATTGTACAGGACGAACAGGACCGCCACCGCGAGCCAGCCGCGCCGGATCGCCGGTGCCGGTGCCGGTCCTCTCGCGACCAGAACGAATGCCGCGGCAGCCAGCACGCCGCCATAGAGCACCGTGGCCCAGGTCCGCAGCACCGCCACGAGCCAGCCGGGAGGGGCCACGTAGCCGAATCCCCGCGCGGCGATGCCGCCGCCCGGCAACTGTTCGGTGAAGAACGAGTCGTGGTGAAAGAGGCGGAAATACTGGCGTCCGAGCTGCGCGCGCAGCACCGGCCAGACTCCGCGCGCGGCGACGAGCTCTGCGATCTTCGTGCGCAGCACGGCGTCGCGGGCGGGCGGGGCGGGAGCGCTCTTCAGATAGACGTCGAGCTCGCTGCCGACGATCTCGTCGACGAAGCTCCGGCGCGCCCGGTCGTTCAAGCCGACCCAGGCATTGAACAGCGAAGAATCGGCGACCGCGGCGACCCCGTAGCGGGCGTGGTGCGCCACGAGCGTGGGCAGGAGGGTGAGCGTCATCGCGCCGAGGACGAGCGCCGGCCGCAGCAGGCGCCGGCGCAGCGGCCCCGCGAGAACGAGGGGCGCGAGCAGCACCGGCACGAAGGGGCCGAGCAGGCTCTTGGTGAGCAGCGCCAGCCCCAGCGCGCCGCCGGCCGCCACCAGCCAGGGCCACCGGTCGGCGCGCGTCACGAGAGCCCACCCGGCGAAGAGGAAGAGCGCCAGGTGCAGGACCTCCGGCCAGAGGAACGCCGTGAAGGCGGCCACCTGCGGGTCGAGCACCAGGAGAGCGGCGGCAAGGTCGCCCGCGGCTCGCTGCGGAAGGAGCGCGCGGCCCAACCCGCGCAGGCAGAACGCGGCGGCGGCCAGCAGAGCGAGCTGGGCGAGCTGGGCGGCCAGGCGGGTGGCGCCACCGAGCGGCATCAGGGCGGCGAGGAAGCGCGGATAGAGCGGCGGCCAGAGCAGATGGAGGTCCGGCGTCTGCCCGGCGCGGACCTGGCCGGCGGCCTCCTGGTACCGGACCTCGTCGCCCCAGAGCGGCCGCGGCCGGGGCCGCCATTCCATCCACAGCAGCGCTCCTTGCAGCGCCAGGGCGAGGAGGCCGGCGGTCCACCAGAAACGGCGCTGCGCACCAGGAGTCGATAGGAGCTCGTCGGGCATGCGGAGACCCGGGAGCCTAGCATAGAGACCCGGGGCCCCGGTGCCGGCCGCCGGTCGAGCAATGGAGGGGGGCGGTGACTGCCCTCGCGAATTGAGTCGAGCTACGCCGGCAAAGGGTGACTTTGATCTGTCTTTTCTCGACTTTCCCGCCCGTTGCTCGACCTGTGGAGCCGCAGCAGGTCGAGATTCTCGCCACAGAGTCGAGCTACGACCGCAAATAAGTCGAGCTACTGGAGAGATAGGCCGACTTGCGGTATCGAAAGGTCGAGCTACGGCCCTGAAAAGTCACACTTTGTCGAGCGCCGGCCTACCGCCCGGCGGGGCGAGCCGCATATTGCCCGGTATTCTCGACCCGCGCGCCGGGGAAGGTGACCTGTCCCGAGGGGCGGACGGCGTGGGAACCGGGGCGGGTGACCCGCTGTCCGGGGCGGGAGACCCAGGAGCCGGGGCGGGTCGCGTGGTGGAGGAGCGGGGAGGCCTGGTGAGCGGGGCGGGTCTTGTGCTGTGCGGGGCTCAAGGCCGATCGATAGCCCCAGAGGTGCCGGCCGCGCCCCCTGGGAGCGCCGGCGTCTCGCCGGCCTTCAAGAAAAAATGGGCCGAAGGCCCGGCCCGCCTTGGGAAGGGTGGTGGAAGGCAAGGAGGGGCTGCGCCGGCCCGGGTGGTTCCATCTTCGCCTCATCTCCCGCGGCCCGCACCCAGGAAGGCCGGGCCTTCGGCCCATTCATTTGAATGCCGGCGAGACGCCAGCGCTCCCAGGGGCGCGCGCGTCTGAGTCTTGGGGGTAGCCAGAGTCGCCGAGGTCGGCCGACGCCTTGGGCTGAATCTCCCGGCCCCTTGGGCCGGCCATCGCGCGCTTTGCGTTGGCGCCGGCCCCTTCCGTTACAATCTTCGTGATTCCCTGAGCACCTATGACCGGCCCGACCGTCTTCATCAGCTACAGCCATCAGGACGAGGCCTGGAAAGACCAGCTCGTCCGCCAGTTGCGCGTCCTGGAGCTGGAGGGCGCCTATCAGCTCTGGGACGACCGCAAGATCGCCGCGGGCGACGGCTGGCGTGGCGAGATCGAAACGGCCATGAGCACCGCCGGTGCCGCCGTGTTGCTCATTTCGGCCGATTTCCTGATCTCGAAGTTCATCCGCGGCACGGAAATCCCCCGCCTCCTCCAACGCCGCGCGACGGAGGGGGTCCGGATCATCCCGCTCATCGTGTGGCCCTGCCCTTGGCAGCGGGTTTCGTGGTTGGCGGAGATTCAGGGGCGCCCGAAAGACGGCCGGCCGCTGGCCGAGGGGAGCCCGGTGCAGGTCCAGAAGGACCTCTCCGCTCTCGCTGAGGAAATCGCGGACCTCCTGAAGCTGCCTGCTCCCCTCTCCCGGGGAAAGGGTGGGCGGGAGATGGGAGAGGGGCCGGGGGTGAGGACTCATGTGCCACAGACGTCCCCCCACCTCGACCTCGGCCGCCTCCCCACCCCAAGCCCGCACTTCGTCGGCCGCGACGCCGAGCTCGCCCGCCTCGACGCCGCCTGGGGCGACCCCCGCACCCACGTCCTCACCCTCGTCGCCTTCGGAGGCGTCGGCAAGTCCGCGCTGGTCGCCCGCTGGCTGGACCGCATGGCGGCGGACGGTTGGCGTGGGGCCGCACGGGCTCTCGCCTGGTCGTTCTACAGCCAGGGCAGCAATGACCAGAACACCTCCGCCGAGCCGTTCATCGACCACGCCCTGCGCTTCTTCGGTGATCCCGATCCCAAGGCCGGTTCGCTGCACGACCGCGGCGCCCGTCTCGCCGCTCTCATCAGGAAGGAACGCACCCTCCTCATCCTCGACGGCATCGAGCCGCTGCAAGTTCCGCCGGGGCGGCCGGAGGTCGAGGGGCGGCTCAAGGACCCGGGGCTCACCGCGCTCCTCAAAGGGCTGGCCTGGGACAACCCGGGCCTCTGCGTGGTCACCACCCGCGAACGCATCGCCGACCTCGCCGGCTCGCCGGGCACGGCGCCGCAGGTCCCTCTGGAAGAATTGGAGCCTGCCGCGGCCGTGGACCTGCTCCGGCAGCTCGGCGTGGACGGTTGGGAGCAGGATCTGTGTGCCGCGGTGGAGGAGTTTCAGCGGCACGCCCTCACCTTGACCCTCCTCGGCAATTTCCTGCGTCGCGCCCATGGTGGCGACATCCGCAAGCGGCGCGCGATCGATCTCCACAAGGCCGACGAGAAACAGGGCGGCCACGCCTTCCGGGTGATCGGCGCCTATGCGCGCTGGCTGGGGGAGGGGCCGGAGCTGGCGGTGCTCCGCCTCCTCGGCCACTTCGACCGCCCCGCGGAAGCCGGCGCCCTGAAGGCTCTGCGCGCCGCGCCGCCGATCCCGGGGCTCACGGAGCCGCTGGTGGATCTTGCGGAGGACGACTGGCATCTCGTCACCGCCACCCTGCGGGAGCACAGCCTGCTGTTGGCGGCCGATGCGCGGGAGCGGGAGACGCTCGACGCCCATCCGCTGGTGCGCGCCTGCTTCGCGGACGAGCTTGAGAGCCACCGCCCCGCCGCTTGGCAGGAAGGCAACCGCCGCCTCTACGAGCACCTGCGCCAGTCCGCGCCGGACCTCCCCGAAACCCTGGAAGCGCTGCAACCCCTCTACGCCGCCGTCGTCCACGGCTGCCGGGCGGGGCGCCAGCAAGAGGCGATGGAGGAGGTCTACTGGCGGCGAATTCTGCGGGGGCAGGAGTACTTCAGCTTGAAGAATCTCGGGGCTTTCGGCTCGGCGCTGACGGCGCTGGCGGGCTTCTTCGATCGCCCCTGGTCCCAGCCCTCCGCCCGCCTCACCGCGGCGGATCAGGCGTTCGTCCTGGAAATGGCAGCCTTCCATCTGCGCGCCCTGGGCCGCTTGGCGGAGGCGGTCGAGCCGATGCAGGCGGGGCTGGAGGCGCGCATCGCCCAAAAGAACTGGGAAAACGCCGCGCGCGTCGCCGGCAACCTCAGCGAGCTGACCCTGACCCTGGGGGACGTGACGCGCGCCGTGGCGTTCGGCGGGCAGAGCGTCGAGCTTGCCGACCGGAGCGGCGATGCCTTCTCTCGAATGGCATTCCGGACAACGTGGGCCGACGTCCTGCAGCAGGCGGGCCGGTGGGAGGAGAGCGCGGCGGCCTTCCGCGAGGCCGAGGCGCTGCAGGCTGAGCGGCAGCCACAGTACCCCCGGCTCTACTCGCTTCAGGGTTTTCGGTACTGCGATCTGCTGCTGGGCCGTGCGGAGCCGGAGGCCGGCTCCGGTCTGGATGGTCTCGCCGGGTCGGGCTCCCGCCCGGAGGAGGCGGAGCGGTACCGGGAGGCCTGCCGGGAGGTGCTGGAGCGAGCGCAGGAGACGCTGGAATGGGCGGAGAAGTTTCTCGGTCTCCTTGATGTCGCCCTCGACCACCTCACCCTGGGCCGCGCGCACCTCGGCCTGGCCCTGACGGCCCCCGGAGACGGCCGCCCCGCCGGGCTCGCCCAAGCCGCCGAGCCACTGGACCGGGCGGTGGACGGCCTGCGGCGGGCCACGCGAGAGGACCATCTGCCCCGCGGCCTCCTGGCCCGCGCCGCCCTGCGGCGCTTGCGTTCGGACTTTGCCGGTGCCGCCGCGGACTTGACCGAGGCCCTGGAGATTGCCGAGCGCGGGGGGATGCGGTTGCATGAATGCGATGCGCACTTGGAGTGGGTGCGGTTGTGCCGGGATCAGGGGGAGGTTGTGGCGATGCGGGTGCATATGGCACGGGCGGGGGA
>Ga0209682_10000107_pt1 | contig 26276 bp, 43 predicted proteins | sample DOMMetBare2Fresh_2_FD_187471 | JGI IMG/M metagenome (GOLD analysis project Ga0209682, IMG submission 187471) | Wetland sediment microbial communities from St. Louis River estuary, USA, under dissolved organic matter induced mercury methylation -... | ecosystem: Environmental > Aquatic >... | reverse complement strand
ATCGAATACACCGACCACAACATGAAAGGACTCAAAGCAGCTTATGATCTATCCGGTTTGCCTGTCGTCGTCAATCGCCAGACGATGCACATCCTCAGTAGTCAAGGCGTTCTTAAAGCACTAGAACACTCCACACAACCTATCGCGGTTTTGTGGGGTTTTTGGTTGCCGCAATACGAAAAAGCTATATCTTTGATCCTTAACGGCGGCATAGATTCTCTACTCTTGAGTTTGCCGCAAGATGTTGAGGTCGTTGATTTGCTCTTAGAACTGGATGTTAATCTTATTCCAGCGCTGGGGATCGACCATGAATACGCACTGGATATCATGGAAACGGTAGCGAACGGCGCGCCCATTGGTAAGCGCAGTATCGAGCCGCGTCCCGTGCTGGGGAATGAATGGGGAATCCCTACATTAGATGTGACTCGCCAAGCGGATCGTGTCGGTGAGTGTGTCAAGTGGGGAACGATAGCGCGCTCCACTCCCCTACCCAGCAGCACGATTCATTTTTATACCGATGATGAGAAGTTTTCTGCGCTGCTTAAAGAACCTCAGCAATTGTTAACCAGTGGATGCTTGAATGCTGTAGAGCTAAATGTCAGTATCCATGCAGCAATGCCACGCGCGCTGGCTATTTCGCTGATTTATCACAAGCGCCGTGTTTCCTCATTCTGGCAGGATAAAGGATTGTCGCTCTTTGTGGATATGAATGTACCAGAGGTATTCTTAGACCTGAATATGCTGGGTGTTCCGGTCCGGTGGCGTGCCTACGCTAATCGAGCTTACGCGGGTGAGTTGGAACACCTCGACAAGGCTCACGCTCTGGCGGTTGAACGTGCTGGTGACTCTAATATCCTTTATCTGGTGTATGGCGGCGGCAAACCTGCGCGCGATTTGTGCGCTCAACGGGGTTGGCAGTGGATACCAGAAGATGCAACAGTAAAGCGAGGCGGTGATGGGAAGAAGTAGAAAATACTATGTTGGGTTTAAGCAGTACAAGCGCGACAAACCTACTCAATATGTAAGGACACCAGATCAACTCTCTTTGTTTTTATATGAGAGCAAAGGACCGATTGCGAACGAAGCATCAAAACTCATCAGCTTTGGTCCAGACTTTGAGGTCATTGTTGATGAGAAGAAGGTTCGTAAAGCAGTACAGGACCTAAAAGAGGGTGTGGTAGGCGCGCGGGAATATCCACAGAGCTACACTGAAAAACTGATAGCTGAATCTGTAGCGGATCGAAAGCTAAAATTGAGCATCACCCAAGCCAAAAATGCAGCAGCACGCGAAGAAGCGGCACGGGCGCGCGCGGTCTATCTTGCTGCACAGGTGGGTAAAATCAGCCTATCCCCAGCAGATAAACGGATTTTGACGCCACTAGCAGAGGGGCGCTATTTTCAAACGGTGTACGGCGGTGATGGACAGTATGAGCGGGGAACGATTCTCAGTCGAATGCAGAAAGTGACGAAATACAGCACGCCAGAAGCTAAATCGCGCGCTGCTGAAAAAGCACGCGAGTTGAGAGAGTATCGTTTTGGAGATCAGTCAAGTAGTCGGTTTGCATAAAAACACCCCCTAACAATTAGGGGGTGTGTTTTAGATGTTTACGATTCCTTATTTATCTCGGTTGCGTTCTCAATTGTTTCAATTCGATACTTAAACTCTGCGAGTTCCACTCGCATTGTCTTAATCTCCTCTTTGGTTTTGTTGACGCTAGATAGTATTGCTACCATAACCAGCATCATTGCCCCTCCCAAAAAGAAAACGATAAAGCCTCCAAGTAGGACTGCTTTGTAAGTTAACTCATCCATTTCAAGTCTCCTTTTCTATAGATTATGCGTGTTCTGATCGTAAGACATCCCCAATAGCGAGGGTGTCTTATGAAAATGCCGATTGTGAAAACGTTGATTTACCGGGCGAAGCGTGCCCGGTAAATTTATTCTTTGTTAACGCGAAAAGGCTCATCTTATTCAAATTCCCCTTCTGAAAGGTCATCTTGATCAAGTTCCGTGCAAAACTCTCTCATTTCTCCACAGTTTAGACATTGACCAGCCCATATTATGAATTGATCGTTTTCCTCGATCACATCAATAAGCTGAACGGCTTGAAATCCACATTTAGAACACTTATTGCCATTCATTGAAAACTCCTCAATCTGCTAGTGTTTAATTTGCACAATTGAGAGAGTAAAATTAGCTCATGATAATATTTTCGTAGCGAGCTTGCTAACGAAGACGCTTTATCATGAGTAATCCTACTCTCAGTAGTCTAAGCCCTCTAGGAACCTAGCCAGTTCGTATAACATGATTGCGCCATTTTTGTAGACAGCATTAGGCAGATTAACCGCTCTGGCGTCGATAATATCATTTGCTGCATTGCGCCATATCAAATTGGCGCTTTTGCCAGTGATCTTAATTTCCAATTTATCGCCGTCAGTTAAGCTAACTGTGAACGAATGGTCTACCATAGCGCGCCTCTCCTAGATTCCTGCCAGCTTCTTGACCAACGCCAGTGTCATCAGGCAGTCACCCAAAGCGTTGTGAGCATCTTGGGTTGGCAGGTTCTGTTGAAACATCGCTGTGGTTAATTTTTGCCAGCGATAGGAACCGTGCCAATCATTCCAATCGCCCCAAATCTCTGCGTATGCTTCCATTGCGCAGTGCCAATTGGCTATCTCTCTCCAATTGATCTTCTCTGAGGAATAATGCTCATTAGATTGATGCATCATTTTCCGGTCATAGGTGGCATTGTAGACAATAAGGTCTTTCCCTTTTACGATGTCCATCACTTTGGGCGCGATGATATTCCAACCGGGCGCGTCGCTTACCATTGCCTCACTGATTCCATGTATGCGCTGTGCGTCTGATGGAATACCATTCACAGGCTTAACGAGTGTGTCCATCAACACCCCCCCCATATGATCCACAATAGCAATCTGGACAATTTCACCTTTGTGTAAACCTGTAGTTTCAGTGTCTAGCACTAGAAACTCCTTGCGACGAACCATATTGAGAAACGTGATTAGTTCTTGACTTTGTGTTTGCATGGTTAGCTTTCCCTTTCCTTTTCACGAATTTCGATGAGTTTTTCACGTCTACGACGATCAGCCATTCGCCACCGCTGCTGATCGTTCTCCCACACGCGGGGGCGTCCTACATTTGGGCGAATCCCCAACTCCTGCCAACTTACACCTCCGTTCCTTAGTGTTTGCCGTTCCCGTTGGTGTGGATCGTCATCACTGGCAACGATTCGGCGTGCTGTAAAGGGTCTGGTGCTGGCACTACCTCCACAGTGCGCAGTTCTACAGACTTGGGCTTTTTCCGCTCTAGCTTCTCATTGATGATTGCCAGCGCTGCGATTGCCCCGGCTTGCTCCACTTGTGAGGCGAACGGTTCAGAGGCGGCTTGCTGACGGCTGATAATCTCGACACACTTCACAGCGATGTACCGCGCGAGTCCTTGCGCCCCGATGACAGCAGCGGCGGCGAATAACAACCCGCCTAGCCAAGTCAGCATCATGGAAAGGCTGCTTTGCGTGACGATATTCACCAACGCGGAATACCATGCGCCCGGCTGCTGCTCAATGACCGCTCTCATGCTGCCAGCCAGTGCCAGCGCCAGAATTGAGAAGGTGACAAGCCGGAGCAGGCGACGGTAGCGCTCTGCTGGGGATTTATGGCGTTCAGTCCATTGTTTTTCCCAGCCAACCCAATACTTAAAGTTTTGCCACGCGATGCGCAGACTAAAATGATTTGATCGTTCGCTCTCATAGCCTGCTTTGTGTTCCAAGTAGTGAATGAGGAACTCCAAAATCAGGTTAAGCAGCACCAGCACCCCAGCCGCAAAGCTGGCAAGTGTTGAATCTGTCTCAAACAACAGAATCCCATGAACCACGCGCTGATGTTCAACGATGAGCAGCAGCACCAACGCCAATGGCACACCGATACTGATAATGAGGGTTTGCGAGAAAGTGAGTAGCGTTTCTCCCGCGCTGACGATGAATTGCAGCAGCTTGGGATAGAAGGCGTTCCAACTCTGGACGAACTGCGTCGCCCTGCCAGTATCTTGGCTGGCGAGTGCTTGCAGTCGTTTGAGTTCCGATTCTTGTACGAGCGTGATTTTTGCCCGGTCCGCTGGGGAAAGCAGCGCGCCGTGTTCCGCGCCATATTGCTCAACGTCATGTAGATTGTTCGGTGTCATAGAGTCTCCTTGTTCACTATTTGCCGTGGCTAGTAGCCCAACATCGCTTCAATATCACACATTGCATCAAGTAGTCGCTTTTCGGTTTGGGCAACAAAAAACGGGATAGTTGTCGCCCCTTGCTTATAGTGCGGTTCAACATCTCTTTCGTATTCCGCGTTCAATTCATTCCATCTATGCCGAAAGTACTGCCAATTCTGGTAAGACATTGGGTCACGGGTACAGCGCTTGTGCTCTTGATATTCGGCATCAACATCCTCCAAGCGAATCCATTTCGCAGTGATTAGCATTTCTTCGTACTCAGTCGGTTGGTAGTCTGTGTGAGGCATTCCCATTTCATTTCTCCTTATTCACTAAACATTTCGATTTGACCTAACTGACGAATTCGGGCGCGCTTGATTTGATACTTCGTTTCGCGCGCGTGCTTGCCTGAAACCTCCTTATCTGCGATAAGATGACATCGTGCGCAGAGGGCAATGAGGTTCTTAGGTCTGCAATCGCCTTTATCTAGGCTGCTGCCGGGCGCACCATCTGGCTTGTCAATCCCGATATGATGGATAGAGACTTTGTTGAACGTTGGGTCTGTCCACTTATCGCTACAGCCAGCTTCGTTCACACCGTCAAAGACAGCCCATACATATTTGTCAGCTATCAACCTTTGTATATAGACTCCGTTGGGCGCGCCACATTGCTCACACTTCATACCTCTGATGGCACGCAGCGCACGGGCTATCTTTTTCCAGTAATGTGGGTAGGTGTAGCGGCGTACTCTCATGCAATCAACTCCTGTACCCACTCTCTGACCGCGTATAAGCCGTGCAGGTTGTAAAAGTCGTTCACGTCCTTGATTCCATCAGGGACTTGAACGGGCTGAAATGGCGCGAGGGTTTGCAGTACAGTGAGCGCCTTGCGCCCCGCGTCATCATCATCCATCCGTGCGAAGAACTTGCGCGAGTAGTTGAAATGGCGTCCAAAACGTTGGTTGATGTGTTTGTTTGAGGCACTTGCCAGCGCTACCGGGTTGATCATATTGAAACAGCACTGGTAGACAATCAGCGCGTCAAATTCGCCTTCTAGCAGGATAAACGGGTCGCCTTGACAGATAGCATCAGCCCAATACAGTGCTTTGCTTCCCCCAGCGATTGCGCCCTCATATTTTCCTTTTTGAGGGGGTGTGGTCATCGTCGGAGTCATGCAGCGACAGCGCACATTCCAAAGCGCGCGATCCGCAAAATGTGGGATGATGATTCCACACTGGACGTAGTAGGGCTTACCGTTGGGTTTTAGCCAGTCCTTAAAGGCGACGCGCCCATAAATGTTGTGGTCCGCTTTATCAGCCGGGATGTAACCCAGATGCGCCTCTTTGATGATCGAAGGAAACAAGCCGCGCGCTTCCAACAGATACCTAAGCGCACGTTCACCAGTAGGCGACCACAAACAACGTTCTGCGATGTCTACGAGTTGGGCTGCTCTTTCCTGCCATTTGATTGACGGTGGTTCAGACGGTAGTTCTGGCTCTGGCTTGGCTGCTGACATGGCGCGGCGTTGTATACGAGTGTCGCCACCGAGGTAACGCATCGCATCAACAAATGACATGCCGTGCTGTCTTTTAAGCCACTCAAACACGTCACCAGATTCATTACATTTCCCGTAGCAAATCCAATGATCTGGATACACCACAAATGAGTGTCCTTTATGCTCATTGTGGAATGGACAGTGATAAGCGTTGTACTGTGAACTTGAATGTTTAGGTTTACCCAAGTCCTGTTCAATGATGATTCTCAAATCACATTGAGCTTTAATTGTCTCTTTATCCATAGTGTTGTCCTATCTCAATTAGAACCTGTCCACAAAAAGTACGGGTTGACAGGTTGCGGGTTATCTAGAACCCGCCGATTCTGTAGACACTTTCTTGTAGATGCGTGTTGATGGTCCGGTAGATGCTTTATGGTCAATGACTTCAACAATGCCTGATTCAATCAACACATCCATCGCTGACTGAAGATGTTTAGTAGCAATCCCGGTACGCTTGGCTAATTCTCTTAGGGTTAATCCTGTAGGTGAGTGAGACAAAATTGTCTCTAGCTTGCGCTGGTAACGGCTGTCTGCTGATTCGTCGAGCGCTGGTAGAAGGTGATGCAGCGATGCGCGCCAACTCTCCACAATGAGGAAAGCACGGGCATAGTGAGACATGCGAATACGGGGCTTGTTTCCTTCTGCCTGATTAATCCAGTCCAGACACGCCAGAATCAACGCCACTTTCAGCAGCATCACAGGCAAGCGTCCATAGTTACCGCTGGCAAGCCGTTCGTCTACTTGATCCGTCAGTTTTTCATCTCGAAAGGCACGGGCATAGTTTTGCCACGCCTCTAAAGCATCCTGATCAATGAAGGCTGATATAGGCGGTATGGCGGCGTCGCCTTCACCGGGCTTGGGAAGCATGTTATGAAGCTGCCGAATCGGAGCGGTGACAGCGTGCGGCGGGTTGAACTCCGAAGCGAAAGGGACATAGGGCAGGGAGGTATTGGTGTAAAGCAGGGCATAGCGTGCCAAGTCACCATTGAGCCACTTGTCAAAGGTGATGTTACGCGCCATTGCAACGGGCGTGGTTGAACCGAGGATAGACATCCCCGGACGGTTGATAATCGAGATGCCGCCTTTCTGCCTGTTTTCGGTCATGCGCTCGTTCGCATCGTAGAGCGCCATTACCGTTTCTTCAAAACCTGCCATGTAGTCCTTTTTCGATGCGCCCCAGATACGGCTAAACTCATCGACCAACAACACGCGCTGCGCTGCAAACTTGTTACCCATTTCCTCAAGTTCACGATCATGCTTCTCTAAATCGCCTAGATTCTCTGGCAGTTTGCCCGACATCAACCTAAACAGCGCTTCCGGGCTGCTGCCTTCTGGCATCCGCATATGCGGCATAGTTTCGTCTAGCACCTGCACGACGGCTTTTAACCCGGTGCTTTTAGCGAAGCGAGTCGTTTCAGCAATCCACACCATATAAAGATGAGGATAAATTTTGTCGTGCAGTTGCAGCACAACCCGGCGCGCAATGGCAATCGTGGCAAGCATCAACCCGCCACCCTCAAAGAAAAACGGCGGTGTCATCGGGCTACGCTGTTTTGCCCAACCTACGAAGTCTGTCAGCCATTGCCCCGCGTGACTGGCGACGGATAACTGCGCATCAGTCAGCCGTGCATACTCTGGCAGAATCGGTACAAATACCTCACTGACTTGTTTCACTGGCGTCTGCTCAACAGGGGGCGGCGGTGGTACCTCAGCATTCACAAAGTTGAGTTCTGTCGCGTAGGGCATGAACGCTACACCCAGCGTTGCGCGTGCCTCTGAGGTGTTGATTCGTTCAACGTTGGTGACGATTGATCTCACCCAAGCACTACAGGGAAGGTTTTTGGTATCCATTCGCAGTTGAGCGCGCTTGATGACATATAGGTCTTGCGGCGAAAGCGTTATAACGTCTGTCATGTGTGATATAATTTCCTTTGAAGGGTGCTAACTCCCATTGCCAGCACCCACGAATAGATTGAGCGAAGTTGCCGCACCGAGCGGCTTTTTTATTGATCGTCGCGCTTAAGCGATTCGGTTTCTTCTTTGACTGCCCGATGAGCAGCCTCAACATATTTTGTGAGGTTACGATGTCCCCACAGTGCGCGCCATTGCCGTAGGGTCAACTTATTCTCTTTTTCTAGCTGCTCATATTTGGCAAGCGTTTTGTCACTCAGGCGACGTAGGCTGATGGTTCCCATTAGCTCACACCTGCCTTGACCGGGTACACATCAGGGTTGCTGTACCAGTCCCAGCCAGAAACCAGCATTTCAACCTCTTCACGCTTCCAGCCAGTCATGGTGTCAAAGAAGTTAGTCAACTCTGGGTGATCCCGGAAAAACAGCACTTCCACCAACCGCGCATTGAGGCGGTTATTTTCGATAAAGCCACGATGAACGATGATTCCAGAGCGGTGATAGGTGAGACGAACAACCGGATTCGTCGTGTCATCAGTTAGGACAGTAATGGTGTTTTCTGCGTACATCACGACACCTTTCGATCACTGATGGTCGTGGGTAGGTTGGGTTGTTGCTGCTGACGCTCTAGCTCACGGTTGAGGGCTTCTGTACCCGCTTCAGTGATGCAATAGCCCTCATTGGATTGTTTCACCAGACCGCGCTCAATCAGGCGGTCTAGTGCTTCTCTGGTGATAGGATCCATGTACTGAGTGTTAAAGTTCATTTTGCCTCACCTTCGCTTTCTGGCTTGGCAGGGGCGGGGTTGACCTTGCGCGCGGCGAACTTCAGTAGAATGCCTAGCAGCACAATCAAGGTAGCGGCGGCGGGGATGTTGAGGACTCCGGCAATCACCATGCCTGAAAAGATGATTGCACCGAGGAACACACCGGGTAGCCAGAAGAAAAGGAACTCATTACGGGTAAACATTGTCAGACTCCTTATTGTCTTGTTGATTTTGATAGCAGGTAGAGTGGGTTAATTTGTTCTTTGCGCCGCCCCACAGGATGCGCCCGTAAGTATGTTGATCAAGCCAAGTGAATCCCTTGCCACAGACCGGACATTTTTCGTCGTCACGCATGAACCAATAGCCGAAAATGAGTATGTCTAGCCACGGTGGAAGCAGCATTGAATATCTGTTGTGCAATTCACGCCAGAAATGTCGAAGAAACTCTTTCACAGCATCACCTCCAACTCTGGCGCGTCGCCTTCTAGCACATCGGAATACTGCTCTAGTTGGTGGTCGAGTCGTGACAAGCCCTTGTCTAACTCGCGCCGTTCCGCTTCAAGCTGCTGATTGCGCGCCTCAAGTTCGCGCTGATATTTCACGATGTCGCGCATCAAGTCCTCATAGTGTTCAGCGGTGACATACCACGTCCCTAAGATGATGAGCAGCAGTGCCAGCGCTACAACAAAAACCTGTTCTAACATCAGTTCGACTCCTCATCTTCGGGCAAACGAAGAACCCTTTTTTCATCGGGAGTCAACTCAAAACCACGTCGCTGTAGGGTATAGAGTCGGTGTTTTTCCAGTTCATGTGCGACTTGTTTTGCGATAGGCAAATCAGCCCACATGTCCTGACCAAGCACAGAAAGAGGAATAATTTCCTCATCTCGGAAGGTGTTCCAATAGAGCCGGATTAGCCAGCGTAGCAAACCTTGCATCTTTGATCCTCTCTCACCTAAATAGGTGACTTGCCTCATTGACTCGCTTACGAACTGCATTATGCTTAGGCTTGAACTCACCAGTTCAACCGCTGGCACATAGAGGGACTAGCTCTGTGTGTCAGCATCATTTTTATCAGCATCACCCCCTTTCGTTTGTTCACTCCCTTTCGCTGGTTGAGTATCTAGCAATATCCGAATCCTTGTACCTTCTGTGTTGATGCCAACGACGCGGATACCAATTTTGTTCATGTCGTCAATGAAGCTCTGTACTCGGTTAAATAGATCATCGTTGGCTGGGAACATCTATGCGCCTTTCTGTTGCGCTGTGAGAACTTCACGCACGGTATGTTCCAGCCCAAACCGATAAACCCATTGGCTGCACAAGGCAGGGCTGATATTGATAATCTTCGCAGCCTTACGCTGTGAACCGCCCACACGAAACGCATCAATCAATATCCTTTCTATTTCGCGTTTCTCTGGGTCTTTCGACTCGATCAATAACATCAATGCAGTTTTCTTCGGTCTAATTCCTACCATCACATCTCCTAACACTTTAAAGGATTAAATATCGCGTTTTGCGATATTAGAACTGAAGAAAATAGAGCGGATAAGAAATATCACACTCTGAGATTTAGCATAGCACTTGTGTGATTGAGTGTCAAGATATTTTATCTTAATATTGTCATAGGTTATCACGAGAATGATATGGAATTGAAACTGATTGGCAACCGAATCAAAGAGGCACGGGAAAGACTTCATTTAACCCAGCTTGATCTCGCCCTGAAAATTGGAAAATCTCAAAATGCAATCTCAGGATATGAAAATGGGGGGCGTGGCATTCGGATAGGAGATTTGCCGATTTTAGCCCAAGCGCTTGAGGTCCCAATCTCATATTTTTTTGGAGATGTAGACCCTTATGATGAGGCAGTTGGCTTATTCGCTCTTCTAAGCCAAAGTGATAAGCGTGAGATTATAAGAATCATGGAGTTAAAAATTGAGCTAAAGAAACAAGTTCGTAACGGTGCTTAATGCCTGAAAACATTACCATCACCATCACGCATAACAAGGATTATCACTATAAGGACTTTTTAGCCAAACTCGCATTGGGGCTGACTGTCCTTATAGCGCTACTTTTATTTATCAATTTGGACAAGTGGGCATATCTCCTTACACCACTTGCTCAACCCGTTCAATCGTTTGCGGATTGGGTGTATACGTCTAATCCGACGTGGGGCATGGGGATTTTACTGTTTCTAGGAATCGTGATTCCAGTTTTCGTTCTGTTTGGGGTGTGGATTGTTATTGGCGTATCACTGAGAATTATCGTCTGGCAGGTCTATCGTAAGCACAGAGTAGCTAAAGACAATCCATCATAGGAGTCGCCAGTGTATATCCCCAACATTCTACGTCCCTATTGGATGCTGAGAGTCGCCAGTGTGTTATTGAAGCTGGCGTCAGTCGTGCTGCTGCTGCTTTTCTGTGGACAGTTGTTTCAGTTGTTGACGGTGAGAACAAACGGCTTAAGCGGTGGACTCTCTGGCAGTGTTTCAGGCGATACATTTGTATCAACCAATGCGCTGATAGATTTTGTTGTGCGCTCTGTGGCGTTGGTTGTAGGGACTTACGCTGGTGGTCAGTTGATTGATCTGTTTATGAGCATCGAGCTATCGCTTAAGACTCTGGCGGGGCGTCGTCGCCAGAGCGAAGCAACACCTAACCGGACGGAGTAAGCTCTTGAACGGCGGTCCAAAGCTGCCACATCGCAAGAAACAGCGTTAGTGCTGCTATCCAGAGACGTTCTTTGTTGATATAGAACTGTCCATTAAAACGAAGCTGCCAGTTCTCATCAATCCCCCACAAACAACAGACGATAAACACAAAGATGGTGAAAAATCCATAGATGTCATATCCAATTTGTCTATCCATCGTGATCCTTAAAGACCCTTTAATAGTTTATGCAAATGTAGCTTTTCAAACGTTATTTCCAGCGCCCGGTATGCCTTGCAAATGCCTCAATAAACAGTCCGACAATGGCGACAAAGAGCATAAACAGCAGCGTAGGTATTATCTGTTCAGGCTGGGGTAGTGTGCGCATCATTCACCTTTGGAAAACTTTTCTCAATAGCCTCAAATGTCCATACACCTACCACCATCAAGGTTATAGCAAATACCGTCGAGCCAGCGATGGCAAAAAGACTCATCGTTGGCACGGCTGCCATGATCATGACCGAAGGAATACCGAAACAAGATGCATGTTTGATTAAAGCAAAATTGCCTTTCCAACGATCAAACATCATGTCCCATGCAATGGTTATCAAAATACATGCCATCATGAATCCCACAAACACCACAACATCATTTTTTATGTCAAGGATTGCGACGAAAATCAATTGTGCCATCACGAAAAATACCACTCCGCTGAACGTTCTATAGTTTGCTGCAAACTTGGCTGATACGACTAAATTTTTAAACATGACTTAATCCTCCTCATAGACATCGTTACGATATTCAGGCGATAAACAGCGATTGTGTGCTGCTGCAAATGATTCGCTACCTTCCACTGACATCAGCCAGCGGTGTAGGCGTCTGCGCCATTTCGCGCGCGGTTTGCGGCGTGGGTTTTCGCTGGCAAGCTGCGCGGCTGTCTTACCTGTGATGCGCATCAATCGCGCTGCTGCCTGCTTGTCATAGGCTAGGTTACTGGCGATCAATAACGCCTCATCTGGCGTCAAATCAACGGTGTTGTATTCCACACGGAGCGCTCGACGAATGTAAGGCAGGTGTGCTTTACGGGGTAGCGTCGTGAGAAAGTGATGGAACTGCTGAGGCAGGTTAAAGATGCTCATGCGCGCAACCACCAAACATATAAAGCGACTACTCCACACGCCCACAGACAGAAGATGATGAGTTTTCCATCATTCTCAAAGTCGAAGAGGTATTCCAAAGCTGCTCTTACTACATGAGAAGCTGCCTCGATGCTCATGATGTTGGTGCCTCCGATGTCTCATCTAACAGGGGTTTATGGGGGAAGCGATATAATGCCGCGCTAAGTGATATACCAGCAAGAATAATCGCAACTTCAATGATCATTGGGATTACATTACCAAAACCAAGCGTCATCAAAAGAGCAGCTATAAACCACATAGCATTCATAGCTACAGATGCGAACCAACTGATAAAAATAAAATCCACCCTCTTTCGTCTCTGCTCGGGTGTAACCACAGTGGCTTTTTGCGGCACCCTTTTAGGATCACTGGAATACCACACACTAAGCACCGCGAAAATACACATAATGCTGAAGATAAGCAGCCCTACGATATAACTGACATCTTCCAAAATACCTAGCATGACCCAAAGGAAAAGACTAAATGCGCCAAACAGCAACAATCCCGCTAAAGCGGAAAGAAGTATCCGTATCAGGAGATACTTATCTTCCGGTGTAATTTGATCTTGATGGACCAATAGTTTTTTGAGTAATGCGTTGTTGGTTATTTTTCTCATGGCGTACTTGTCTCCGTTGGTGTCTCAGTCGGTGTAAATGTTACCGTTGGTGTGGGTGTAGGCGTCTCGGTCAAAGTCGGTGTGAGTGTCACTGTCGGCGTACTCGTGAGTGTTACCGTCGGCGTCGGGGTTGCGCTGGGTGTAATCGTCGGCGGCTGGGGCGTGGCGGTGACAATCACTTGAATGATGACACTTGTCACATACACCACTGGCGGCTGCGTGTTGGCTGGGGCTTGCGGTGGTGCTGGCTCACGAATCACCGTTACGAAAACCTGTGGCGTCGCTGTAGCAGGCGGCATCCGTGAGATAGGCGTGATGCCGTTTGTAGGCGCGCTGGTGCTGGTAATCGTGGCGCTGGGTGTGGTTGTCAGCGTCGGTGTGGCGCTGGCAGTGATGAACATCCAAGCCGTTGCCGTGCTTTCGTCATCTGTCAGCGTATTGGTAGGCGTAGCGGTTGTCGTAGGCGTCTCTGTGCTGGTGGGGGTGATGCTGGGTGTCAGCGTCCAGAGTGTGGAAACGGTGGGCATATTGGTAAGCTGACGCGCCTCCTCTCGTTTGGCGGCTTGATCGTTAAACCAGAATAAGCCGCTGGCAAAACAGCCGATACAAGACAGCAGCAGCAGCGAGGCACAGCCCACGAGCGGGGCTATTGGCGTGCGACGCGGCGGTAATTGATCTTTGGTGGGGTTGATTCCCCATGCAGCAATCGTAACAGGTGGTGTGGATGGCATTAGCGCGACCTATTGTGAGAGGCGATGTCATCACGACTTGCAGACACTTTAATTTCGCCACCAGATACAGACGCGCCTTTTTCGCCCCAACTCTTAAAGCGGTGCGCAAGGCGTAAGACGATAAACAGCACCACGCCCAACACCACACCATTCATAAACATAATGCCAACGCCCGTATCCATCACCCAGCGCCATGCTTGGATGATAAAAAGCACCATGCCGGGTCTAGGGTTAGAGACAACGCATGGATATTCACCCAGAAAGCGCGCGCATTCCCACCAGATTGCGTCATTAAGGTGTCGCTGTAACTCGCGCTGTTCCGCTGGCACGGCTGCCCAATCCAATGTTGGGAAGGGAGTCAGCGGCGGCGGTACGCTTGGCAAAATAATCTGGGCATCAACAGGAATCGCTGTCAACGCCAAGCCGATAAGAAATATCATTATCCCTGTGCAGATGAGAAAGGTTTTCATCCTGGTATAAAGTCCAAAACCAACTCAACAATTTTGCGGATGACGCCAAAGAGCGCGGCGAAAAGCGGTAGCAGAAATAGAATCGTCTTGACGAATACAAAAATCACGAACGATATGAACATAAAGGTGACAAGCGGTGTCAGCGCTCCAAAATTAACCTCTGACAAGCCGCGCGCATAACCAAAGATGCTTGTTGTATTGTCTGCGAGATCGGTCACTGTATCCATGTTTACGGGCGTGCCGTTCAAGTCGATAGGAATCGCTGTTGCATCAACCATCGCGTTCAGTGTGCCAACCGTGTTGTTTAAATCACTGGTGTCTATAAATGGCGTCCAAGTGGGTAGTGCTGTAAAGGTTGGGTACAGTGTGAACGTTGGGAACGGCGTAAAGGTTGCCATTGGTGTAGACGTTGGCAGGGCTGTACCGGTATTCGTCGGGCTGGCAGTCGGTGTTGATGTGCTGCCAGTCGCCACGCTTACGATGGTAGGGAACGGCGTTGGACTCTGTAAATCGGGCAAGCTTGGAAGCTGCCAGGGCAGTGGACCACAGGGCAAGTACGGGTCACAGTCTTGAGCGTGAGCAATTCCCGCATAGCACAAAACAAGCAATAGACATAGTGAAATATGAAATTTCCTCATGTGGCTTGTGTTGCCTCCAAGACTGCGTTACGAAATTGGTCAATTACCCACATAATGAGCTCCAGCGAACCGTAACCCACAATCAAGGTGATGAGGATGTTTCCGACGCCAGAGGGATCAAAAATGGTGTTCTCTAAGATGTAGAAAGGGACACAGAGGTAATTGTTAGTGGGATCAGTCTCACATGAGGGCAAGCCGGGTATAGGGGTTGGTGTCGCATTTTGCCATCCGGTGATGATTGCAGCAAACAGACTGATCACATCTCTGAGCAGGGTGAAGATTAACACCATGAGGGTGAAAATCAGACTGAACAAGCCAGAGATGATTAGCTGTAAGAGAGAGAACGCGGCGTAAAGGATAAACATAATGATGTTAATCAGACCGGAAACGATTAACGTCAAAAGGTTGGCAATGGATTGAATCAGCAAAAATATCAGTTGTGCGATGAGTGACAGCACGATACCCGCAAAGTTAAGCAGCCCACCGAGCAGCCCCGCCAGTTGGATAATCAGGGTGTTGATGATAGACGCCAGACCATTGATCAACGGTCCTAATGTGTTGTTGAGCAGCGCCACCAGAAAATCCCAGAGATTAGAACCGCTCTCATTGTTAATGTAGAAAGTGCTTTGTGAACCTTTCGCCATGTTCGAGAATTGACCGTTAAGCCAAGGGAATAGGTCACTACTTAACCACTGCACATTATAAAAATATGCTGCTTTCCAATAGCGAATTGACCAACCGCTTAAACGATAAATCTCTGTGGTCGTGTTACGAATCTGGCGTAACACAATCATCAGGTCACATTGAAAGAAGCGGTCAAAGTGTCGCCAGAGCCATACTGTCCAACTTGACAGCAATTGATCCTGTGGACGTGTCACCTCTTGACATTCAATGCCAATGACATCATCACCCTGATCAATGCCAAAGTCACCACGCAAACACGCGCGGTCAATGCCAACACCTAAAATCCCTGTTTCTTCCGTGTCCACAGTCGGGCGTATGAGAATCGTTCCAGTGGTGTCCTCATCAATTTCAATGAAGCCCTGAAACGATACGGTCCCAATGGTCACACCGCGCCGCTCTGCTGCCAGTGCAAACTCAGAGAAGGTTGTTGTTTCTGTGGAGCTAGGTCCTGTGAGTGGTATCCAGTCGCCAGAATCATCAGGAAACTTATATTCAAGCGCAACGGTTGATGTGTAGTCCGTTCGCCCGATAGTTACGCCGGGTTCGGTCCAGATGTAGACATCCACATACAACTGGAACTGCGTATCGGGCGCGTCTGCTGGCAATGTGGCGTCTTGTGCGAACGTGTCACCACTTGGCACGGTGATAGAGCCGTCGCGCTGTCCTACACCCTCGCTCACATCCCAATTGGTATAGCCGTTGTCGAACATCGGGTTACTGAAGTAGCAGGCTGTAGGCTGTCCGGCAATCTCCCCAGCGCTGACACAAATCGACAGCACTTTAAACGCTGCACCTGATTTGTTGCGAACACGGACGGTCCAGTAATCCGTTAAATCTGCTAGGTGAACGGCACTGGCAATTGAGAGGGTGACGATTGAACCGGGCGCATCGGAGATAAGATGCTCCTCTACTGTTGTGCCTAGTTTCAGTTCAACGCGCGGATCCGCGTCTATCACCTGAATATCGACTGATAAGCCATACTCTACATCAGGCTCTAATGTCATGATTTCCTTGATGAGGGCATTGGAACTCATCAGGGTATAGCCGGGGTTGTCAAATATGACACTGCCTTGCACTGTCCATGATTCAGGGTTTTGCAAGGTGGGGTCAGTCTCTAAGCAGTTGGCAAAACGCGGGTCAGTAACACCGCAAGGATTATCATTCGTTGCGTAGCGAACCAATGAAGGATAAAGCCTAATCGGGTCGCCCCCTGCCACTTCTAGAAGCTGCCCGACATAGCCATTGTTGGTAAGTTGACTGACAAACGCCCCGGTAGCACCGCCCGATATGCCGCCCGTACCAATATCCACACCGCCATTTAAATTACCAACGTTGGTGATTTGCTTAAGCTGTATGGTTTCACCTAAAACACATCCCTCTCCAATTTCTTCGCTAACGGTCACAAAATCGGGCGCGTTATAAAGAAAATAAGTGAGATCAAAATCACCCAGACTGACAACCACGCGATATGCTTCAATAAGGTCAAGTTGGTATAGCTGAGGACCGTCGTTTGTGATTTCATTAGGCACGAAAATAATACACATTCCTATATCGTGCGGTTCTTCCCCTGCAAATGATTTTAGGCACTCTGGGGATGCTGATGTGAGCGGTTCAACAACCGTGACAGTCCCGGCTACAGCGCTGTGAACCGGAACGTGAAAACCCTGACTAAAGCTGTTTACATATTGATTTGGTTGAGTGTAGGTGATGCCATCCGCTAAACCTTCGACATAGCTAGAATCAAACATCTCCCACTGTGGATGCTCATCTTCCAACGCCAGAGGGCGTACCCAATTAAATGTTTCAGGATAATCACACCACACCTGAAGGTTATCAATTTTTAATTGCAGGTCAAAATCCGTACCGCTGCTGCTTACGCCTGCATGTTCCTGCTGCGATGTTTCCCATTCAATGGTGTAAGCGTCCATCGGCTGGTCGTTATCGACGAATAAAGCCACATGAAACCATTCGCCCTGTACACTGCCCGGTAAATCAGCTAGGTCAATGTCGAATCTATAGCTGTAGTCATTAGGGCTAGTAGGCGAAGCAATGCTTGAAGAATTGTCATCATCCATCGCCACGCTCATTCGGCTTTCGTCTGCAAACACACCTCCATGTGGAACGGTTTCATCAGAGACATAAAAAATATCAAATTCAAAATAATTAACAACACACGCGCTCCATGTTGTATCTAATTCTGTGTCGGGAGTTTCTTCGTAATAGCTCATATAACGAGACCAACGTGTATCGACAGGATTACCGTTGCCATAAGTGTCTGCTTGATAAATACAAGCGCTTCCATCTACGCCACAGGTACTATCCCATTCTTCATCGTAAAAGCTATCGTCCCCATAGCAGTCACTACCCCCGCACGCAGTGGTAGGATCAACCTCAAATTCAGTCTGATAAATCAGCGTGGGGGATGCCTGCGCGCGAATAGGTAGCGGGCTGCTGACAAACTCAACACCGAGCAACAGTATAAATATCAGTAAACCTATCAGTGTTTTGTTTCGCATACCCGCTACCTTGACGAATCTACTTACGGAAAGCGTCCAGAATGCCGCCGCCCACTTTTTCAATGAGGGCGATGGCAATTGTGATGCCCAAGCCAATTCCCAGAATCGGGAGAAAGACAGGGACCCAGACGTTAATCTGATCAATCATTGCTGATGGATCAAAGCTGATAGATGACACGGCGAAGCTGAATCCGTTCATGACCAACATGAACGTCAACATCAGCACGATAATGAGCGACTTGCGCCGCTGCTTAATAAAGTTGCTCACAATAGTCATGTGAGTTACCTTTCTATGGGGCGCGATTTCTCACGCCCACAAATAGACAGGGGGAGCATCCAAGTCATCCTCTAAATGCTTTAAGGATGCTTCCCCCTACCTTCTCGATCAGGGCGATGGCAATCGTGATGCCCAAGCCAATCCCCAGAATGGGGAGAAAGACAGGGACCCAGACGTTGATCTGATCAATCAGTGTTGAGGGGTCAAAGCTGATTGAAGACGCGGCGAAGCTGAAACCATTCATGACAAGCATGAAAGTGAGCATCAGCACGATAATGAGCGACTTGCGCCGCTGCTGAATGAACCGCGTCACGTAATTGGAGCGGTCTACGTCTACACTGTGCTGTCTAGCCAGTGCCTTTTCTGCGTCCATGAAATAAGCCTCCAATGGACCTAAGCCAACAAAAAAACTTATCTAAACTCACCGCAAAATCTTGACCATCTTGGTTGTCATGATCAGCAGCGAGAAAAGAACCACAATAATTGCTGTCAGCACTAAAAAACCTTCCATGCTGACAGCAGCGAGGAAATAGAACATGGGGGTAAGGTCAATCATCTGACTCATCTCCCCAAATTTGACCGCGTATCCCCGCGCCTACCATGCGCGCGAAGTTGACAAGAAAATCCCCCGTGATTTCGACCACAAGAATCACGGTTGATGAGAAAACAAATAGGAGCGCCAAAATTGAGAGGAAATGCGTTGGGATCATACGGGCGATTTCCTTCCCTCGAATATCTTCATGACGATAAAAATCAAGCCGATGAGCGATAAGAAGAATAGGAGTAGAATGCCGCCTACTTCCCCGGCTGTAGCTTGCATGTAGAGCGTGCCCGTAGCGACTACCGTTCCTTCTGCATTAGGTAGTTCGAGTTGGATGTACCCGGCTGGTGTCTCGGTTGGTGTGACGCTGGGTGTAAAGGTGATGCTAGGCGTCATGGTTTCGGTGGGGGTGCTGCTAGCTGGCACTTGAGTCACCATTGATGGATAAACGGTCAATAAGCCGTTCCAGTCAATCACACTACTGCCAGACATCGTGACCACAATCATGGCGACGGCTTGCGGCGTCCAAGTGTCCAACGGCGTGGGATAGAGATAAGGCGTCCAAGTTGGCAGGGGTGTAAACCCGCCCGGTTGAGCCGTCCATGTTTCCAACGGCGTGGGATAGGGAATCTGTGTCAATGGCGCAATCTGCGTAAACTGAGGGATCTCCGTAAATTGAGGAACCTCAGTGAGCGGCGGTATTTGTGTGAGGTACGGCGGCGGCGTGGGATAGGGAATTTGTGTCAGTGGCGCAATCTGCGTGAATTGAGGCACTGGCGTTGGGAATGCAGTCCATGTTGGCAGTGGGGTTTCTGTTGCCCATGCTTGAATCGACACTCTATCGATATATATAGGAGTGGCGTCATTCGCCGCTTTGCGCACGATAACGGTGTATTCGAGAGGAGAGGCAGGTGAAGCGATTAAAATTGAGGAGTTAAACGCATTGCTGCCGTTCGCATCATAAACGGTACACGTTCCCCCGGTCACACAAACCTCAATATCATCCCCTGTTGTTATTTTTCTAACGCCAATCGAAGCGAACCGCCCCCGGATCGTGAAACTTAGATAGGAGCTTTGGCTTGTAGTGATGTAGCTAAAGCCATCGCTGTAGCTTGCGTTGTAGTCTGGCGACCATGCGCCCACAAAATTTAAGCCAGCGTCGAACTCTTCATAGAGTCCGTTGGTAAGGATATATTGTGAGCGCCCCTGTGCCGTCCAAGTTGGAAGCGGCGTTGCAATGTACGGTTGCGCTGTCCATGTTGCGATAGCTGTAGGGACTTGATTCGTCCATGTCGCAAGGATAGGCGGTGCTGTCCATGTGGGAAGCGGCGTGATGACTTGGCTTGTCCAAGTAGGCAACGGGGTAACGGGCGTGGCGGTTGGTAGGTTTGCGCTGATTTGAAAGCTATCTAAGACGCTACCCGCCGCTACATTGTTGGTCATTGTGACCGTACAAATTGAGAGGCAATCAACATTAAAGGCGAGGGCTTGCATATACAGCGTGCCAGCGCCGCCAGAATTAAACGAGATTGTTTGACAGCTTGCATCTACGCAGAAGTTGGCATTTCCCGCTGCGTTGGTCGTTGTGCGATAGATGACAAGGCTTGTGCCGTACATCCTAAAGGTGAGATTTGCACCTACCGTCGTCGTGCTGACATAAGAGCCGCCGCTGGCATTTGCAATGCTGGTTGTGGTCCAACCGCTACTGTAAATGACACAGCTTGCGTTTTGCTCGTAATACCCAACGCCACAAATCGGACCCGGTGTGGGGGTAGACGTTTGCGCACTGGCGGGGCTGCCAATGGCAAAGGCTAAAAGAATGATGATTGCAGCGCAGAGTCTTTTCACAACTCACCTATAGAATGTCTACGCTCAATCATAAAACCGAACACGATGTTCAATAGATGACATTTAGTCATATAATGTACATGTGTCATTAAATGAACAACTGTCATGTAATGAACAGATGTCATTGATTTAAATTAGAGGCAGGTCATGATTACGATTGGCATCCAATACATGGGACGTGGCGAAAAACAGGTCTATGCGCTGCTTAAATCAAGCGCGAAACCACTCACTATCAAAGAGATGATGCACGAAACCGATTACACCGAACGCGGGTTGTTAAGGGTTTTAAGCTGTCTTCGTCGCCAAAATCTGATACGTGGAATCAGACAAGGGAGATATACATTCTATGAGCCAATATCCTGAATATCATCAATGGCAATCGTTACTCTTAGGTCAATACAGCGGGGAACTGGCGTGGTGTGCTTTCATCACGGGGCTGCTGCTGCTGTGGCTGCTGTGGCGTGGTGTATTCAAGCGCTGGCAGGTGTTGTTGACGTTTGCCGGGGTAGCGGCGTTCTATGTGTCAATTGTGGTTCCCTACCCAAGATTTGGTTTAATGTGTATAGGCGCATTAATCTTCGTTCTAATCTTTATATGGATAGAGCGACGTTGGGAAACGAATATCACCGAAGAGCTGATCTTTGCATTTCTACTGAGACTCCCCAACATCTTCATGGAACGGCTATGGTATGACGAAGCAACGACGGCGGCATTTGCTCAAGTGCCGATAAATCAAATTTGGGCATTAGGCGGCGATACACACCCCCCACTGTTTTATCTTCCCTTCTGGGTTAGCACCCACCTCTTTGGAGCATCGGAGTTTGCGCTTAGGCTGCCGTCGCTGGCTTTTGGCGTCCTAACGGTTTACCTCGTGTATCGCCTGACTCTATCGCTGGGGATGAAACGTGAGACTGCGCTGATAGCCGCTGTGATCGTTTCTGTGCTGCCCGGTGCGTTACGATATTCCAATGAGGCACGCGCCTACAGTCAGCTTGCCGTGTGTGTGCTAGGGATGGCTATCGCTGTCTTAGAGGATAGACCACGTTGGTTCGCTGGTCTGGCGGCTGCAACGCTGCTTACCCACAACATGGGGTATGTCTACGTCGCCACTATTGGCGGTGTGGCGTTCCTCTGGTATGTCCATCAAACTAAAATTTGGTCGGTTATCCCTGTGGAAGGCGCGCGGCATTATTGGTCTGTTGGTCCGTTCCAGTTCTATCTACAGCACAAAGATAAGCGGTGGTGGTGGGCGCTGCTGTTTCCCGCTGCTGTCGGTCTGGCGTGGCTCCCGTTTATGTTTCGCCAGTTCCAGAGCATTAGCTCCGGTTGGTGGGTTGTGGTTTCACCAGGCGCGCTGATTCGTCCGCTCTTTGAATTGACGGTAGGTGTAAGGGTTGATGAGGGCGTGCTGTTACAAGTTCTAGCCGCTGTCCTTGTGCTGACATTGCTAGGTTTGCTTGTGTTGAAACGCTGGCTGTTTACCACGAAAGGTAATCTGTTTTTTGTGCTGTGTTTCGCCACACCTGCCATCGCTGCTGTCGTCAGTCTGTGGACTCCGGTCTATGTCAATCGCGCGTTCCTTCCCAGCTTCTTAGCGATTGTCATCGTGTGGGCTTATCTCATCACAGAGGGGAAAGGCTTTGAGCGCATTGCAGCGGCGGCTATCCTCGTGCCAGTGCTGGCAATGGCGATGTCTAGCTATTTTGCCCCTACACGCGACAAACGCGACGATTGGAGCATTGTCCTACCTGCTGCCTGTGGAGAGGCACAAACGGTCTATAACACCAACCTCAGCACCTACATGATTGCACGCTACTACCTGCCAGATCGTGACATCCTCTTGTGGTCCAATGCCAATGACATCAGCTTATTCTTGCCTGAAAAGGTCAAGGATGCTTTAAGCATTGAACAGGTAGACAACCCACCGAGCGGTGACGTGTGTTTACTCGACAGCACGTTTTACCTCTCTCGACAGGTTGAATTGGATTACCTCTCTGAGATTCTTGCCAGCTATCCCCATACCCCCGCCGTTCAATTGTCAGAGGATGTATTCAGCCCGGTCTTAGCTTATGTGGTGAGTGTGCCGTGAATAGATTGCTGTCTTTGCTGGCTGAAGAACCTAATCCTGTTCACCCCTATTCACTATATAAGCAACTTGTGGACTTGGATGTCAACGGACTATTGAAATCAGGCATTGAATTAGGCTATGTCGAAAAATCATCAGATCGTTGGAACAACCCTTTTTATGCAATCACAGACGCCGGGCGCGCTGCCCTTATGGTAGGTAATGATGACTAACGCCATTGTCCCAGCCGAGCGGCAAGCACCTGAACCGCTCCAAGCGCTGACAACAGAGAAGATACACCCAGACAACATCACACGCGAACAAGCAATTATGCGCGCGATGGCACTAGACAATGGTGAGCGTAAATCTCTATTGAAGCGTCGTAAGAAGCTGGCGGCATGGCTCGACAAAACAAACTTTGTCGCACTGATGAAAGCATATGAGGCAGTTCAAGCACAGTTAGAGTTAGAGCGCACGGAATACTTTGACCTGAAAACCAACAAACCAGAGGGTTGGCAGGATAGCATGACGGTGTTGAGAGAGAAACACCTACAGAACAAAGCGCTAGCCGCTCAAATTGCTACAGAGTTAAATCCCCTCATCAACCAAGCCAAGCTGCTTAAGAAGATTGACTCTACTCTATCGGTGTATGAGGTTGCACGTCTGCGCAAGAAGGAACACAAGCAGCGCTATGACAACATCCGTGATGAATCGCTGATTTATCACAGAATGATTGTTGGGGTCTGGAGAGCTTTAACACGATGTCATCATATCCGCTATCGTGATAAAAAAGCTGTCATTGATACACCAGAGATTGAACGTATTGTCGTCACCGACAATGTGATCTACTTCAAAATCCTCACTTCAGAGAAAGCATTGTTTGGTTATCGCTGGACTCTACCTTACAACGTGTACATTCAGGACCTGATGTCTGATGAGACATTAGGCAATATTCAAGCTGCTACCGGGCGCGAGATTAAAGCCGTGTTTCCAGAGAAGGGTAAAGAACAAGTACACGGTTATTGGTATGAGTTGAACCGCACCGACACACCCAACGGTATCCTGATGGAAGTCGCCTATAGTGAAGTGATGCGCCACTATCCCGATGATTACAAATCTCGCGTTGTAATCCCTGTGGGCGTGGGGGAAGGCAATAAGATTAAGTTCATCAACTTCAATGACTATCCTCATTGGTTAGTCGCTGGCTCAACTGGCACGGGTAAGAGTAACCTCATCAATGTTATTTTCTGCGCACTCATTAGCAATTACATCCCGGCTGAATTGAGAATTGTCGCTGTCGATTTAAAAGGCGGCGTTGAACTTAGTATCTATGAACACATCCCCCATTTATTAGGGAGTGTAGTTCAAGACCCTGAAGCATTAGCGGACCGTCTCTCTCAACTTGAGGCAGAGATGGCAACGAGGTTTACTTCATTGAAAGCTGTAGGCGCTCGTGACCTATACACCTACAACCAACGCTCTAAAGAATACTTACCTCGAATCATTGTCATCATTGATGAGTTCGCTTCCACTGTCGATCAAGGCGACATCACCAAGCGTATCCATAATAGTATTCTCCAACTGACATCCAAGGGGCGTGCTGTAGGGATCAACATCATTATCTGCACACAAGACCCCCGTGTTGACATCGTACCGGGGAAGATCAAAGCCAACTGCGTGATTCGTATTGCCGGGCGCACTGCCAGCACTGACAACAGCCGCGCCATTATCGGAAGCGGCGAAGCTGCCAAGATTGCCAACGTTCGTGGTCGTATGCTTCTCAAGATAGAGCAACTTCCCATTGAAATCCAAACGCCCAAGATTGAGGAATCCGACATCAAGTTAGCGATTGAGCAAGCTATGGGCAATGGCGACGCACCACCGATGCAATTACCAGAAGCAACTAAGGCAGAGGTGCGTTGGACGCCTGAAAAGATTATTGAATTGTGCCTCACACATCTTGGCGGTCTCGTATCGGTCAAACCAGTTTATGAAGAAGTCAAAGAGTCGGGCTTCACACGCGAACAGGTGCGACGTATCTGTGAGGCGATTTGGGCTAAGCCTAACATTGAATTCAAAGGGAAAGCATATCGTATTACAAAACAGGCTCAGTCTCATTACCTAGTAGAGATTCAATCGGATACATCTGAAGCAGCTTAGGAGGCAATATGTTTAGATGGCTACTCATTATCGGGTTAGTACTTGTAGGAATCACAGTCCTATCTCTTGGCATTGGACTATCACAGCAACAACCGTTTCTTTTCGGGATGGCAATCCTTTGCACGCTTCCTATATCAGCTTTTTTCTTGGGCGGAGCCGTGTTCAATTTCGCTGCGAACTATAGTATCCAACCAAAAGCAGTTGACACTAAGACAGGCAGAAAATTAGCCGTCAATAGTAGGACGGAATTGGGTTAAAAGCCCAAACTCCCAAAAGCCCAACCGCCTATAGATTCCCAGATGTTTGGGCTTTTGACGGTCTTTTAGTTCAAATCAAATCTAAGACAGGCAACATTCGGGCTTTTGACACACGAATTGGGAGGTTAGTTCAAATCTATGGATGTTCTAAAAACTCTGATTGAAGAAGGTTCCATATTTCTAGGGTTTGTGCTTGCTGGCTTTGTGGGGACGTTCGCTGTAGGACTAGTTCTCTTTACTGCACAGTCAATCATGGATGCCTTCAGAAGAGATAGATGGGATGCCTATAGCATTGAAGATGAAAGGGTGCGCGCCTATGGTCAGCAAAAATTATTAGGACTCATTGCAGATGGAACGCTGACAATAGAGCGCGTTCAGTCTGATGAGGATGAAAAACCTAAACGTCAGTTTGATACGACCTACCTCATCGGTGAACATGACGAACCGCTAGAAATCGTCCATTCATTTGAGCCAACATACATTATTGGTGACGACGGCGAACTGCTAGAAGTCATTGACGATAAGCCGAAACGAGGAATTAGCCATGATGGGTAAATCTCACCTTATCGTCGGGTTGGGCGTTGGACTGCTGCTGGCAACGGCGTTTCATGCGGATCCGCTTCACATCGCTGCAATGACGGTTGCGTCTGGCGCTGGGGCGATGTTACCCGACATCGATCATCGCCACGCCCCGATTCGTCAGAAGCTGGGGTTGCTGGGTAACGTGTTGCTATTCTGGTTGCCACATAGAGGCTTGACGCATTCATTGCTTGTGCTGGCAATCGTGACCGGGTGGGCCACCGCCTGGTTCGCACTCGCGAGCCCACGCGGATCGTGGGGAGCGCCGGAGGGAAGCGAGTTGCTTGCGTGGCTCACGACGCTGCTCGTCGCGCTCATCGTTCTCTGGGTCAGCGGAACGTTTCGGCGGGACGGCACGCTGGCGGAGGTGCGGGCCGAGAGCGCCGAGCGCGAGCGGTTCATCACGGAGTCGGTGCAGCGGCTCGCGAGTGAGCTGTCCTCGGCCGTGACACCCTCGGACGTGGCCCACACCCTTGTAGAGCGCATGCCGGGCATCCTCGGGTCGACCGGCGCCGCCTTCGGCCTGGTGGAGGGCGGCGAGCTTCAGATCGTCGATCCCGCCGGAGCCCCACGACAGACGCTGACCCCCGGCCTGCGGCTCTCACTCGACGTCCAGGC
>Ga0209682_10000106_pt1 | contig 26355 bp, 18 predicted proteins | sample DOMMetBare2Fresh_2_FD_187471 | JGI IMG/M metagenome (GOLD analysis project Ga0209682, IMG submission 187471) | Wetland sediment microbial communities from St. Louis River estuary, USA, under dissolved organic matter induced mercury methylation -... | ecosystem: Environmental > Aquatic >... | reverse complement strand
CTGTTCTATCTGGGACGCCTCCTGCTCGCGCAGGGCCGGCTGGCCGAAGCGGAAGCGGTCTTTCGCCGGTGCCTGGACGAAGCGGCGAAGAATGGATCGGCCGCCGGGCGGTGGTCGGCCCGCGAAGGGCTGGGAAGGATCGCCGCGGCGCGCGGTGACCTGCCGAGCGCGCTGGCCCATCTCGAGGAAGCGCTGAACGAGATCGAACGGGTGCGCGCCGGTCTCGACCAAAGAGCCTGGAGAACCGGCTACTTCGGCGACAAACGCTCCGTCTACGCGGCGACGGTGGACGTCCTCTGGCGTCTCGCGCAGGGCAATCCGCGGGAAGACTTCGCCGGCCGAGCCCTGGAAGTGGTCCAGCGCGCCAAGGCCCGCGACCTCCTCGATGCCCTCGGACCGGGCCGCGGCCCGATGCCCCCCGCCCGCGCCGAGGAGATCCAGGCGCGTGCCGGGGACGCCACCCTTCTCGAATACTTCCTCGGCGAAGACCACCTCTACCGCTGGACGATCCGCCGTTCCGGCGTGCAAATGACCGATCTCGGTCCCAAGGCGCCGCTGCTGGCGGACGTCCTGCGGGTACACCGGGCGCTCGCCAAGGGCGCCGAGCCGGACGCCGCCGCGGTCACCCGCCTCTCGCAGGCCCTCCTCGGGAATGTGGGTCCCCTGGGAGACGAGGGGGAGCGGCTGGTCATCGCGCCAGACGGCCTCCTCCACTATCTCCCGTTCGAGATCCTCGCGGCACCCGAGACACCCGGCGTCCCCCTGGTCGAACGCCACGCCGTCTCCTATCTGCCGAGCGCCTCGATGCGGAAGACCGCAGACGCATCGCCGTCCCCGTCTCTCCGCCTCGCCGGTTTCGGAGCCCCTCGCCCACCCCGTTCTCCGGGACTCCTGCCTGCAGGGGCAACTCTTGTGGTTGCCCAACCCCTGCCGGCCGCCGAGAGGGAGCTCGAGGCGATCGGGAGTCTCCTGGGAGGCGAGAGCGAGATGAACACCGGCGAGAAGGCGACCGAAAGAACCTTCCGCCAGGTCTTCGCCCGCGGCGCGCGCGTGATCCACTTCGCCACCCACACCGTGGTGGACGAGCGGCCGGGGGGAGGCGCCGCCATCCTCCTCTCCGCCGAGGGGGGAGACGACGGCCTCCTCCACCCCCGCGAGATCGCCGCCCTCGAAGGCCACTGCGACCTCGCCGTGCTCGCCGCCTGCAGCACCTCCCTCGGCGATGGAGAGGAGGGAGGTGCCCTGGTGTCCCTCACCGGCTCCTTCCTCGCCGCCGGAGCCCCCGCGGTCGTGGCGACCCTCTGGGACGTGGGAGACGCCGCGACCGCCGTCTTCGTGGAGCAGCTCTACGCCCAGCTCGGCCGCGGCCTGCCGCCCGACGAAGCCCTGCGCCAGGCGAAGCTGCGGCTGCGCGCCGATCCGCGCTGGAACCGGCCTGGTCTGTGGGCCGGGTACGTCCTGGTGGGGGAGGCGCCGCCGGTGGCGCCGCGGCGGTGGCTCTGGTGGGTGGGGGCGGCGGGGCTCGTGCTTGCCGGGCTCGGGGGCCTGGCCGTCTCTTCGCGTCGACCGAGACCTGGACGCCCGGAGGGTGTTAAACTTCTTTAGGAGCGATCAGTAGCTGGGGCCGAGAGAGGGTGAAGGTTGCGTCGCTCAATGGAGTGGAATATGTTGAAGAACTCGCAGCACGTCGTGCCCGACCCCGATGGGGGGTGGATTGTGAAGAAGGGCGGCTCCATCCGGGCCACGAAGAGATTCGAGACTCAGAAGGAAGCCATTGATTACGGGCGCAAGATCAGTAAGGCGCAAGGTTCTGAGTTCTACGTGCATGGGCGCGACGGAATGATCCGCCATAAGGACTCCTATGGAAATGACCCCAACCCTCCGAAAGACAAGAGTTGAGCAGCGCCGATCTCGCTGTTGCTATCAGCGGTTATGAATCGAACGTCTTTGTCAACTGCCCGTTCGACGTCAAGTATCTGTCTCTCCTGCGCCCCCTCCTGTTCACGATTGCATATCTAGGCTATCACCCCAGGATAGCTGCTGAACGATCCGATTCCGGAGAGAATCGGCTCGACAAGATTTGCGAGCTGATCAGGCAGTCCCGATTCAGCGTCCACGATCTCTCTCGATTAAAGGCGGCGCGGGCACGCGAGGTCTACCGCATGAACATGCCCTTCGAGCTTGGCATTGACTACGGGTCACGCCAGCATGGGCCAGAATTCATGAGGACCAAGAAATGCCTGATCCTGGAGAAAGAGCAGCACGATTTCAAGAGAGCCTTGTCCGACTTGTCCGGGGTCGCGCGTTCCAGGTACGGTGTTGACCGATTGCGTCGACCGAGGGGGCGTGTGGAGTAGTCTATGGAACGACGCCAGAAGGGGAGGCCGGTTTGCCTGCGAGCGAGGATTTCTGGGACGACATCCTGGGGCACCTGAAAGACCGGGTCCTTTTGCCCGTGGTGGGGCCTGAGCTCGTCACGGTCCAGGATGGCGATCGGCAGGTGACCCTTTCGCGACTCCTCGGCGAGCGGATCGCCGCGCGGTATCAGCTCGACGTGAGCCGGGACCCTCTCTCGGGGCTCGACGATGCGGTCGGCGCGTTTCTCGCCGCGCGCGGGAGCCGCGAGGCCGATCGCCTCTACCGCGTCGTCAATGACCTCGTGTCCGACCTCGATCCGCAGCCGGCGGAGGCGCTGCGCCAGCTCGCGGGCATCCGGGACTTCCGTCTCTTCCTCAGCACGACCTTCGACCCGCTGCTCGCGCGGGCGCTCAACGACGTCCGCTTCGGCGGCGAGCCGCGCACGCGCGAGCTCTGGTTCTCGCCCAACCAGTCGACGGCCGAGCAGCAGGAGAACGAGCGCGAGCCCCGCGAGGCCGATACGGTCGTGTTCAAGCTGTTCGGCAAGGCGTCGTCCACGCCGCAGTACGCGATCCACGACGAGGACGTCCTCGAGTGGCTGCACGTGCTGCTCACCGGGACGGCGCGGCTGCCCGAGTGGCTGGCCGGGGAGCTCAAGGCGAGCCCGGTCCTCTTCCTGGGCTGCCGGTTCTCGGACTGGATCGGCCGCCTGCTCACCCGCATGGCGAGCAAGAGCCGCCTCGCGCTGGAGAGCAAACAATTTTTCATCGTGGGCGAGTCGGTCGCGAGAGAACCGGCGCTCACCAAATTCTTCCGGACGTTCTGTGGCGACACGCGCGTTCAAGTGCTCGAAACCGATCCCGCCCTGTTCGTCGCCGAGCTGTCCGAGCGCTGGCACAAGCGCAATCCTCAGGCCGTGGTGGCTCCGGCGGACACGGCGCCGACCGCGCCACCCACAGGCAAGGGCAGTATCTTCATCAGCTACGTGCGGGAGGACGCCGGCGCCGCCCGCCGGCTCTGCGATGCCCTCGTGGACATCGGAGGTGACGTCTGGCTCGACGAACGGCGTCTCCAGCCGGGCGACCGGTGGGAGGAGGAGATCCTCGCGAGCATCCGGCGCGAGGTCCGGCTCTTCCTGCCGGTGATCTCCCAGCACACCGAAAGCCGAGAGGAAGGATACGTGTTCAAGGAGTGGCGCGAGGCGGTGGAGAGGGCGAAAGGCATCCCGCCGGGAGGCCGCCGCTTCATCTTTCCGGTCGTCATCGACGCCGAGTACGACGGCAATCCGTCACGCTACCGGCAGGTGCCCGACGCGTTCACCGAATTTCATTGGGGGCGCGCCCCCGGCGGCGCTCCCGACGACGGCTTGGTCGGCGCGCTGCGCGACGCCATTCGCGACACGAGGCGCAAGGAGGCTTGATGCACGGCACCATCGCCGCCGTGCCCGCCTCCCGGCTCGACCGGGACAACCCATGGCCGGGGCTCGAATCCTTCGAGGAGGATGCCCAGGATTATTTCCATGGCCGCGAAGGGGAGGAGGACGAGCTGCTCCACCGCGTTGCCGACGCGCCCCTTACCGTCCTTTTCGGCAAGTCCGGCCTCGGCAAGACCTCTCTGCTCAAGGCGGGTCTCTTCCCCCGGCTGCGCGAGCAGCACTTCCTGCCCGTCCACGTGCGTCTGGACCTCCGGCCGGAGGCGCCGGGGCTGGTCGAGCAGATCCTGGACGGCCTGCGCGCGGAGATCGAGCGCGCGTGCGTCGACGCCCCGCCCTTCGCCGCGGGCGAAACCCTCTGGGAGTACCTCCACCGCGCCGATCTGGAGCTGTGGAGCGCGCAGAACTACCCGCTCACCCCCGTGTTGGTGCTCGACCAGTTCGAGGAGGTCTTCACCCTCGGTGAGCGGCTCCCCGAGGCGGTGGAGCACTTCAGGATCGACCTCGGAGACCTCGCCGAAAACCGCATCCCCGCGGCGCTCGCGGGCCGGCTGGCGGCGGACGCCTCGGCGGCGCAGCGGCTCGACCTGCGGCGCATGGCCTACAAGCTGGTCGTGGCCTTGCGCGAGGATTTCCTGCCGCACCTCGAAGGCTGGCGCGCGGCCGTGCCCTCACTGGGCCGCGTGCGCGTGCGGCTTCTCCCCATGCGCCCCGAGCAGGCCCTGTCCGCGGTGTATGACACCGCGCCCCATCTCATGGATGAGCCGCTGGCCCGGCGCATCGTCGCCTTCGTCGCCGCGGCGCAGACCGCGGCGACTCAAGGCGACGGAGCCGCGCAGGAGGCCTCCGGCACCGGTGAGATCGAGCCGGCGCTCCTCAGCCTCTTCTGCCGCGGGCTCAACGAGCGCCGCAAGCGGCGGAACAAGGACCGCTTCGACGAACAGCTCCTCGAAGGCGCCCAGCAGAGCATCATTGCGGACTACTACCACTCGTGCGTCGAAAGCCTGCCGGACAGCGTGAGCCGGTTCATCGAGACCAACCTGATCACCGAGAAAGGCTTTCGGAACAGCTTTGCGAAGGACGACGCCGTGCCGGGCCTTCTCACCCAGAAGCAGCTCGAGCGGCTGATCAACCGCCGGCTCCTCCGGCTGGAGGAGCGCTACGGCACCGTGCGCATCGAGCTGACGCACGATCTCCTGACCCGGGCGGTGATGGCGCATCGCGACCGGCGCCGGGTGAAGGAAGAGCGGCGGGAGCTGGAAGAGCAGGCCCGCAGGCAGCGGCGGCGCGTTTTCGCCCTGGCCCTGATCGCGTTGATCTGCCTGGCCTTCGCGGGAGTCGCGGCGTGGCAGTGGGGAGAGGCGGTGGCCGCGAAGAAAGCCGCCGAAAAGGCAACGAAAGGTGCGGAGGCGGCGGCGCAAACGGCACAGACTGCGGAAGGCAAGGCGGAAGAAGCACGCACGCAAGCAGAAGCCGACCGGCGCCAGGCCGTCGACGCGCAACGGAGCTCGCTCTCGGCCAAGCTCGCGTCCGACGCGCTGGCGGAGCGGAACCGCGAGCAGCTCGATCTCTCCTTCTTGCTGGGGGCTGCCGCGTGGTCCGCGAAGCCGACCGCTGAAGCCAGAAGCGTGCTCCTGAGCAACCTGCTCGAGCAGCAGGCCCTCCGTGGCATCCTCCCTGCGCGCTCTACCGTGAGCGCCGCCGTCTTCAGCCCCGATGGCAAAACCCTCGCCGCGGCCAATGGGGACAACACCATCGTGCTCTGGGATGTCGCCAGCCATACGAGCTTCGGCAGGCCACTCGTCGGGCACAAGGATAGGATCACAAGCGTGGCTTTCAGCCCCGACGGCAAAACCCTCGCATCAGGAAGCTGGGACGAAACCATCATCCTCTGGGACCTCGGCAGGCGCGCGCCCCTCTGCCCGCCGCTGGCCGGGCAGGACCGGATCGGGAGCGTTGCCTTCAGCCCCGACGGCAAGACTCTCGCCGCGGGCGAGAATGACGCCATCATCCTCTGGGACGTCGGCCACCGGGTACCCCTCGGCCAGCCATTCGACGGACACAAGCTCTATGTCACAAGCGTTGCCTTCAGTCCTGATGGCAAGACTCTCGCCTCGGGGAACATCGAGAATGCCGTCGTTCTCTGGGATATCGCGAGCCGTCAACCCCGCGGCGAGCCGCTGAGAGGACACAAGGAGCGAGTCCGAAGCTTGGCCTTCGGCCTCAAGGGCAAGTACCTCGCCTCGGGAAGCGAGGATGGAACCATCATCCTCTGGGATGTCGCGAGCCACACGGCGCTCGGCACCCTCGATCACAAGGACCCGGTCACGAGCGTCGCCTTCAGCCCCGGCGGCGACACCATCGCCTCTGGGAGTGTGAACGGCAGCGTCATCCTCTGGGACGTCGAGTTCCAAAGCTCACTGGGCAAGCCTCTGGTCGGACATAGGGGTCCGATCTCGAGCGTCGCTTTCAGCCCAGATGGCAAGACCCTCGCTGCGGGATCAGAGGGCAAGGCGGTCGTGCTTTGGGACACGGGCCTCAAGGCGCTCGGTAAGCAATTGTTTGGACCTCAGGTTGTGGGCTGTAGCGTCGCATTCAGCCCAGATGGCAAGACTTTCGCCATAGCGACCTACAAGGCTGTCGTCCTCTGGAATATCGCGCGCCGTAAGCTCTTGGGCGTGCCCCTGGGCGTGCCTCTGAACGGGGAAGTGCTCTCAAGCGTCGCGTACAGCGCCGACGGTAAGACCCTCGCCGCGGCAAGTGACAAGAACATCGTCCTCGTGGACGTCATCCATCGCAGGCCCCTGGGCAGACCAATGACCGGGCCCCAGGACTCGATTTCGAGCCTTGCCTTCAGCCCCGATGGCAAGACCCTCGCCTCGGGCGGCGAGGACGGAACCGTCGTCCTCTGGGGCATTGCCGGCCGCGACCCTGGCAAGCCGCTGGCCAAATACAAGGGTACGGTCTGGAGCCTTGCCTTCAGCCCCGACGGCAGGACTCTCGCGTCAGGCAGCGAGGATGGAGCCATCGGCCTCTGGGATGTCGCGAGGCGCACGCCTCTCACACCCCTGACCGGGAGAGGAGACGGGGGGCCCGTGTTCAGCCTTGCCTTTAGTTCCGACGGCAAGACCCTTGCCGAGGGTCGTGCGGGCGGGGCCATCCACCTCTGGAATATTGCCCGCCACGCCTCTTTCGGCAAGCCGCTCGCCGGTGACACCTGGGTCCCCTGGGTCTCCAGCATTGCTTTCAGCCCCGATGGCAAGACTCTCGCCTCGGGCGACTCGTACGGAACCGTCATCCTCTGGGACATGGTGCGGCGCGTGCCTCTCGGCGAACTGATCGGCCACCTTAGTAGGGTTCAGAGCGTTCACTTCAGCCCTGACGGCAAAACTCTCGCCTCGGGAGACAACGACGGCAGCGTCAACCTCTGGGACGTCGACCCGGATTCCTGGAGCCGGCAGGCCTGTCTCATCGCCAGCCGCAACCTCACGTGCGACGAATGGCACCGTTACCTGCCCGACGAGCCGTACCGCAAGCTCTGCCCTGAATTTCCAGGTCCCGAGCGCTGCGCTGAGCCGTGACCATGGCCGACTGCTTCATCTCCTATTCCCGGAAGGACAAGGATTTCGCCCGCCGGCTCAACGAGGCCTTGAAGGAGCGGGGCCGGACCACGTCTCTCGACACGCAGGATCTGCTGCCTGCCGAAGAGTGGGCCGGCCGGCTCGAGGCGATGATCCGGGAGTCCGACAACTTCGTCTTCGTCGCCAGCCCCGACTCCGCGAGCTCCCGGGAATGCGCGCGCGAGGTGGAGCATGCAGTCTCGTTCCAGAAACGCATTCTGCCGATCGTCGCCCGGGACCTGGATTTCTCGACCTTGCCGCCGGCGGTCCAATCGATCAACGCCATTTCCTTTCTCCATCCCGGGCTCGAGGCGGGGGTCGACAGCCTGCTGCGCGCGTTCGACACCGACCTGGTCTGGGTCCGCAGCCACTCCCGCCTGGAGACCCGGGCCGCGGAATGGCAGAGCCGCGGCGACGACCCGAGCTACCTGCTGCGCGGCAGTGATCTCCGATCCGCCGAAAGCTGGCTGCTCCAGGGGGAGGGAAAAGAGATCCGTCCGACGGACCTCCAGGTCCGGTACATCCATGCCAGCCGGAAGGATGCGAAACGGCGGCGGCAGCGGGCCATCGTGGCGCTGGCCGTGGCGCTCCTCGTGATCGCGGGGCTGGCGATCTGGGCGGAGATGAGCCAGCGGGAGAAGGTGCGGCAAACACGAGTTGCCAGCTCGCGCCGGCTCGTGAATGCCTCGCGGGCAGAGCGGGACCGGAACCTCGATCTCTCCTTCCTTCTGGGGGCTGCCGCGTGGTCCGTGGAGCCGACTCTCGAGGCCCGGAACGGGCTGCTGAGCAACCTGCTCGAGCAGCCGGCGCTCCGCGGGCTGCTTCCCGCGGGCTCCGCCGCGAGCGCCACCGCCTTCAGCCCCGACGGCAAGACTCTGGCCGCGCCGGATGCGAACAACACGATCGTGCTCTGGGACGCCGCCCGCCATACGCCTCTCGGCCAGCCGTTCGCCGGGCCTGCGGAATCGGTTGATTCTTCCCCATTCACGGCCATCGCGTTCAGCCCGGACGGCAGGACCCTCGCCGCGGGAGGCTGGGACAAAGCGGTCATCCTGTGGGATGTCGCCAGCCGGAGGCGGCTCGGCCGGCCGCTCGCCGAGCACAGCGAGCGGATCCGGAGCATCGCCTTCAGCCCGGACGGCAAGATCCTCGCCTCGGCGAGCGACGATCGAACCGTCATCCTGTGGGATGTCCAGCACCAGGTGCATCTCGGCGACCCGCTCACCGGACACACACATTTCATCTCGAGCGTTGCCTTCAGCCCCGACGGCACGGTCCTGGCCTCGGGGAGCGAGGACGATACCGTGATCTTCTGGGACGTCCGGAGCGGTCGACGCCTCGGGGAGCCGGTGACCGGACACGACGGCTCGGTTCTGAACGTCGCTTTCAGCCCCGACGGAACGACCCTCGCCTCGGGAAGCGCGGACGGGACCATCCGGCTCTGGGATGTCGCGAGCCACGCGCTGATCGGCAAGCCCTTTGCCGGCGGACATACGGAATCGATCAAGTGCATTGCGTTCAGCCCGGACGGCAAGACTCTCGCCTCGGGAAGCGAGGACGGCACCGCCATCCTCTGGGACGTCGAGAGCCATGATCCCCGAGGCAAGCCGCTGGCCGGACACAAAGGCTGGGTCCTGAGCGTCGCCTTCAGCCCCGACGGCAGGACTCTCGCGACGGGAACCGAAAGCCAGGCAATCCTGCTCTGGGATGCAGCCGGCCGCACGGCGCTCGGCGAGCCCCTGGCGAAACCCGGGGACTCGGTCCTGAGCGTCGCCTTCAGCCCCGATGGCACGACCCTGGCCACCGGAACCCGGGACAGGTCCGTGCTCCTCTGGGACCGGGACGGCGCGAGCTATCGACGCCGCGGCAAGCCTCTGGCCGCGGACGAAGGATCGGTCCCGAGCCTCGCGTTCAGCCCCGACGGCAAGAGCCTCGCCGCGGGAAGCGGCCATTCCGTTCTGCTCTGGGACGCCGCCTTCCAGCCTCTGGATGGGCCCCTGGATGGGCACGAGAAGAGTGTCTCGAGCGTCGCCTTCAGCCCGGATGGCCGCACCCTCGTCTCGGGGGGCGACGACGGGGCTGTGATCCTCTGGGACGTCTCCGGCCACAAGCCTGCCGACAATCCCCTGCCCCGGCGGCATGAGGAGCGGATCTCGGGCGTGGCCTTCAGTCCCGACGGCAAAACCGTCGCCTCGGGGAGCGAGGACGGAACCATCATTCTCTGGGACGTCGCGCACCACGCGCCTCTCGGCGATCCTCTGGTCTGGTCCTCCGGCTGGGTCATGAGTGTGGCTTTCAGCCCGGATGGCAGGCTCCTGGCCGCGGGCCGGGACAACGGGACCGTCGACCTCTGGGACGTCCGGGACGTCACCAAACCCATCCATCTCGGCGAGCCGCTCCCCGGACATGAGGAGTGGGTGCTGAGCGTCGCCTTCAGCCCCGACGGAACGACCCTGGCGTCGAGCGGCGTCGACGGAATCGTTATCCTCAGGGACGTCGCCTCCGGCGCGCGCCTCGGCGGGCCGCTGGTCGAGCACGAGGACCGCGTCCTCGACGTCGGATTCAGCCCCGACGGCAAGCTCCTCGCCTCGGCAGGCCGCGACGGCAGCCTGATCCTCTGGGACGTCGATCCGGCCTCCTGGAGCCGAAGGGCCTGCTCGATCGCCAGCCGCAACCTCACGTGTGACGAGTGGAGCCGCTATCTGCCCGGTGAGCCGTACCGGAAGCTCTGCCCTGAATTTCCAGGCCCCGCGCGCTGTGGCTGAGCCGTGACCATGGCCGACTGCTTCATCTCCTATTCCCGGAAGGACAAGGATTTCGCCCGCCGGCTCAACGAAGCTCTGAGGAGGACGCTCCGGCGGGACGGCCCGCGCCCGAAGACGATCGACGCGAGCAGGAGCCCCCGCGGCTCAGCCGGGAGGTGCCGTGGCGAGGGCCGCCAGAAACGCGACGTCGCGGTTCGGCAAACCGAGCCGCCGCAGGCCGGCCGCACCGAGCCGGCGGAGGTCCTCGACGGTCATCACCCGCAGGCGGGACAGGCGCCAGGCGAGCACTCTCTGCACTCCGTGGCCGGTCCAATAGTCCACGGCCGACGGCAAAGGGCGGCCGAGAAGCGCCTCGAACTTCGGCAAGGACCCCTCGGGCAGGCCTTTCAAGGTCAGAAGCTCCTCGCGCGTCATCGCCGCGAGCTCTGCGAGAGTCCGGACACCGCCACGGTCCAACACGCTGGCGAGCCGTGAGGCGAGGCCCAGTTTTCGCCAGTTCTCGTAGCTCGAAACCACGCCGGCCCAGCGGCGCAGAAGGGCGATCTCTTTCTTCGAGAACGAAACGCATGACGATGCCTCCTCAGAGATCAGGCGAATGGAAATGGGTCCCTCAGCGGGACGTCGAACATCCGGCATTGCCGGCGAAACCTCGCCGCGGCCCGGAGCGCGGCAGGGCCGGCACCGTGGCCCTGGCGCACGCCCTTCAGGTCACCGATCAGCCGCACCCCGTGCTCGCCGTGCCCGAGCTTTTTGAGCACGACGGACAGGTCCAACGAGGCCAGCAAGAGGGCCGGCAGGTCACCCCGGTCGAGCTGCCGGAGGCGTACCGCCTGGAGCAGCTCTTCGGCGGCGCCGATCTCCCCCAGGTACGACCGGGCCGCGCCTTCCAGGCGCTGTGCCTCGAGGCTCTCCCCTTCCTCCGGCACCAGCGCATACAACGCCATGGCCTCGTCGAAGACCTCCCGCCCGTGCCGGTGCTGGCCGGTCTCCCCGAGGAGCCGGGCGAACGTGAAGCCGGCCGACAGGCTCAGCCGCGGATGCCACGCCGCCACGGAAGCCTTCCAGCCCTTCAGCAGATCGATCGACCCGCGCCCGGCGTCGCCGTTCTCCACGGCGACCAGCCCGGCCAGGAGCCGGCAGGTGGCTTCCTTGGGCTCGGCGCCCGCATCAAGGAACAGCCCGGCCGCCTCGTGAAAATGCGCGACGGCCTCCTCGGGCCGCGCCTGGTCCCACCGCAGCAGGCCCCAGGCGGCAAGGAAGTACGGCCGTTCCCCCGACTCGGCGCACAGGTGGTTGAGCGCGCAGCCGAGGGCTTCCTCCGCGCCTTCGGGGTCGCCGAGCAGGCGGCGTGCGTTGGCCCGCAACCTCCAGGCGCGGGCCTGGGCATCGCTCTCCAGAGAGTGCGGACCGCGCAGCGCCTCGGCCAGCCGTTCGGCCCAGCCCGCCAGCAGCTCGGCGCTCTCCGGGTCGGCCGGTTGCGCCGCTTCGCTCTCTTCGAGAAGGAGCTCCAGCAGGTCCGGCGAGTCGAACCGCGGGCCGCGCCGGTCGGCCGGCGCCGCCGCCAGAAACTCCTCCCGGAGCTCCTCGGCGGCCCGCCGCCGTTCCACTCCCAGAGCATCCGGCCGCGGGCCGAACGACTCGGCGGGTGCCTTTGTGGTGCGCGGTGCCATCGCCGGTGACGTTAGGCCCCGCTTGGGCAGACGCAATCACCCGATCTACGGAAAAAGTCGGTTCCGGTATCGCGCCTGTAAGCTGGGCATGTCTGGCACCGCTGCCTGAAAAGGAACGGCTCAATGTGCTTGGCAAGCATAGGCGGTACATGAAGTACGGTCTCGCGGTTCATGTGCTCGACGAGGCCGATGCCGCGGCCGCCAAAGGCAGGCTCGAGAAGGGCCGTTGGAAGTCGGCACTCACGATTGCCAGGGCGTTGACTCCAGAAATCGCGAGGCTCGGGCTGAGAAACGACCTCCTTTCCATGTGGGCGTCCCTTCAGGACGCCCTGGCCGCGCAGCAGGTCGAAGGTGTGATGGTCGCGAGAGATTTTTTCAGGCGCCGCTGGAAACTGCCCGCCCGGGTGAAGGCTTCCTGATCACCGCGGCCAGCTCTCACCGACCCTCTCCAGGGCAATGCGGAGCGTCCGATCGTCCAGCCGTAGATCCGCCTGCTTCAAGGCCCGCATGACCGACGCGGCCGAGTCGATGAGGCCTGCCTGCTTCGATCGGAGAACGACGGCGAGGGTGCCCAGGAAGGGGACTCCAAGGGTACGCGCACAGCTTCGGGCCGCACCGTCATCCAACACCGCAGCCCGACCCTGCTCGGCCAGAGCCAACGTCAGAACGGCGGATTCACCGGCCCCCAGACCCCACTCGAGGACCAGATCAGGGATCGGTCCCGGCGAGACCGCCTGCCCCCAACCGCTCTCGATGGCCTTCCGGGCAGGATCGGCCGGTGGTCCGGCGAGAATTTCGGCGATGACGGGAGCAGGATCTCGTGCGCGAGTTGGTCGAAGAGATGGAGATACCCTGCCTTGGCGAGGGTGATCACGGGAGAGGCGTTGACGACCCAGGGCTCACCCAAGCCCGGCTTCCTCCAGGAGCTCGCCGGCGTCGTACTGGAAAGGGGAGACTCCGAAACGCGCGAGAGCGTCGAGGAACTCGGCTCTCGACAGGCCGGCGATCTCGGCGGCGCGGCCTTGGGAGACCAGCCTGAGCTCGTACCATTTGGCTGCCGCAGCTAGCTTCATCTCCCGGGCGAAGCCCTGCGGATCCTGATGGAGAGAGGCCAGGGCGCCTTCGGGAACTTCGATCGTCATGCGGACCATGTCGAGGTCCCTCCTCGCTCCCATGATATAGGAGGCTCGCCCCGAGCGCCCTCACTCAAAGACGATCGACCCGTTCTCCATCTTCAGCTTGAGCCTCTTGCCCACGATCGGCGGGAGCTTTTCCGCGCCGGAGCCTTGGCCGCCCGGCAGGAAGCCGGGCGGTGGCTCGGGCGGGGCGACGGAAAACCCGGACCGGGTCGCCTGATTCGAGCGGTTGGTGGACCAGTTCGAGCGGTTGGCGGACTATTTCGAGCTCTGGGTCGACCAGCTCTCGAAAAGGGCTGGCCACCTGGGGAGTTTGGTGGGCCACCTGGGGCGTTTGGCAGGCCACCTCGAGAGGTGGGGCAGGCCACCCCGGGAGTTGCAAGCCCAACCTCGGCAGTTACCTGGCCCACCTGGAGAATGGAGCGGCCAACCTCGGCAGTTGAGTGGCCAACCTGGAGAATGGGGTGGCCAACCTCGGCAGTTGAGTAGCCAACTCCGGCAGTTGAGTAGCCAACCTCGCGAAATCGGCCGGCACGTTCAAGCCGGCTCAACGGGACGGCCCGGCCCTTCACTCGAAGATGATCGACCCGTTCTCCATCTTCAGCTTGAGTCTCTTGCCCAGGGCGTTGTTGAGCCAGGTGTCGGCCGGATCGAGGGTCACCGGCGACTCGGTTCCGATGGCGGCGGAGGCCTTGGTCGGCAGGCTCACGGCGACGATGGTTCCGGGCACGGTGTTGAACGTCCGGTCCGGCGACCGGAAGTCGATCCGCAGGATGCCGGGCTTGGTGCGGCTCACGGTGAAGGTGGCCTTGCCATAGCGCGGGTCGATGCGGACGGCCGGTGGTCCGGAGGCGATGGCGGGGTTGTAGCGCAGGGTGATCCGGCCGTTGGAGATCCCGAAGGGCTCGAAGGTCTGGAAACCCAGCTCCGCGGTGGCGCCCGGGGCGAGCGTGTCGCCTTCGGCTTCGACGGCCAGCGGGGCGGTCGCGCCGCGGACGGTCAGCACCGCGTCGATCGGTGCCAGGTCGATCGCGGTTCCGCCGCTGTCGATCATCGAGGTGAACGCGGGATCGACCGTGATCGTGTATTCCTGCCCGGCGGTCACCGAGGGATCGAGGCGGAAGCGGAGGACGGCGAGCGGTCCGTCGGCGGCGTTGACCGTTCCGGAGGGCGAGGAGAACTGGACCGCGACGGACTGGCTGTCCGCCGCTCCCGAGGGCGTGGCCTGCGCCGTCACGTCCCCCCGCGTGCTGTAGATCACCGCATTCAGAAAGGTGAGTGGCCGGACGGGCAGACGCAGGGCGTCCGCGGAGAGGGCGTTCAGCGCCGCGGGACGGCTCACCCGGATCGTGATCTTTCCTTGGCGGATCGGCCGCGCCGCGTAGGTGCGGAGCACGATCGCCACGATGCCGCCCGGTTTGCCGATCGCATCGTTCGCCCGGAGCTTCAACGTTTCATGCCCGCCGGTCCCGCCGCCATCGTCGCCGCCGCGCCGGGCGGACGCCTCCGGAAGACCCCAGAGGGTGAGAGCCGTGGCCACCAGGGCCACCAGGGCGAAACGGGAATGGGTTTTCTGGATCATTGGTGCTACCTCCGGCGGGCACGTCGAGGCTCGCTTCAAGGGCAGTCTACTCCCCCCGACATGACAGCAACATTACAGAGACGGCTTCTCCGGTTCCGGCTTCATCTGGAAGCTCACCGGTGCGGAGAGGGCGAGGCGCCCGCCCTGCGCGTCCAGCGCCTCGACGGTCCAGGTGTAGCGGACCGCCCGGTGGAGCCGGCCGCCGACCTCGGCCGGCAGGGGGGCCGCCGGCTGCCGCACCGTGGTCTCCCAGAGGACCGAGCCATCCACCGCGGTGATCCGCACCCGGTAGGCGGCGGCGTCCTTCGCGGGAGACCAGCGGAGCTCCGCCGGGAGGTCCGCCACCTCGCCCACCGGCGAGAGGGCCTCCACCGCGCCGCCGCGCATCTCTCCGCCGAGCTCGGGAGGAGGCAGCCCCGGCTCCGGGGACTGGTAGGCCCGGTAGGCGAGACCGACGCCCATCACCACCAGGGCCGCCGCGGCGAAGCGGAAGAGGGTGCGCGAGCGGGGTTGGGACCGGGGCGCCTCGGGGGTCCGGCGCGGCCCGGGGAACGGCACGACGTTGGAGGGGACCGGCGCCGTGGCCGGTGGTGCCGCCGGTGGGGCCAGACGGGAGACGACGAAATCGAGGTCCTCCGGCGCCACGTCCGCCTCCTCGGGAGCCGCGTCGAACAGCCGGGCCAGGTCCTGCTCGGCCGCGCAGGCCGGGCAGTGTGCGGCGTGCTCTTCGAGCGCCTGCCGCTCGCCGGGAGAGAGGCGGGCCATCTCCTCCTCCAGGAACGCCTCCGGAGGCGGGCAAGCCCCTGCTTCGGGGGCATACGCGGCGCGCAGCCATGCGTCCAGGGTCAGGTGCGATCCGTCGCTCATGGAACCATTCCTCCGGCCGACTGGCGGGCGAGCCATTTTCCGAAGCGCCGTTTGAGCTTGCGTCCGCCGCTCACGATGCAAGCCTTGGCGCCCGACTTGTTGTCCAGCTTCAGGAGATCCGTGATGGCCGCGAGCGGCATCCCGTCGACGAAGTGGAGATAGAGGACCTTGGCCTCGAGCGGCTCCAGGTCGCGCTCCATCGCCGCGCGGAACGCCGCCACGATCTCCTTCTGCTCCAGCTCCTTCTCCGCGCCGGGCGACGGCTCGACCGGCTCGGGGATGCTCTCGTCGTCCAGGGCCTCGGTCTGCCGCCGCCGCGCGGCGACGCCCCGGTTGATGGCGACGCTGCGGGTGACCGTGTAGAGCCAGGTGGAGAACCGGCTGTCGCCGCGGAACGAGCCGAGCCGCTCGTGAACCCGCAGGAAGACCTCCTGGGCGACGTCGGCCGCCTCCTCGCGGTCGTTGCAGATCCGCAGGCACCAGGCCGCCACCTTGGGCTGATACCGCCGGTAGAGGACGGTGAGGAAGGCGTCGCCACCCCCCGGCGCCGCCCGGCGGGCCCGCGCGATCAGCTCTTCGTCGTCGAGACGGTCGAGATCCATGGATGGCAGAGGTCGTCGCCTGATGGAGGCGGGGCTGAACCGAAGGATACCCGAGCCCTCCCCGCCGGGGCCAGCGCGGCGCACCCGTACCGCCGGGGCCGGGACGGCCGGGAGGGGGAGGGGCGCGGCGAGGAGGGCGGAGGTTCGCATCACCCCCTTGAGACAGCGGAGGGGGGGCGGCGGAACAGGAATCTTGCGTCGCCTGGCAAGGACAGGCGTGTCCTCCCGGCATGGCGGCCGGCGGGCCTTGCGGGCGCTCTTCTCCACGGGGGCACCTCACGGCACGGAGCTTGCTGCATTGCAGGCCATCGAGCCAGAGAGCGCTCGCCATTCTCGGCGAGGGGTTCCAACGATGGACGCCGCCGTGGGCGGCAAGGAGGCACGCGTGAGCACAAGCCGCCGGACTCGTTTCCTTTCCCGTGGGCTTCTGGCCCTCCTCGGCCTGCTTCTCGCCACCGGCGGAGCCACCGCCGCGCCAGTGCCCGCTCCGCCGGCCGCCGCCTCGTCGTCCGAGATCGCGGTGACCGTGGTGGAGATCCCGGTCGAGGTGACGCGGCGCGGCGAGCCGGTCCGCGGGCTGACCGCGAATGATTTCGAGGTCGTGGAGGGGAAGCGTTCCTTGCCGGTCGTGGGCTTCGAAACGGTCGATCTGGCGGCTCCGGCGCAGCAGAGCGGTCCACGGGCGGCTGCCGCCACGCGCCGGAACTTCCTTTTCCTGTATGACTTTGCCCTGAGCCGGCCCGAGCGGTTGAAAGAGGGCGTCGCCGCCGCCCGCCAGCTCGTCGCTTCGGGGCTCGACCCGCGCGACCTGGTGGCGGTGGGGGTCTATCTGCCGAGCGGTGAGCTCAAACTGCTGCTCAGCTTCACCACCGACCGGGCCGCTGCGGCGCGCACCCTGGCCGCCCTGGAGAGCCTGTTGAACGGCCAGGAGGTGGACGAGTCCGGCAGCCCCGACCCGCTGCGCCTGACCGGTCTCGGCGCGCGCTCCCTGCTCAACCAGACCTTCCGGGTCAACGAGACCAATTTCGCCGTCGATGCGAAGGGAAGTCTGGGACCTCCGGACGGCACCATGGGCTCGTTCCTCCAGCACAACGTGCTCAACCATTCCGGCATCCTGCACCAACCCCTCGTGGAGGCCCGCCAGGGCGGGCATGTCAAGGCCCTGGCCGATGCCATGTGGGGGCTCACCGAAGCCCTGCGATCGGTGACCGGAAGAAAGTACCTGGCCCTGTTCAGCGAGGGCTTCTCGATGTCGCTCGCACCGCACACCGCCGACCTGTATGACAGGCCTTCGGTGGGGAATGCGGACGTGCTCTCCCACCTGCGGTTGACGCTCGGCGAGCTGCGCCATGCGGGTTGGATCCTCCACGCCGTGGACGTCGCCGGTGTGCGGCACGAGGAAGGAGAGAGCGATGGGCTCTTCTTCCTCGCCAATGAGACCGGCGGCACGCTGGTCGAGGGGACCAACCGGCTCGCCGAAGGGCTGGGCGGTGTCCTGCAGCGCAGCGCGTACAGCTATCTCCTCACCGTGCAGACCGATGCGGCGCCCGACGGGACCTACCATCCGCTGGAGGTCCGGCTCCGCGACAACCCGCGCGGCACCCGGCTCCTCCACCGCGACGGCTATTACGCGCCGGTCCCCTTCAGCCGGCAGAACGACGTCCGGCGGCTCGCCGAGGCGGCCGTCCTGGTGGCGGGAGGGGAGGAGCGCGACGACCTGGGCCTTCAAATCGCCGCGGTGCCGCTGGCAACCGGAGCGGAGACCACGAGCGTCGCCGTCCTGGTGGAGATTCCGGGCGGTCCGCTCCTCGCGTCCGATGCCCCGCGGCTCGGCGTCGAGATCTTCGGCTATGCACTGGACGCGGCGGGCAACAGCAGCGACTTTTTCGCCCAGGCCGTCGCGCTCGACCGGGACCGGGTCGGCACCCGGCTCGCCCAGGGAGGCGTGCGCGTCCTCGCCCGGCTCGACCTCCCCGCCGGGCCGCACCGGCTGCGCATCCTCGCCCGCGACCGCCACACCGGCCGGGCCTCGCTCCTCACCGTCCCCCTGAACGTCGAGGCCCCGGCCAGCACCGCCGCCCTGGAAGCCCTCTTCCTGCCGCCCGCGAACGATCCCTGGGTCCTCGTCCGGCCGGAAGCGGCCGCTTTCGACCTGCACGGCCGGGGCCTGATGCCGGCCGCCCGGGCGACCCTCGCCGCGGCCGGCGAAGCGCAGCTCGTCCTCCTCGGCCGCGGCTTGACCGGTGAAGGCGCCTGGATCAAGGACCGCATCCTCGACGCCGCGGGCCGGCCGATGACGGGTGCCACCGTGCAATTCCAGGCGATCACCCCGGGGACCGAGGGCCAACCCGACCTGGTGATGGCCCTCCTCCAGGCCGGCACCCTCCCGCCCGGCCACTACCTCCTGGAGCTGCGCGCCGGCTACGCGGCCCGGGCCCAGGCGGTCTCCGTCCGGCCGTTCGAGGTGATGGCGAAGGTGGTTCCGTAGAAGAAGGGAGGCCTTCGAGCCGGAGAGGGGCCGGCTTCGCGATCCCACCGGCCCCGGTTCCGCGCTCACCGGCCCCGGTTCCGCGCCCATAGTCCCCGGTTCCGCGCTCACCATCCCCGCGAGCGGCCCCGAGCTCCCCGGTTGGGCTCCGGCCCTCCCCGCGGGGCCGAACAAATTCCCCGTGGGGTCAAAGAGATTCCCCGCGGGGGCGAACAGGTTCCCCGCGGGGCCAATGAGTTTCCCCGCGGGGGCGAACAGATTCCCCGCGGGGGCAATGAGATTCCCCTCGGGGCCAATGAGATTCCCCTCGGGGGCGATGAGCCGGGAACCGGGGGGCAAAGCCCCCGAAGCGGGGCGGTTCAGTGCCCAACCGGGGATGTCCGTTCCGGAGGCGGGGAATTTCTACGCCCAACCGGGGCGGTCCCGTGCCCAAGCGGGGATGGTCGTCCACAAAGCGGGGGCTACCGGGGACCAACCGGGGGGGGCCGGTGCGCCCAAGCTGAACCCGGGGCGCTTGGGCGCGATCGTCGCGCGATGCGTCGTTGATCTTCCGTACAATGCCGCGTCAGGAGGTGAGAGATGCATGTCGAGGAGTCACGTCAAGTGCCTGCCGAGAACCAGGTCCAGCAAGAGCGCCTCACCCGGCAACTCGCAGGGCGCGAAGTCTCCCGCCTGTCCGCCCCGGACGGGCAGCACCTGAATCTCCACTTCACGGATGGCACCGCCCTGCTCATCGAGTCCTGTGAAGGCGACCTCCGCTCCGAGATCCGCCAGCCCAGCCCGAGCCGGCCGAGCCAGCGCCAATTCGAGTACCTTCGGTTCATCAGCAGGTACATTCAGATGTTCGGCAGGGCGCCCGCCGAGTCGGACATCCAGCGGCATTTCCTGGTCTCTGCTCCCTCTGTGAATCAGATGATGCAAACGCTGGAGAGGCGCGGCTTCATCACCCGGGAGCGGGGTGTGGCGCGGTCGATCCGGTTGTGCGGCCCTGTTCAGGGCTGAGATTTGGAGGAGGGAGGGCGGGTGTCATGCTCTCCGCGACCACGACAGCCGGCCCTGAGACCAAGGTTCCGGCGCGCGCCCCCTGGGAAGGCTGGCGTCTCGCCGGCATCCAAATCAATGGGCCGAAGGCCCGGCCTTCCTGGGGACGGGACGGGGGAGGCGAGGCGGGGTTTGGGCTGCCGAAGACCATATGGCCGGCCACCGTGGCCGCGGGGAACTCGTCATTCTCGTGTCCTATCTACGCACCACTACTCGTCCTGCCGCTCTGCAGCCCTTCGAATCAGAGGCAACTGCCCAACCACAAGTTTCATCAGCTCAAGAAACGACTTCTGGGAGAGCCCTTCGTCCATGCGAAGCTGGAGCGCACCGACCAGAGGCACGAAGATCGCACCGGCGACCAGGACAGCAGGAAGCACGTACCATGGAACTGATTTGGCCAAGAGGCCCAGCGCTACGACAACAACGACGAAGGTGAACAGATAGAACGAACCGTTGGCCCATGCGCTGCGGGCCTTGGTGGCGTTCCTAGGCGGTTTGGCCATGTCGTCGTCTCTCCTTTCCTCCACGCGAAGAGTGCTCTCTCCGCCTGAGGTATGCTGCACAACCACTTTGTCGATCGGCCCCTGAAAGAGAATCTGGGCACGCTGGTCTTCTGCGGAGAGGCTCCCGGCTCGCGCTTCTGGCGGCGAAAGCTGCTCGCGGCCCACCACGTCGTCAACCAATCCCAGGACTGCCACCATCTCATAGCTCTTCTGGCATTGGATGGGTTGGCGATCCTCGCTGAATTGGCGGAGCACGCTAAGCTCGTAGAAGTGTGGCTTCGGATTACTCCTACAAACCGAGCAATTGCAAGGAACGAGCTTTCTGTACTCAAGCCGCGGAAAGGAAGCATGGATCTTATCCAGCTCGTGCATGGCGATGACCAGCAGCTCCTTGCGGTACCTTCCGGTCACGCGAATTCTGATCTCGGGGGGCTGGTCATAGTGCTCCTTGACCTCTGCCAGAGTTTGATCCTTTGCGAGCACGACGCCGGTCTTCCAGACCAACCGTTGCTCGGCGATGAAGTCATGCATGGCAACGATGAACTGCGTGAGGATCCCCTTGGGCCTGAAGTCGTAGGCGTAGCGCAAGTACAGGTTCTCCGTCTCCTCCCAGTCGAATTCTGGCTGATTCGCAGAGAGGAGCTGCGGTGCAATGTAGTTGCCCGCTACACCGGGCAAGGAGTAGCAGAGCTTGAACTTCATCATCAGCTCAAGGAGTTCGTCCTGCACAGCGGCATATTCCGGCTCGTCCCAGATGAGTCCCAGGTCTGCGCGTGTGAAGTGGCCGAGATTACGAACAACGTTCGGGTTGTCCAGGACCTTATAGACGGCGTCGGTGCCCCACTTGGGCCTGAGAATAACGGTCTTCTTCAGAAGAGGGTCATCCTGAAAATGAAGGCAGACACCAAGGTCGTGCAGATATTCGCTGAGCTGCAGTTTATCCCTAAGCAAGGCAAACCCGTTCTTCTCGCAGATAGCTAGATAATCTTCCCGGCTTATGTAGTTGCGGGGGTCCTGCTCCAGCGCCTCGCGCACGCGAACCCAAGTCGAGGGTAGCGGCGTGCCCACGTGTGGGAGATGAGCGATTTGGTGTCGGATCTCCTTCGTCACTTTGTCTAGGCCGCGGCCTGTAGCGAGGTTGGTGGTGATAATTTCTTTGAGATTATTAAACCGCCCACGCAGCGCGCGTTCGTCAATCTCGCGGTGGCGATCCTCCTTCTCATTCTTGATGATTAGGATCGGGCTGCCGTCGCTCAGCAGTTCGGCGACATTGAGCCAATAGTAAAAGTCTGTGTCTTCTCTTCGGGTATCTGCTACCAGGGCGTAGAGCGAACGTTTGGTGAGAAAAAACTGATGGGTAGCGTGATAGATCTCCTGGCCGCCGAAATCCCATATATTGACCTGGAAGATGCGTCCGTTGTGGAGAGGAAAGCGCCAACGGACAATGTCGATGCCACGCGTCGAAGCTTCCTCTTGAAGCTGATAGGTCGCATCCTTTATCTTGCGGGCGAGAGTGGTCTTGCCCGCCCCTCCTTCGCCAATGATAAGGAGCTTGGCTTCGTACAGTTCATCCATACCCTCGTCTGCGATCTGACGGAAGTACGTCCTAATAGCATCAAGCCCCTTGAACGCAATCTCGGGAGGGGGAATCCTTACAGGATTGCGGGCGATTTGAAAAGACTGAAGCTTATCTAGCCGCAGAAGATCGGAGGAGATAACTTGAATGGAGTTCTTGCTGAGATTTAGAGTTACCAGATTATTGAGTCGATAGATGGCCGCGGGAATCTCCACCAGATGATTGCCTGCCAAATCGAAAGTTTGCAGGCTGGCAAGGTCGGAAAAAGTCGATGGTATAGTCTCCAGGCGATTATCGCTGAGGTCGAGATTGACTAGATTTTGCAGCCTGCCAAGTGACGCGGAGATAGTTGAAATTCGGTTGCCTTTAAGGGTCAGTGATTGGAGCCCGTTCAATTCGCCTAGACAGGCAGGGGCCTCTGCCAGCTGATTCGCTGGACAACTCAAAACGGTGAGCTTCTGTAGGCCAGCAAACCATTTCGGTATCTCCGTGAGCCTATTGCCGCTCAAATCTAGCAGCCTAAGATCCTTCCATCCAGCGATCACGTTAGGAAGGTGTGCGAGGCTAAAGTTGACAAGCTCAAGTTCCGTGATGTTCCTCAATCGAGTGAGCCAATCTAGAACCGGGACAGGTTTTTTACGGTCGGCAACAAGAGAAAGAGAGGTCAGGTTTCTAAGTTCACCCAGCTCTTTCGGCAAACGTGACAGTGCGCTTCCTGCCCTTAGGGTGCGCAGGCGCGATAGCGATCCTATTTCTGCGGGCAGCGACGTTAACAGGTTATTGCTCAAGTCAAGCATTTCGAGGCTTGAAAGTAGACCTATCGCAGCTGGAACAGTCTCTATATAATTATTTCTCAGCCTTAGCAGCTTGAGATTTCTCAGTCGCCCGATCTCTTCCGGTACAGCCAGAAGTTGGTTATTGCTGAGGTCAAGACTCTCCAAGTGCGGCAAATCGAAGACTTCGCGGGGTATAGTAGCAAGCCGGTCGCCGGAGAAGCCAGGAGCAGATGAGTCGCTTAGATCAAGAACTGGCGACTTTAGCCGCCAAGCCGTTTCGATCTTGTCGTGGAAGTAAGAAGGAAGATCGGTCAAGGGCAACTCCTCCGTATCGGGGCTCGATGTTATAATAGTTCCATGCATTCTACCGCAATGTTTGGCTGAGCGCAAGCATTGCCGGGGAACGGGGGTACGGCAGATTGGTAGGTTGTTAACAAACCGGGGGGCGGAGAGGGTGGACCCCGAGAGGGACGCCGCCCCTCTGCGGGTAGTGCCCCGCACCGTCTTCGCCTCCAGTAACAGCCGAGCCAGCTTGACCCGACGACGCGGAATTTGTCGTCCCTGCTCGGGTTGGTTGACTGGTAGGCGAGCATGTATTGGGAACGCAGCTCTTCTTCGGCGAGGGCGAGGACTTTCTCGAACTCGGAGGCGGCGGCGATGAAGAGGGAGCGGCCTCCCTTTCCGTCGGCCAACTTCTGGAGCTTGGCGCGGATATGAATACCCGGGCCGCAGCGTCTCGACCGGGATTAAAGGGTTTTGCCGGGTCGATCTGCTGAGCGAATCGCTCGTCCGAGCTGAAGGACCTGCTCAAAGGCAGGTTCATCCTTGAACGAGCCGGTGATTTGCTCCAGCCAGTTTCCAACCGGGGGCAGTGTGGCCAGCCGACTTTGCAGCTCGCTGACAGCATGCTCGACGGCTGCCAACCGCTGATTGATCTGAGCCTCGGCGGGTGACATTGTGTTCTCTCCTGGTCAACGCGCCGCATGCGGGTTGGGCTTTGACGGCGCCGGGTTAGTGCCTCGGGCGGCGACCCCTTCTTACGGGCCACTGTTGGCGAGTATAGCTCCCCGCCCCCTGCAGGTAATACCCCCGCACCGTCTTCGCCTCCAACCCCGGCCGGGCCAGCTTGACCCCGGCGATGCGGAACTTGTCGTCGTGGCTCGGGCGCGGCTACCGCCGGCCGGCCTCCTGGCGCTGCGCCTGCCATTCCTCGAAGGTCACCCACATCTTGACCTCCCGAGCGTGCTGATAGATGCGCGCCGCAAACGGACCCGGATGTTCGTGCAGGAACGACCGAATGCTTTCCTGGCACTCGATCACCACCTTCGCGAATTCAAGGTGCGGACCCTTCCCGATGATGAAAAAGGCCTTCACACCTGCAAGCATCAGTGCATCCAGCTCGTCACGCTCCCAACGAATGTACTTGTTGTGCGTCAAGGCGACCCAACCGCGCTCGCCCACATACCGCAGCCACGTGGTGTCCGGCACGTTGTCCCGATCGAAGTGGCGCGCGTAAGGCTCCACCCGGAGCCCACCGGCTTCCAAGGCCGCGGCGACTCGCGGCCCAAGATCTCGATCTGTAAAAAAGACAGCTTCAGGCAGCGCGCTCGTAGAGGATCGCCTCATCGATCTCGTCGTCCTCGAGGCCGTAGTCGAGCGCGACGTCCTCTCTGCGTTCTCCGGCATCGAGCCGCTCGACGATGGTCGCCGTCCGCACTCCCTTGCCGGCGATGTAGGGCCGGCCGAAGGAAACCTGCGGGTCAATGACGACGACCTTGGGGCCGGCGAGACCACGGATGGAAACCGGGAACAGCCGGATGGGCAGACCGTCGATGTTCCTGTCGATGCGCTGCAGATGGGCCTGGAGCAGCTCTTTGAGGACAAGCTGGCCCGACCGCCCGAGGTCGATCAGCTCATCCAGCCGTTCGAGAAAGACGGTTCCCGCCGCGGTACGAAGCTCATGGCTCAGCAGAAGGCGGTCCAGCCGGAACTGGTTTTCGGCATAGTCCAGGGCCGATCGAACCGCCGGCATCGGCACCTGATGCCTCGTCCGCAGCGCCCGCAGGACGTGCGCTTCGACCAAGTTGTTGAAGGAGAGCCGGGAGTCCTTCGGCTCGGGCCGGGCAATCAGAGGCCGGGAGAACCGGCTTCCTCCACCCGCGGGATACGGCCGTCCGGCGATCCAGGAGCGCAGTGTCGTCGGCGAGATGCGCAGGTAGTGAGCGGCCTGCCCCAGGGTGTACCTGGGGAGCTCGGTCGGGGCGCTGTTGGAATCGCTCATTTTGGACATCACGGCTCAGCCTCTGGTGAAAAGTATACCTCAACGGGCCGGGCCTGATTCGGTTCGCGCTGCCACCCCCCCTACGGGTAATACCCCCGCACCGTCTTCGCCTCCAACCCCGGCCGGGTCAGCTTCACCTCGACGGCACGGAACTTGTCGTCGCGGTTCGGGTTGGTGGACTGGTAGGCGAGCATGTATTGGGAGCGGAGCTCTTCTTCGACGACGGCGAAGACTTTCTCCAGCTCGGAGGCGGCGGCGATGAAGAAGGAGCGGCCTCCGGTTTCGTCGGCCAGTTTCTGGAGCTTGGCGCGGACGTCGTATTCCTTCTGTGGCATGTCGATGCCGACGGCGTAGATGGCGACGCCGCTGCGGCGGGCGTACTCCAGGGCTTCGTTGAAGGTGTAGTGGCTGGCGGTGTCCTGCCCGTCGGAGAGGAGGACGATCGCTTTCTTTCCCTTGATGCCGCCGAAGTAATAGAGCGAATAGATCAGGCCGTCGTAAAGGGCGGTGTTGCCTTCCGGGGTCAGGCCGTTCAAACCGCCCTGGAGCACGTCCATCTGGTTGGTGAAGCGGACGCCGAGGCTCGGGGTGTCGTTGAAGGTGAAGACGGCGGCCCGGTCCTTGGGCTGGATGACGGTCTCGAAAAAGCGTGTGGCGGCTTTGATCGCTTCCTTGAGCCGCTCGCCGTTGCGCTCGCCCATGGAGGAGGAGGTGTCGACCATCACGCCGGCATAGATCGGCAGGTCGCGCACCAGCTCGAAGCGGCGCACCGGCTGCGGCTCGCCGTCTTCCAGGACGGTGAAATCCTTTTCGGTCAGCCCCTCGACCGCCTTGCCTTTCCGGTCCACCACGGTGGTGAACAGCTCGACGAAATCGACGTCCACCTCTTCCACGTAGTCCGGCGCATTGATCAGCACCACGTCCTCGGTGGAGTTGCCGTCCGGCATGAAGGCGACGGCGCGGACGTAGGAGACTCCGGAGCTCGCCGGCAGCACGACGGGTTGGACGTAGGGAGGCTGGTAGAGGCTCGCGAGGAGCGTTTCGTTCAGATAGATCTCGACCCGGTCGAGGGTTTCCCCTTCGGGAAGCTCGACCTGGGCCTGGGCGCGCAGGCTCTTCTGATAGCTCTTGCCGGGCTGCGGCTCGACGAGGCGGATGGAGAAGCGGTGCGGCCCGGTGTTGAGCAGGATCTGGTCTTCGGCCAGCGTCTCGTCGGCGGGACCGAGGGCGAGAGCTTGCAGGGTGTGGATCTTCGGTGTGTTGCCCAGGTTGAGCTCGACGCTGAACGGCGGCTTGGCTTTCGTGAGGACGGGCTTGCCGTTGAGCAGGAAACGGACGCGGGCGATCCCCTCGCCGGAGGCGCGGGCCTCGATGCGCACGGTGCCGGTGATCAGGCCCGGGGGAGGCGGCAGGAGCCGGATGGTCTTCTCGTCCGATCCGAAGCTCGGCGCGTTGGCTTCCGCCAGCACGGCCGGTGCGGCACCCGCCGGCGGGGAGGTGGCGGGCTCGGGGGTGGCCGCCGTCAGAGCCTCTTCGGCGGAGGGGATGGCCAGCTCGCGCGTCTCGCGCCAGAAGCGCTTGCCGCCGGTGTCTTCCACTTTGAGGACGAGCGTATAGGTGCCCGGCCGCAGATAGCGCTGGAAGACCAGCGGGAAGGT
>Ga0209682_10000105_pt1 | contig 26400 bp, 25 predicted proteins | sample DOMMetBare2Fresh_2_FD_187471 | JGI IMG/M metagenome (GOLD analysis project Ga0209682, IMG submission 187471) | Wetland sediment microbial communities from St. Louis River estuary, USA, under dissolved organic matter induced mercury methylation -... | ecosystem: Environmental > Aquatic >... | reverse complement strand
TCGCTGTGATCGAGCGGGAAGTACTCCTCGCCGACGATCGAGCCGCCGTGCGCCGTGACCACCTCGCGTACCTTCTGGTTCATCACGTGCGGCCAGATGTAGTCGGCCGACGGCAGGTAGAACTTGCGCGCATCGGTGTGCTGCATCAGCCACGGGATCATCGGCTCGACCTGCTGGGCCGGCACCGGGCCGGTACAGAAGATCAGCGGGTCGCTTTCCTGCCCCTCGTACTGCTCCGGGTAGATGTAGAGCTTCTTGCTCTCGACGACGACCGGGCCCTTGATGGCCTGCCGGGTCGAGCTGTAAATGCCGCCGAGGACGACGTCGACCTTGTCATGCCGGACCAGCTTGGCTGCCTTGGCGGCCGCCACGGTGTCGTCGGTGGCGCTGTCTTCGAGCACCAGATCGATGCGGCGTCCCAGCAGGCCGCCGCTGGCGTTGATCTCGTCGATCACCATCCGGGCCACATTCGCGTTGGCGATGCCGCAGAAGGACAGGGGACCGCTCTGGTCGGTGATGACGCCGACCTTGATGGCAGATTGAGGCATGGCAGTTTCTCCTGTGAAAACGGGTTGTCGGTAGAGAGGCATGGGCGCGTGGAGGAACCCGGGTCGCTACGCCCAGAAGGCGTCCCAGGCATGCAGGTCAAAGAAGTGTTCGCGGCCGGAGACGATCCTTCCGTCGCGGATCTGGAACTCGATGCAGCAGTCCACGTCGAGACGTTTGCCGTTGCGCAGGCCGCTGTTGTGGTGCAAGCCCACGACGCGGCCATCGTCGCCGGCCAGCACCTGCTGCAGGGCCGCCTTGAACGTGCCTTGCGTCTCGCCGCCATAGCGGGCGAACTGCGCGAACACCGCCGCGCGGCCGCGGTGGTCGCCGGCGATGGGGCTGTGGCCGGGCGTGTGCCACGAGGCCTTCTCGTCGAAGAGCTCGTGGAGTGCCTTGATGTCGCCCGTGTTGAATGCCTGGTAGCCCCGGCGAACGACGTCGGCGTGTACTTCCGCGCGGGTCATGGCGGGCGTGTCCTGGGTCATCGCGTTCATGTCAGCATCTCTTCGGGTTGCCCGCCGCGGTGTCGTCGTCGGCAGCCGCACTGTGCAGCGATCGCCCCGGCCGCGTCCTTAAGCGGTGCCGAAAAGATGTGAAACGTTCCTAATGCGGGCTTGCCGTGGCAGACTGAATGCGCCCGCGCCGCCCGGCCCTTCCGCCCGGGCGCGGCGAGGCGACAGACGAGGAGAAACTTGGACGCGGTCTTCACGGCAGGCGGGTTCGAAGTGCGACCGGCAGAACGCCGCGTGCTTGCGCATGGCGAGCCGGTCGCCCTGGGCGCACGGGCCTTCGACCTGCTGCTGGCGCTGATCGAGCACCGCGACCGCGTGGTCGGCAAGGAGGAGTTGCTCGCGCGGGTATGGCCTGGCACGGTGGTGGAGGAGAACAACCTCACCGTGCAGGTCTCGTCACTGCGCAAGGTGCTCGGCAACGACGCCATCACGACCGTCGCCGGGCGCGGCTACCGATTCACGCTGCCACTGCGGAATGCCGAGACGCCCGCCGCGAGGCCATCGGCGACGGCATCCGCGTCGCAAAACCTGCCCGTGATCGCCGTGCTGGCCTTCGACAACCTGTCGAACGATCCCGAGATGCAGTTCTTTTCGGACGGCGTGAGCGAAGAGATCATCCAGCGCCTGTCGCGCGGGGCGAACCTGAAGGTGATCGGCCGCACGTCGAGCTTCCAATTCCGCGGCGAGCGCAAGGCCGAGGCGGCGGAGCGCCTGAACTGCGCCTATGTGCTCGACGGCGCGATCCGCCGCGCCGCAGGGCGCGTGCGGATCAGCGCGCACCTGGTGGAAGCCGCGTCACGCACCACGCTGTGGTCGGACAGCTACGACCGCAGCCTCGAAGATATCTTCGCGGTCCAGGACGAGATTGCGGTCGCCATCGCCAAAGCGCTCGACCAGGCGTTTTCCAGCTTCTCGACGCGCTCGCTCGATCCTGCCGTCTACGACCTCTACCTGCGCGCCAGCCCGAAGTCCTACGCGCCGGACGATCTGCGCACGTGCGTGGGCCTGCTTGAGGTGGTCACCCAGCGCGCGCCGCACTTCGTCGAGGCCTGGGGCCGGCTCGCCTACCTGCGCGGTTTCCTCCACGTGTACCTGCCGTTCGCCGAGCGTGCGGAGAGCGCGGCACGTGTCGCACGCGAGGCATCGCACGCCCTGGCGCTCGACGCGCAGAACAACGACGCCCTGGTGGCACGCTGCTTCGTGATGCCGCCGTTCGGGCAGTTCGTCGAGGCCGATGTCTTTCTGGAGCGTCTGCAACAGGCACCCGGGTCTGGCGATGGCCGGCGCTACATCGGCTGGTTCCTGCGGCTGACCGGCCGGCTGCGCGAGAGTCTTGAAGAGACCGAGCGTACGTACCGCCTGGATGCGCTGGATCCGATGTCCGCCAATCTCGTCGCGCTCGCCAGGATGGCCGCAGGGCGCGTCGCGGAGGCGGTGCCGGTGTACGAAGACCTCGTGGCGCGCATTCCCGAAATGAGTTTTCCGATCTCGAGCCTGCTGCGTGCCCATGCCTTCCAGCAGGACTGGGTGGCCGTGGACCGCCTGCTCGCACTCGCCGCGAAGCGCCCGCTGCGCGAGTTCCAGGACACCATCCCCTTCGTGCGCGCCAAGCGTGATCCGACGCCGGAGCACATCGGCGCCTGGCGCACCATGTTCCAGGCCCATGTGGCCAAGACCGGAGGCGTCGACGTGGCGCGCCTCGTGTACGCGGCGCATCTGGGTCTGGTGGACGACGCGTACCGCGCGGCGGATACCGCCCGCCTGGGGCCCGCGGGAACGAGTGACGACATCATGGGCCCCGATGGCTACCGGACGGCGCTGCTGTTCCAGGCCAGCATGCCCGAGCTGCGCAATGATCTGCGCTTTCCGCGCCTGTGCGCGCGCCTGGGGCTGGTGGAGTTCTGGATGACCACGGGCAAGTGGCCCGATTGCGCCGCCGAAGTGCCGTACGACTTCAAGTCCGAGTGCGCCAAGGTGCAACACGTCCCGAAAGAGGAATTCGGGTTCTGAGCTCGGGCGCGCGCGGCGGGCACGAGACGAGGCCCTGCGGCACTGGCGCGGCGGGCTCTGGCACGCGCCACACCACCCATTCGATCACCCCAACCCCTGGCGTCACGTTCTTGAAGCGCGTGATCCGTCTGGCCTTCATCGCTGACAAGAACGCAACGTCTGATCGTATTGTCAATTTGATCAACATGACCGGCGACGATTACTTGTCGTGCGTGCCGACGGCGCGACAGCGGCGGCGGCGGGGATGGGGGGCGGCTGGTAGTCGCTGGTGTCGGCGGGACCTGTCGGTATGAGGCCAGGCACCCCATGGCGCGTGGGCGGTGTCCGGGGATACGTGGCATCATCATTTGGAGTACAAGAATCGCCGGCCGCCGTCTGAAGGAGAGATCGCCATGGCCCTGTTCGTCATCGAACGCAATTTCGCCGAACAGCTGCAGCTCACCAGCGATGCTGCGCGGCTCGTCACCGAAATCAACAGCGACGTCGGCGTGCACTGGCTGTTCTCGTTCCTGTCGGCCGACAAGAAGAAGACCTACTGCCTCTACGAGGCGCCCAACTCCGAGGCGATCCGTGAAGCCGCGCGGCGAGCCAACATCCCCGCCGACGTCATCGTCGAGGTGACCGAACTGCGGCCGGAAGCGTTGGCTTGATTGCAGCGCCTGCCTGGCGTGCGCGTCGCGAGCGCCGATAACGGTTGTCGTTGCCGGGATGGTGTCGCCGATGGCCACAGCACCGATCTCCGTGGGCCGGGACTTCGCGCGCAGATTCATCGGCCGCCGGCCCGAACTCGAGGCACTGCATGCCGCGCTGGAATGCGCCATGGCGGGTCAGCCGCGCATCGTCCTGCTCACCGGAGAGCCCGGCATCGGCAAGACGCGTACGGCGCAGGAGTTCGTCGAGCACGCCAGGCAAAGCAATGCGCTTGCGCTTTGGGGGCGCTGCCCGGAAGAGCCCGGTGCACCTCCCTACTGGCCGTGGCTGCAACTGATCCGGCGCTATGTCGCGCTGCACGACGAGCAGGTGTCCAGACAGACCATGGGTTCGGCCGCGACGCAGATTGCGGCGCTCGATCCCGAATTGATACACCTGTCGCTGACCGAGGGCGCGCCAGCGCCTGCTGATACTGACACGGTCAAGGCTCGCTTCCGCCTGTTCGATTCGATTGCCGGTTTCTGGCAGCGCGCCACCGCCCGCCAGCCCCTGCTGCTCGTGCTCGACGACCTGCATTGGGCTGACACACCGTCCTTGCGACTGCTCGAGTTCGTGATGGCCGAGGCCGGAGCCAGCCGACTGATGGTGCTCGGTACCTACCGCGACGCGGAGGTCACGCGTTTGCACCCGCTGTCGAACACACTCGCACAACTGCACCGGCACGCCCACGTGCAGCGGCTTCTTCTGGGCGGTTTCAGTGCTGCCGAGACAGCGGAGTTTGCCGCCGCCGCCGCGGGCGTGGCGTCAACGGAGCTGGCCTCGGCCCTGCACGACCAGACCGAAGGCCACCCGCTGTTCCTGGCCGAGTTGGCACGCGACATCCTGCAGACCCGCGACATGCGGCCGGCGAACTCCGCCAGCGCGCCCCTCGCTGTCCGCCGCGTACCGAAAGGCGTGCGGGAAGTCATCGGCGCGCGACTGAACCGCCTGACGCCGCCGTGTGTTCGCGTTCTCCAGAATGCCGCGGTCATCGGCCGCGAGTTTCGCTTCGACCTGCTCTGTCGCTTGCTCGAAGACATTCCGGAAGAGCAGTGCCTGGCCGCGATGCAGGAGGCGCGAATGGCCAGCCTGATCGACGAGTCGGCGGAAGCCGGCGCCTATCAGTTTGCGCATGCGCTGGTTCGCGATACCTTGTATGACGAACTACCTGCCCTGCCGCGCGCCCGGCTGCATCAGCGCATCGCGGCCGCACTCGAGATGCAGTACGAGGGCGACCTCACGCCCTGCCTGTCCGCGTTGGCCCACCACTATCACGCCGCGGGACCGGCCGGCGATGTTGCCAAAGCGATCGAATACGCCACCCGGGCGGCAGAGCGCGCGACGGCGATGCAGGCTCACGAAGAGGCGGTCCGACACTACATGTTCGCCTGCGGCGCGCTGACAACGGCCGCATCCGCCGACGCGCAGCGATGCCGCCTTCTGTTAGGGCTGGGCAACGCCCAGAACAGCGCAGGCGACAGCGCACTGGCGCTTGTCACGTTCGCAGACGCCGCCGCATGCGCGCGGCGCGTGGGTGACGCATCGCTGCTGGCGCGCTCGGCGATCGGATTCGGCGACGCGCAGTGGCGGCTCGGCCTCGAAGGCTCGAAAGCGGTCGTGCTGATCCGCGAGGCGTTGGCACAGGCCGCACCGGAGAACAGCCGCGAGCGATGCTCGCTGCTGACTGCGTTATGCCAGGCGCTGCTGTTCTCCAATCAACCGGACGAGGCCGAGACGGCATTTCGTGAGGCCGTGGCCATCGCCCGTCGACTTGACGACCCGTGGACGCTGTTCCGGGCGCTTTGCGCCATCCTGCCCGGGCGCTGGTTTCCCGACCGGCTGGCGCTGCGCATCGACGCGGCACGGGAAGCCCTTGAACTCGTCCGGCGTGCCGGTCATCCGGAATGGGCGGCCCCCTATCTCTCAGGCTGGCATACGGGCGATCTGATGGAGAGCGGCGACACGGAAGCCGCCGCGGCCACCGCGCGATTTCATCTCGTCACCGGCGAGACGATGCATGAGCCGTTCAACGAGGCAGTGGCCTTGGCCGCCCTGGCGATGATCGCCACACACGAAGGCCGCTTTGCCGATGCCGAGACGCTGGCCGGCCGGGCGCTCCGTTGCGGCACGCGTTTCGATCGCGCCAATGCCGCCGGCATCTTCGGTGTTCAGATGTTCACTCTCCGGCGCCAGCAGGGCCGGCTGCGCGAGCTGGCACCCGTTCTGCGGCAATTCCTCGACAGCGAATCGCCGGGCGCGACTTGGCGCCCGGGTCTGGCGATCCTGCACTGCGAGCTCGGCGCACGCGACGAGGCCCGCGACGTCTTTGAGAAGCTCGCCGTCGGCAACTTCGCCGGCATTGCGCACGACGCGCTGCGGATCGCGAGCATCGCCTACCTCGCCGAGGTCTGCGTCTGGCTGGACGACACAGCGCGCGCGGCAACACTGTTCGACCTGCTCCTGCCCTATGCCGAGCGCAACATCGTGTTCGGAGCGCACACGGCATCGTTCGGCGCCGCAGCGCGGCTGCTCGGCATGCTGGCGACGACGCTCGCGCGCTGGGACGAAGCGGAACGTCGTTTCGAGTACGCGATCGCATTCGATGCCCGCACCGGCGGGCGTCCCTGGCTGGCCCGTTCACGCTGCGAGTTCGCGGCGATGCTGATGCGCAGGGCGCGTACCGGTGATCATGATCGCACCGTGCAATTGCTCGCGGCGGCGCTTGACGATGCACGGCAGCTCGGCATGCGCGGACTCGAGGAACGCACACTCGGACTGCAGCAGCAACGGGTGAAGGGTCGGAAGCAGGAGGTCCGCGTGGCGGACCTATCCGAACGCGAGGTGCAGGTGCTGCGGCTCGTTGCCGCGGGCAAGACCAACCAGGAAATCGCGACCGCACTTTGCCGCAGCCCGAGCACGGTGGCGATCCACGTGCGCAACATCCTCGACAAGACGCAAGCGGCCAATCGGGCGGAAGCGGCCGCATTCGCGGTCCGGCACGGGCTGCTGCCGCCGGCATAGTCAGTTCTGACTAGCGTGTCGGCGCCGCCTCGGCGGCAAAGAATTGTCAGCTTTGTGGATTCCATGCTGGCGCCTCAGGCCCAGACTGCGCCCGGCGCAAGCGCGATCCGCCGGTCATCTCGCAGCGCATCCGAGACGTAAGGCCGGCGCGACAACCGAGGAGGCCTGTCATGAGTCGCAATCGTCTGTTTTCGTATTCATTGGGAGCGTTGCTCGCCGCGGCTGGCGCGGTGGCGCCGATGCCGTCTGCTGCGGTCCACCCGGAAGGTTTTTCGATGGCGAAGGGGACCGAACTGAAGTGGGTCAACTTGCCGTCGCTTCCGCCCGGCGCCACCGCCACGGTCATTGAAGGACCGATGAATGAATCGGCGCCGTTTACGGCGCGCCTGCGGTTTCCGACCAACTACCGCATTCCCGCGCACTGGCATCCAGCGGTCGAGCGAGTGACCGTGCTATCGGGCACCTTGCATATCGGCCTCGGCGAGACGTTCGATGCATCCAAGGCGCCGCCGCTGCGCGCGGGCGATTTCAACCTGATACCCGCGCGAACGCCGCACTTCGCGTTCACGCTGAACGAGCCGGTCGAGATCCAGCTTCATGGCACAGGGCCCTGGGGCATCACGAACCTGAATGCGGCGGAGGATCCGCGCAAGCAGGACTGAGCCGAACGGCGAATCCAACGCGTCAAAAAACGAACGGAACTCATCATGACCACTGCACTGTATCAACGTCTGGGTGGCGCAGCGGGCATCGCCCGCCTCGTGGACGATGTCATGGCCGCGCATCTGGATAACCCCATCGTCAAGACCCGCTTTGCGAACATCAAAGACATGGAGCACGCCAAGCGGATGGCGCGTGAGTTCTTCTGCGCCGGCTCCGGTGGCCCGGAACCCTACACGGGAAGGGACATGCTCGTTGCACACAAAGGCATGAACATCAGTGAGCAAGAGTATCTGGCGGTGATGGACGACATTGTCGGCGCCATGAACAAACATGAACTGGATGAGGGTACGAAGAATGACGTGATCGCCATTCTCTACTCGCTGAAGGGCAACATCATTCGCGTGTAACCATTTCCTGAAGGAGCGCCACGATGACGATCGAGCTCAGAGCCGCCGACGGCGGCGCGGTGCAGGTCTCGCCCGAGATTCTGCAGTCGTTCAAGGCCGGGTTTCGAGGGCCTGTGCTCGGCCGCGATGCGCCGGAGTACGAGGAGACACGCAAGATCTGGAACGCGATGATCGACCGCCGTCCCGGCCTGATCGTGCGCTGCACGGGCACCACCGACATCGTTGCCGCCGTGAAGTTAGCGCGACAGCACCAGTTCCTGCTCTCCGTGCGTGGTGGCGGGCACAACATCGCCGGGCTTGCCGTCTGCGACGGCGGCCTGATGATCGATCTGTCGCTGATGCGGGGCGTGTGGGTGGATCCGAAGGGGCGCACGGCGCGTGCGCAGGCCGGATGCACGCTCGGCGATCTCGACCGCGAGACCCAGCTCCATGGGCTTGCCGCCGTGATGGGTTTCGTCTCGGCCACCGGCATCGCCGGTCTCACGGTCGGAGGCGGCTTCGGCTACCTGACGCGCAAACACGGCTGGACGTGTGACACCGTCGTCTCGATGGAGGTCGTGACGGCGGAAGGCAAGGTCATGCGCGCCGCCGCCGACGAAAACGCGGAACTCTTCTGGGCGCTGCGAGGCGGCAGCGGGAATTTCGGCATCGTCACGTCCTTCGAATACAAGCTCTTCCCCGTCGGGCCCGAGATCCTCGGCGGTGCCATCGCCTGGCGCGCGCAGGACGCGAAAGAGGTCCTCGATTTCTTTCGCGAGTTCACCTTGAAGACTCCACGCGAGACCACGTGCGTGGCAGCGCTGCGCATCGCACCTCCCGCGCCGTGGCTGCCGAAGGAGGTTCACGGCAAGCCCATCGTCGCCGTCTTCGTCTGTCACAGCGGCAGCATCGAGGACGGCGAGAAGATCGTCGCCCCGCTGCGCGGCTTCGGTCGACCGGTGGCCGACATCGTCACGCGCCGACCCTACACTCAGATGCAGAGCCTACTCGACGCCACTCAGCCCAAGGGGCGGCGCTACTACTGGAAATCGCACTACCTGCCGCGAATCGAGAGCAAGGCCGTCGACACGCTGATTGATCATGCCGCGCGTTTGCCGTCGCCTCATTCGGCGATTCTCCTGTTTCAGCTGGATGGTGAGCTCGGCGAGTTGCCGGCGAACCACTCGCCGGCGGGCAATCGGGATGCCGCCTTCGTGCTCAACATTGCAGCGTCGTGGGAGAACGCGGCCGACGACGCTTCGAATCTGCGCTGGGCGCGCGACTGCTTCGAGTCGACGCGGGCATTCTCGACGGGCGGTGCGTACGTCAACTTCCTCACCGAGGAAGAGGGGCGAGATCGTATCGAGGCCGCTTACGGCAAGCCAATCCTCGATCGACTCGCCGTGCTCAAGAAGAAGTACGACGCCGATAACTTGTTCCGTCACACGAAGAACGTCTCGGGTTGAGTCGCCGTAGCGAAGGCCGCGTTTGCGCTGAAAGACCCGAAGAAGCACAGTCACCAGTTTTCCAGGAAGTTGCTGCGTGGTCTGAATTTCGTCGCGACCAGCGTGCTGGTGCTGACCCGGCGGCCCGTGGCTTTGTTCAGGATCGGCCCGCGTACGCCCGGAGGCGATCGGAGACGTCCGGCATCTCTATGGGCCTGCAGTTCTTCACCATGTCGCGACTACGGAATCTTTCAACAGGATCGGCCGCGACCGGTCTCATCTCGGTCGGGCGGTTCACTGCGGGCCGGCCAATGCGACGTGACCGCTCTGACCGCGTGTAAGTGCAAGCACCTCGAAACGCGCGAGGTCCGATGCTTCTAACGCGGTCTGCCGAAGAAAATCCGCGTGCGATAGTTGATCGTGACTGAATCGCACTGTGCATGCCGGTCGAACAGTGCGATCAGCGCGTTCACCATCGGCGCATGCAACGGATCGCCGGGTTTGGGCGCGTACGAATCTGATTCGACCCGTGCGATCAGGCCGGCACGGTCGAGCACCTGCGCGTTGTCGAGCGCCGCCTCGCGCCAATCGCCGCCGAAGACGATGCGCATCGCCGGCGCGTGCCGGGTCAGCGTGCCGTCGACATGGGACTTGGCCCATTTCTCCCGATACTCCGGGCAGCACTCGATCAGCAGCCGGTCGTACTCGGCCATAAACGGGGACGCATCGTTGACGCGCGAATTCCAGAACAGCGCCAGCGCGCCGTCGGGCTTGAGAATGCGAAGCACCTCTGCCCGGAAGGGCTCGGGATCAAACCAGTGGAATGCCTGCCCAGCAATCACGAGATCGACCGATGCGGCCGCGAGCGAGGTCGCTTCGGCCGTGCCATTGATGCTGCGAAAGCGCGCCTGTCCTGCCAGATCACGCTCGGCGGCCACGCGCATCGCCTCATTGGGTTCGACGCCGAGCACAGTGAAACCCGCGGCGAGAAATGGCGCACACGAAATCCCGGTGCCGCTGCCGATGTCGGCGATCACCGCATCAACGGGCAGATTCAGTTCGCGCGCCAGCAGCGGTGCGATTGCATCCGGATAGCGCGGTCGTGCAGCGACGTAGGCCTCCACGCGGTCGGAGAACCGTGTGGTCGAACCCTCGCGGTTGAAGAACTGTGTTGTTGACTCCACGCGGCCGGCCGAACTCGTCGGGAGGCTCGCACTCACGCCAGCGCGCGACCGATGATGATGCGCTGGATGTCGCTGGTGCCTTCGTAGATCTGGCACACGCGCACGTCGCGCCAGATGCGTTCGACCGGGAAATCGGTCACATAGCCGTAGCCGCCGTGGATCTGGATCGCGTCCGAACACACCCGCTCGGCCATCTCGGAGGCGAAGAGTTTCGCCATCGCCGCTTCCTTCAGGCACGGCACGCCCTGGTCGCGCAGGCTCGCCGCATGCAGCAGCAGCGCTCGCGCGGCCTCGATCTGGGTGGCCATGTCGGCGAGGCGGAAGTTGACGGCCTGGTGCTGGAAGATCGGCTGGCCGAACGAGGTGCGCTCCTTGGCGTATTTCAATGCCGCCTCGAACGCCGCGCGCGCCATGCCGACCGACTGCGCCGCAATACCGATGCGGCCGCCCTCGAGTGCCGACAGCGCGATCTTGTAACCCTCGCCGTCCTCGCCGATCAGATTGGCGGCCGGCACGCGGCAGTTCTCGAACAGGATCTGCGCGGTGTCCGACGAGCGCTGTCCGGTCTTTTCCTCCAGGCGCGCGACCACGTAGCCCGGCGAGTTCGTCGGCACGACGAACATGCCCATGCCGCGCTTGCCGGCGGACTTATTCGTCACTGCGATCACCATCGCGTAATCGGCATGTTTGCCGCTGGTGATGAACTGTTTGACGCCGTTGAGCACGTAGTGATCGCCGTCCTTGACCGCCGTGGTCCGCAGCGCGGCCGCATTGCTGCCAACGTGCGGCTCGGTAAGGCAGAAAGCGCCGAGCGCCGCGCCGCTGGCGAGCGGCTTCAGAAACTGCTCCTTCTGCGGCTCCGACGCGTACCCCATCAGGATCGCGCACACCGGGCAGTTGTTGACGCTGATGATGGTGGAGATGCCGCCGTCGCCAGCGGCGATTTCTTCCAGCGCGATTGCAAGCGACGTGTAGTCCATCCCGGCGCCGCCATACTGCTCCGGCACCGCAATGCCAAAGACGCCGAGCGCAGCGAGTTCCTTCAGCGCGTCTTTCGGAAACGTGTGATCGCGATCCCATTGCGCGGCAAAGGGCGCGAGGCGCGATTGCGAGAATTCGCGCAGGCTGTCACGCAGCAGACGGTGTTCTTCCTTGAGCATCGAGGAGTTCCAGAGCTTTCAGGTCTTCATCACCCATGCCGCGCCACGATGCCTGATCAGAAAGCCCACTGCTGCGCCGGCGATCAGCGCGGCCAGCAGCATCGGCCCGCCCCCCATCACCCCAGAGATCAGAAGCACCGTCGACAGCCACCGGGAAAAGTCCTCGATCGGAAACCAGACCGCGGTGGCCAGCGCCGAAAACCCGAACCACGTCAGCAACGCGACCAGCAGGCCGCGCGATATCGACTGGCCGACCGTTTTCACACGCTTCTCCGCCCCCTGGTAGACGAGCATTGCGAACAGGGCGGAAAACAGCCCCGGGACGGCGACGAAGACCCAGCGATTCACGCCGCTCTCGATCGCGAACTCGCGCAGCGTGAATTGCATGCTGAAGGCCGCGACGCCGCCGCAGATCGCAAACAAAAGCGCAGCGACCAACGGCGGCGACATATGTTTCACGCGATTCTTTTCCTTGATGGCGTTAGCCGTTCCGCGACGGCAGGCGCGATTGTCCCTCGTTTCAGCGCCGGCGGCACGCGGTGACCTCGATCTCGATCGCCATCCGCGCATCGATCAGCTGGCACACGATCGCAGTGGCGGCCGGCCGCGCGCGCGCAAACATTTCGCCGAAGATCGGTGCGACTTTCTCGAACAGCGCCGCATCGGTGAGGTAATAGCGGACGCGCACGACGTCATCGAGCTTGCAGCCGGCCTCGGCGAGCGCGGCGGCGATGTTGCGAAAACATTGCCGGCACTGCGCGATGGGGTCGGCATCGATGCACATCGTCGCGTAATCGAAACCGGTCGTGCCCGACACGTGAACGTAATCACCCTCGACGACCGCGCGGCTGTAGCCCGCCACTGCCTCGAACGACGATCCGGATGAGATCAGGCGCCGATCCATCGCGTTGCCTTCTACCAGGCGAGTTGTTCGCCGTTGTGATTGAGGAACTTGCCGTTATGCGAGTCGTTGGCGGCCGCAATCACCCGCCGCATGCCGGCCACACTTTCGTGCGTGTCGATGTCAGCTTCATGGCCGCCCATGTCGGTTCGCACCCAGCCGGGGTGAAACGCCATGCAGACGACCCCTTGCGGACCGAGTTCGAGTGACGCGGCCTTCAGCACATTGTTGAGTGCGGCCTTGCTGGTCCGGTACAGCCAGCTCCCGGACGACGTCATCAATGCGGTCGAACCCATCTTGCTCGACATGACGGCGAGCTTTCCCTTCGCGAGCAGCAGCGAAGGGACGAGGATCGGAATCAGCTGCATCGGCGCGAGCACGTTGGTGTGCATCACTGCGTCGAAGTCGCCCGGCGCCGGCGCGACGATGCGCTCCGTGCGCGGACGCGGTGCCACGCCGGCGTTGAGGATGGCCAGGTCGAGCGGCTCGCCGTCCAGGTGCCAGGCCAGCGCGGCGACGCCGGTTGCGTCCGTCACATCGAGTTCGATCGGCCTCGCACCAAGCGCACGCAGCTTGCCGGCGTCCTCGGGCTTGCGGTGAGTGGCCATCACGCGCGCGCCATCATCGGCGTACTGGCGCGCGAACTCGAAGCCGATGCCGCGCGAAGCGCCGATGATGAGGACGGTGGGCACGGGGCAATGGCGAGTGGCGAGTCGCGAGTAAGGGCTAGATCATCTCGATTGCCATGGCAGTTGCTTCGCCGCCGCCGATGCACAGTGCCGCGATGCCGCGCTTGCCGCCGGTCTTCTTCAGCGCGCCCAGCAGCGTGACCACGATGCGCGCGCCGCTGGCGCCGATCGGGTGCCCGAGCGCGCAGGCGCCGCCGTGGATGTTCACCTTCTCGTGCGGGATGTTGTGCTCCTTCATCGCGGCCATCGTTACCGCGGCAAAGGCCTCATTGACTTCCCACAGATCGACGTCGCCTGCCTTCCAGCCGGTCTTCTTCAGCACCTTGTCGATCGCGCCCACCGGTGCGGTGGTGAACCACTCCGGCGCCTGTGCGTGCACGGCGTGCGCCAGCACGCGCGCGATCGGCTTGCAGCCCATCTTGTCGGCGGTGGACTGACGCATCATCACCACTGCTGCTGCGCCGTCGGAAATCGATGACGCATTGGCGGCCGTGATGGTGCCGTCCTTCTTGAACGCGGGCTTCAGCCCCGGAATCTTGTCGAGCTTGGCCTTGAACGGCTGCTCATCCTTGTCGATCTTCACTTCGCCGCCCTTGCCCGGCACCATGACCGGCGCGATCTCCCACGCAAAACTGCCGTCGGTGTTGGCCTTGAGCGCGCGCTCGGTGGAGGCGATGGCGAATTTGTCCTGCGCCTCGCGCGTGAAGCTGTACTTGGCGACGCACTGCTCGGCGAACACGCCCATCGCCTTGCCACGCTCGTACGCGTCTTCCAGTCCGTCGAGCGCCATGTGGTCAAACATCGTCGCGGCGCCATAGCGATAGCCCTTGCGGCTGCCCACCAGCAGGTGCGGCGCGTTGGTCATGCTTTCCATGCCGCCGGCGACGATCACGTTGGCACTGCCCGCGATCAACATGTCGTGCGCGAACATCATCGTGCGCATCCCCGAGCCGCACATTTTCGACAGGGTGACGGCGCCGGCCGACGCCGGCAATCCGGCACCGAGTGTGGCCTGCCGCGCCGGTGCCTGTCCTTGTCCGGCCATCAGGCAGCAGCCGAACAGCACTTCGTCGATCGCGTCGCGGTTGACGCTGGCGCGTTCGACCGCGACCTTGATGGCGACGGCCCCGAGTTGATAAGCCTGCATTGATGAAAAATCGCCGAGCAAGCCGCCGATTGGGGTGCGGGCGGCGGAGACGATGACGATCGGATCTGTCATGGCTGCTTCCTCTTCACGGTGTTGAGTAGACGGCGCGGGCACGGTGCCCGCGGATGGCTGAATTATCCACCCGGCGGCGGCAGCGGTCGCGCTCCGGCACGGCGTTACGATCATGCGGGAGCACTTGGGAGGGTTGACCATGACGCAGGCCGCGAATTTCAAGCTGACCTATTCGACCATGTTCGATCCGCCAGCTGCATTGCACGAGCGCTTCGATGCCGCGCTGGCACAGGCGCGCACTCGACTGACGCGGGACTATCCGCAGTGGATCGACGGCAAGGCGCGCGCGGCGGCGCATTCGTTCGAGGTACGTTCGCCCATCGATCGCGACTGGCTGCTTGGGCGTTTTGCGCGCGGAACGGCGCCGGACGCGAGCGATGCGGTCTCGGCCGCCCTGGCGGCGTTTCCGTCGTGGGCTGCAGCGCCGTGGCGCGAGCGCGTGCGCATCCTGCGGCACGCGGCGGCGCTGATCGAGCAGCGCGTGTACGACATCGGCGCTGCGGTTGCGCTCGAAGTCGGCAAGAACCGCATGGAGTCGCTCGGTGAAGTGCAGGAGACGGCGGATCTGTTCACCTGGTACTGCGATCAGATGGAAAGCAACGGCGGTTTCGACCGCGTGCTGCCGAATGACCCGCTGCCCGGCTACGTCAGCCGCAACCGCACCGTGCTCAAGCCGTATGGCGCGTGGGTGGTGATTGCGCCGTTCAATTTTCCGTTCGCACTCGCCGGGGGGCCGATCGCCGCGGCGCTGGTCGCGGGCAATACGGTCGTGTTCAAGACCGCGACCGACACCACGTGGAGCGGCTGGCTGCTGCTCGAAGCTCTGCGCGATGCCGGGCTGCCGCCCGGCGTCGTCAATTACGTTTCCGGGGCCGGCGCGGAAATCGGCGCGTCACTGATCGCCGATCCCCGCATCGCCGGCGTGACATTTACCGGCTCGTACGAGGTCGGCATGCAGATCGTGCGCCAGTTCGCGCTCGGCGCGTGGCCGCGCCCGTGCATTGCCGAGATGGGTGGCAAGAACGCCGCGATCGTGAGCCGCCATGCGGATCTTGAACGCGCGGCGACGGGGATCGTGCGTTCGGCTTTCGGGCTGCAGGGACAGAAGTGCTCGGCCTGCTCGCGCGTCTATGTCGAGCGCGCGGCGGCGGATGAGTTACGCGCAAAGCTTGTCGAGAAAACGCGCGCGATCGCCGTCGGCGACCCGACGCTCCGGCAGAACTGGATGGGCCCGGTGATCAACGAGGCGGCTTACAAGCGCTATCAGAAGTGCGTTGAGAACCTGCGCCGGCACGGCAAGGTGTTCGTCGGCGGCGAGACGCTGACGTCAGGGGCGCTCGAGCGCGGCTGGTTTGTCGCGCCCACCATCGCGACCGCGCCGTTTGACTACAGCTTGTGGGATGAGGAGAAGTTCATTCCGCTGGTGCTGGTCGGTGAGGTCGAGTCAGTGGATCAGGCGATCGAACTGGCGAATGCATCCGACTATGGACTGACGGCGGGCTTTTACGGCGCACCGGATGAGATCCCGCGCTTTCTCGACCGCATCGAAGCCGGCGTCACCTATGTCAATCGGCCCCAGGGCGCCACCACCGGCGCGTGGCCGGGCTTTCAGCCCTTCGGCGGCTGGAAGGCGAGCGGCACCACCGGCAAGGCGATCGGCAGCTTCTATTACCTGCAGCAATACCTGCGCGAGCAGTCGCAGACGGTGGTCGACTGATACGGCCGGGCGCCGCTTCAGCTCAGCATATAGGCAGCCGCGCCGGTGGCGATCAGCGCATCACCGTCATCGACGAGCCGCATCTGTGCGGTGCCGACGCGGCCGCCCAGCCGGAGCACCTCGGCGCTGCCGATAAAGTGCCCGCCGGTGCCGGGGCGCAGAAAGTCGACGCGCAGATCGATCGTGGCCAGGCGGGTGAAGCGATGCATGATCTGGTCGCTGGACTCGTCCCCGTGCTTTTCACCGAGGGCGACCATGATCGCCAGGCCGGCCAGTGCGTCGAGCGTGGCCGAGATCACGCCGCCATGCAGCCGGCCAAACTGATAATGGCCGACCAGTGGGGGTCGCATCTCGAAGCGCAGCTGCGGCCCGCTGGGACCGAGGCGCAGCACCTTCAGTCCCAGGATCTGGTTGAAAGTGATCTGTCGCTCGAACAGTTCGGCCAGCGCGGCGTCGAGCCTGCGCTGCTCGGCCGCGCTGCGCCGCGGCGGGAGAGGGTTGGTCATGCTCGAGGATTCCAGGGCTGCAGCAACAAGGTCGCCGCCGGCATTGCGGCACGGCGAAAACTAGAGTGGCTTCTTCAGCCAGTTCGCGATCTCGCCGATCACACCGCGCCGGAACGCGAGGACACAGATCACGAAGATCACGCCCTGCACCACCGTGACCCATGCGCCGAGTTGCGCCAGGTAGTTCTCCATCGTGATGATGATCGCGGCGCCCGCGACCGGTCCGAAAATCGTGCCGAGCCCGCCGAGCAGCGTCATCAGCACGACCTCGCCCGACATCGACCAGTGCACATCGGTGAGCGACGCAAGCTGGAACACCAGCGCCTTGGTGGCGCCTGCGAGGCCGGCCAACCCGGCCGAAAGCACGAAGGCGAGCAGCTTGTACTTGTCGACGTCGTAGCCGAGCGAGATGGCACGGCTTTCGTTCTCGCGGATCGCCTTCAGCACCTGGCCGAACGGCGAATTCACCACGCGGTAGATCAACAGGAAACCGCCGAGAAACACTGCGTACACCAGCAGGTACATCGACCAGGCGTTGGAAAGGTCGATCACGCCGAAGAGCCGCCCGCGCGGAACGGCCTGGATGCCGTCTTCGCCGCCGGTGAACGGTGCCTGCAGGCAGTAGAAGTACACCATCTGCGCCAGTGCGAGCGTGATCATCGCGAAGTAGATTCCCTGGCGCCGGATCGCAAGCGACCCGACCACGAACCCCAGCGCCGTTGCGCAGGCGGTCCCGAAGAGAATCGCCAGCTCAGGCGTCAGCCCCCAGACCTTCGCCGAATGCGCGGACGCGTAGCTGGCCATGCCGAAGAACATCGCGTGGCCGAACGACAGCAGGCCCACATAGCCGATCAGCAGGTTGAAGGCGCATGCGAACAGCGCGAAGCACATCACCTTCATCACGAACACGGGGTACGCGATCAACGGCGCGAGCGCGAAGAGTGCCGCCATCACGATGAAGGCAGTGCGCTGGTGGTTCAGCTCGTGACCCGCGGTGGGAGACGTGATCGCAGCCATCTACTTCTGTGTCCCGAAAAGTCCCGCCGGCCGGATCAGCAGCACGACCGCCATGATGATGAAGATCACCGTGTTCGATGCCTCCGGATAGAACACCTTGGTCAGCCCTTCGATCAGTCCCAGTCCAAAACCCGTCACGATCGATCCCATGATCGAGCCCATGCCGCCGATCACGACCACCGCAAACACGACGATGATGAGATCTGCCCCCATCTGCGGGCTGACCTGGTAGATCGGCGCGGCCATCACGCCGGCCAGCGCCGCCAGCGCCACGCCGAAGCCGTAGGTGATCATGATCATGCGCGGTACGTTGATGCCGAACGCCTGCACCAGCGCCGGGTTCTCGGTCGCGGCGCGCAGGTAGGCGCCGAGCTTGGTGCGCTCGATCACATACCAGGTGGTGAGGCAGATCACCAACGACGCCACGATGACCCAGGCCCGGTAGTTGGGCAGGAACATGAAGCCGAGATTCTGTCCGCCGCGCAGTTGCTCGGGCATCGCATAGGGCTGGCCGGAAGAGCCGTATTCGTTGCGGAACAGCCCCTGGATGATCAGGGCCAGGCCGAAGGTCAGCAGCAGGCCGTAGAGGTGGTCGAGCTTGTAGAGCTTGCGCAGCATGAACCGCTCGATCAGCACGCCGGTGGCGCCGACAGCCAGCGGTGCGATCAGCAGCGCCGGCCAGTAGCCGATGCCGAGCTTGTTGAGCAGCAGGTAAGCCACGAACGCGCCCATCATGTACTGCGCGCCGTGCGTGAAGTTGATGATGTTCAGCAGCCCGAAGATCACCGCCAGCCCGAGCGACAGCAGCGCATAGAACGAGCCGTTGATCAGCCCGATCAGCAACTGGCCGAACAGCGCCTGCGAAGGGATGCCGAAGATGTCCATACGGATGGATAACGTCGGTGGGTGTAACCGGCGTGGCCGGTTACACCACCGACTTCTGCTTTATTTCTTCACCAGCGGGCAGTCTCCCTGATCAATCGGGCGGAACGCCTGCTCGGCGGGAATGGTGGCGCGGATCTTGTAGTAGTCGTACGGTCCCTTCGACTCGGACGGCTTCTTGACCTCGACCAGGTAGGCCGGGTGGATCTTGCGCCCGTCGGCGCGAATCGTGCCCTTGCCGAACAGCGGATCGTCGGTCGGCATGTCCTTCATCTTGGCAATCACCTTGGTGCCGTCGTCGGTCTTGGCCGCTTCGACCGCCTTCAGGTAGTGCAGCACCGCCGAGTACACGCCGGCCTGCGCCATGGTCGGGTGCTTGCCACCGTTGGCTGCGGCAAAACGCTTGGTCCACGCGCGCGTCTGGTCGTTCAGGTCCCAGTAGAACGACTCGGTGAAGATCAGGCCTTGCGCAGTCTGCAGCCCGAGGCCGTGAATGTCGGAAAGAAACACCAGCAAGCCAGCCAGGTTCTGTCCGCCCTTGACGATCCCGAATTCCGCCGCCTGCTTGATCGCGTTGGTGGTGTCGCCGCCGGCATTGGCCAGGCCGATGATCTTGGCCTTCGACGACTGGGCCTGCAGCAGGAACGACGAAAAGTCCTGCGTGTTCAGCGGATGCCGTACCTTGCCCAGCACCTTGCCGCCGTTCTTCAGCACCACTGCTTCGGTGTCGCGCTCGAGCGCGTGGCCGAACGCATAGTCGGCGGTGACGAAGAACCAGGAATCCCCCCCAGTTTTTACGATCGCGCTGCCCGTGCCATTGGCCAGCATCCAGGTGTCATAGGTCCAGTGAATCGTGTTCGGCGAACAGGCCTTGCCGGTCAGATCGGACGAGGCCGCGCCCGAGACGAGGAAGGCCTTGCCTTTTTCACGCGTGACCTGGCTGACCGCCAGTGCCACCGACGAGGTCGGCACGTCGAGGATCACGTCCACCTTGTCGGTGTCGTACCACTGGCGCGCGATGTTCGAGCCGACGTCCGGTTTGTTCTGGTGGTCGGCGGCCACGACTTCGACCTTCATGCCCTTCGCGGCGGCACCGAAGTCCTCGACCGCCATCCGCGCCGCCACGGTTGAACCGGACCCGGTGATATCGGAGTACAGACTCGACTGGTCGTTGAGTACGCCGATCTTGATCAACCCGTCGGAAATCTGTGCTCCCGCGCTACCTGCGCCGAGCGCAAACGCGGCGGCGACGAGGGTGGATAACAGCTTGCGTTTCATCTTGTCTCCTTTACCAACGTGTCCGGAAATAGGGCCGGTCACACACCCAGATACTCATGCAGCAGTTCGGTCTTCGATTGCAGTTCGGTCGCCGTGAATCCCTCGACGATGCGGCCATGTTCCATCACATAGAAGCGGTCCGCCAGCGGTGCGGCGAAGCGGAAATTCTGCTCGACCATCACGATGGTCAGGCCCTTTTCGCGCAGCATGCGGATCGTGCGCGCCAGCGCCTGCACGATCACCGGCGCCAGCCCTTCGCTGATCTCGTCCAGCAGCAGCAGCTTGGCGCCGGTGCGCAGGATGCGCGCCACCGCCAGCATCTGCTGCTCGCCGCCGGACAGCCGCATGCCCGGGCTTGAACGGCGTTCCTTCAGGTTCGGGAACATCGCATAGATCTCATCCAACCCCATTCCGCCGCTGGCCACCGCCGGCGGCAGCAGCAGATTCTCCTCGCAGGTCAGGCTGGCGAAGATGCCGCGCTCTTCGGGGCAGTAGCCGATGCCGAGTCGCGCAATCCGGTGCGGTGGCAACGTCACCGCCTGCCGGCCGTTGATCATGATCGAACCGGAGCGTTTGCCAACCAGTCCGAGAATGCTTTTCAGGGTGGTCGTTCGCCCGGCACCGTTGCGGCCGAGCAGCGTGACGACCTCGCCACGATTCACGGTCAGGTCCACCCCATGCAGGATGTGCGACTCGCCATAGAAGGCGTGCACGTCGGTGAGCCGCAGAAATTCGACGCCGTCAGCCATGCGCGCCCTGCAACTCAACGTCGGCACTGCCCATGTAGGCCTCGAGCACCTGCGGGTTCTTCGACACGGTTTCGTACGGTCCCTCGGCGATCACCTGTCCCTGCTTCAACACGGTGATCACGTCCGCGATCTTCGCCACCACGTTCATGTTGTGCTCGACCATCAGCACGGTGCGGTTGGCCGAGACCTTCTTGATCAGGGCGGTGACGCGGTCGACATCCTCATGCCCCATGCCCTGGGTCGGCTCATCCAGCAGCATCATCTGCGGGTCCATCGCCAGCGTGGTTGCGATCTCCAGTGCGCGCTTGCGGCCGTAAGGCAGTTCCACCGTCACGAAATCCGCCATCTCTTCCAGACCGACGGTGCGCAGCAGTTCCATTGCCCGTGGGACGAGTTCATCGAGTGTGCGATCCGACTTCCAGAAGTGAAACGACGTTCCCAGCCCGCGCAGCAGCGCCACGCGCACATTCTCCAGCACCGTCAGGTGCGGGAACGTGGCCGAGATCTGGAACGAACGGATCACGCCGCGGCGCGCGATCTGAGCCGGTTTTTCGTTCGTGATGTCGTGACCCTTGAAGATGATCGATCCAGCCGTCGGCTGAAGAAACTTGGTCAACAGGTTGAAGCAGGTGGTCTTGCCGGCGCCGTTGGGACCGATCAGCGCGTGGATCGTGCCGCTGCGAACGCGCAGGCTGACATCCTGCACGGCGACAAAGCCCTTGAACTCCTTGGTGAGGCCGCGCGTCTCGAGGATGACGTCTTGAGCACTCAAGCAGACGCCTCCAGCATGAGCATGTAGTCCTCGCGCGTCGCCACACGCGGGTTGGTGCCGTGGCAGTGGTCTTTCATGGCGTTCGTGATGACGTACTCGAACGTGTCGTGGCCGATCTTCATGCCCGACAGTCCGGCCGGCAGACCGATGCGGGCGTTCAATTCACGAATCGCCGCGGCGAGCCCCGCGCCATCCTGGCGGCCGAACACGCGCGCGACCGCCTGCACCTTGGCGGGCACGACGGCTTCGTTGAATTTCACCACCTCCGGCAGCAGCACCGCGTTGAGCGTGCCATGGTGCGGGCTGACGGGGAGTCCGCCGAGCGCATGCGACAGCGAATGCACCGCGCCCAGGCCCTTCTGGAATGCCATGGCGCCCTGCATCGATGCACTCATCATGTGCCAGCGGGCCTCGCGGTCGGTGCCGTCCGCCACCGCGCGCTCCAGATGGCCGATCGCGCGTTGCAGGCCGTCGTATGCAATCGCATCGGCGGGCGGATTCACCGCGTTCGACAGATACGTCTCGATGCAATGGGCGACGGCATCCATCCCGGTGGCGGCGGTGAGCTTCGGCGGCAGGCCGACCGTCAGTTCGGGATCGCAGATCGCCGTCTTCGGCACCAGATGCCACGAATGAAAGCCCAGCTTGCGGCCGTCGTCGAGAATCACGATCGCACCGCGCGCGACCTCGCTACCGGTACCCGCCGTGGTTGGAATCGCAATCAGAGGGGCCACCTTCGGCGTGATCTTCGGGCTGCCGCCAAGGATCGTCGCGTAGTCGGGCAGCCGGCCCGGATGCGTGGCCAGGATCGCTACTGCTTTGGCCAGATCGATCGACGAGCCGCCGCCGAGCGCGACCAGGCCGTCCGCGTCGTGGGCGCGATAGGCGGCCACCGCCTGCATCACCGCGGCCTCGGTCGGGTTCGACGGCGTTTCATCGAAGATCGCGAACGGCAGATCGCCCAGTGCATCCGTGAGCCGCGCGAGCAGGCCGGCGGCGACAATTCCCTTGTCGGTGCACACCAGAGGGCGGCGGATGCCGACGCGCTCGCACTCGGCACGTATCAGCTTGACGGCGCCGAAATCGAACTGAATCTGTGTGATGTAGTTGATGACCGCCATGGCATCCCGGGGCCGCGGTACCGGTCGCGGACTGCAACTGTAGCCAAGATTTGCCGCTTTGGGCCGGCCTGGGTCAATGCCGGCGTTGGTTGCAATCAGCGTGCGGTGCTCTCGGCGTACCGCGCCTTGAACCGCGCCTCCTCCGGGTAGGGGAAGACGTCTTCCAGATGTCCGGCCTGAATGCGTTCCTTGCGGCCCTGCCAGAACTCCGGCGTCAGCAGGTCGGCGTGGTGTTTCATGAATGCTGCCCGGATGCGCGCATCGCCGAGCAGGAACGGCCCCCACTGCTCGGGAAAGACGTCGTGCTTCTCGACCCGGTACCAGGGTTCATCGGACATTTCGTCCTCATCGGTCATGGCCGGCGGCACGCGACGGAAGTTGGTGTCGGTCATGTACTCGATTTCGTCGTAGTCGTAGAAGACGACGCGATTCAACCGCGTCACGCCGAAGTTCTTGTACAGCATGTCGCCCGGGAAGATGTTGGCGGCCGCCAGGTCCTTGATCGCCTGGCCATACTCGCGGACGGCGTGATCGACCTCGGCGTCGGACGCGTGCATGAGATAGATGTTCAGCGGCGTCATCCTGCGCTCGATGTACACGTGCTTGATCTGCACCGCATCCGGTGTCAGCTCGACCAGGCTGCGACAGTAGGTCAGCAGTTCCTGGATCAGTTCGGGCGAGCAGCGCGCGCGCGGCAGCGACACCTGCGAGTACTCCCAGGTGTCGGCCATGCGGCCCACGCGATCGTGCATCTTCACCAGCTGGTACTTGCCCTTGATCTGTTCGCGATCCGTCTCTTTCGGAAACGGGATGATGTCCTTGATCATCTTGAACACGTACGGGTACGACGGCAGCGTGAAAACCGTCATCACCAGTCCCTTGATGCCGGGCGCGATCACGAACTGGTCCGTTGAATGCCGCAGGTGATGCAGGAAGTCGCGATAGAAGAGCGTCTTGCCCTGTTTCTGCAGGCCGACCATCGTGTACAGCTCGGAGGCCGGCTTGTGCGGCAGGATCGACTGCACGAAATCGACATACGCGCTCGGCGCCTCCATGTCGACCAGGAAGTACGCGCGTGTGAACGAGAACATCGTGGCGAGGTGCTGCCCGGTCAGCAGCACGGTGTCCAGATACAAGTGACCGCGCTCGTTGCGCAGGATCGGCACCGCCAGCGGCGTCATGCGCGTGCCATTGACGATGCGCCCGACGATATAGGCGCCCTTGTTGCGGAAGAAAAGCGTCGACAGCACCTGGATCTGGCAATCGGGTTCGACGTGGAACGGCCGTGTCAGTGCGTTCGCCGCCTCGCCCCGGCGATGCGCCTCGCACACGGCACGGATCGTGCGCCGGATGTCGCGTTCGACATCGACCCACGGACAGGCGAGCCCGAAGTCGATCAGGATCTGGCGCAGCGTCTTGTGCAGCCCATGCGTTGCCGGGTAGTAGCTGCGATACGACGGCGGATCCGAGTCCATGTAGTCGGTGGCCACGCCCGGCCGCACGAACAGGAACGCGTTGCGGAAGTAGTCGCGATGCAGCAGCTTGGTGCACACCGAATTGAAGAAGGTCTCCGCACATTCGGGCTGGCGATGCTCCGCCAGCAGCGCCACGTAGTGCTGCTTGACCGCCTGCCACAGCACATCGCGCTCCTCGTCGCTGAGCGAGGCCAGATCGAAATCGCTCTCGATGCGGGTCGACGCCTCGATCACGCGCTGGTCGTAGAACGCGATGCGTTCGCTGGCGGACTCGCGCATGCCGGTCCAGTCGCCGTTTTCAAAGCGCTGCTTGGCCTGCTGCGCCACGTAGCGAAACAGCCGATAGTGGCGATCGAAACCGTCGAGGATCGCGCGTGCAATGGCGAGTGGCTGCGGCATCGAATGATCGAAACGCGCACCGATCGCGGTGGCGGATAGGTCGTTCACTTTGGGTTGCGCGTTGGCGAAGTTCATGGCGATGGTGCCCGGCGCGGCACGTGTCACGACGGCGCCGCCTGGTGGGGGGTCAAGGCCAGCCAGACTGCCAGCGCGCCGAACGCGGTTCCGAGGAACCAGCGCTGCGTGCGCAGCCACAGCGGCCGGGTCGCGAACCATGCTGCCAGAAATCCGGCCAGTGTGACGAGCGCGCCGTCAACGAAGCTCGAAACGATCACGTGCAGCACACCGAGCGTCAGGCTCTGCAACAGGACCGACCCGGCCGTCGGCGTGATGAACTGCGGGAACAGCGACAGATAGAACACGGCGACCTTCGGATTCACGATCGCCGCCGTCATCGCTTGGCGAAACAGCACGCGGTCCGGCACCGGATCGAGCGGCTGCGGCGTGAAGCTCATGCCGCCGCCGCGCAGCGTCGTATATGCAAGCCAGAGCAGGTACGCGCAGCCGGCAAGCTTGATCGCATTGAACGCGAGGGGCAGCGCCAGCAGCACGACCGATAGCCCGAAGGCGGCGAGCAGCACGTGCACGAACACCCCGGCCATCACCCCGACCAGCGAGAAGTAGCCGGCGCGCCTGCCCTGCGCCAGCGTGCGCGACAGCAGATAGACCCACACCGGGCCGGGCGTCAGTGCCAGCAGCAGCACGGCGAGCGCAAACAGACCGAGTTTTTCGGCGCTTAATCCGAACACGGTCATCGGTCGGGCGCGTGCAGCAGTTCGAAGCGTTCGAGGATCACCGGCATGTCTTCCGACGGTTGGCGGCCAAGTTGGGCGCACTCGCGTGAAAAGTAGCGCCAGTGGCCAGCGCGCCAGTCTGCCAGTGTTCGGTCGCCTTCGCCTTCGTCCCACGCGAACTGCGCGTCGACATCCCTGAACGCGCGCACCTCGATCGAGGTGGTCCGGATCACGCAGCGCGGCGTCCCGTCGAACTCGGTGACCACGCTGTAGCCGTCCGGGATCGGTGCAGTGTCGGAGTAGGTCTCGAAACCCCACGCGAGGCCGGCCGTCGCGCGTTTGGGACCGTGGATCACCAGTTCGACCAGTTCGTGGGCGAGCCTGGCGCGGTCGCCAAAATACCAAGCCTGATACGGGGTGGCGGGGTCGATACCGGAGCGGGTGCAGAACTCGCCCCAGAAGGCGGCGACGGCACCGGCTTTCGGCACCGTGTTATCCAGCGACGGGGATTCAGCCACCTGGCGCTTCCAGATCAAACAACATGCAGGTCGTGGTGCCGTGCGAGTACAGCTTGCCCTTGGCGTCGACGAGGCGCCCTTCGGCGGTCGCCATGCGGCGGCCGCCCGCAATCACCTTGCCCTCGGCACGGACCGGGCCCGTCTTGTCCGTCAGTGGTCGCACGCAGTGCACCTTGAACTCGAGCGTCGTGTAGGCGCGGCCGGTTTCGCACAGCGTCTGCACCGCGCAGGCCATGGCCGAGTCGAGCAATGTCGCGTGCCAGCCCCCGTGCACGGTGGCGATCGGGTTGTAATGCGCGAACGCTGGCAGGCCCTGGAACACGGCGCGGCCGGACTCGACTTCGAGCAGGTAGAAGTCAAGGGTTTGCGTGATCGGCGGGTCGGGAATCTCGCCGCGGACAATCCCCTGCAGGAATTCCAGGCCGCTCAAGCGGGCGGCGATCTTCGGGTCCACAAGTCCCGGCTTCGCAGTGCGCGCGCGCAGCGATTCCATTTGTGCCAGCCACGGATGCATCGCAGCTCCTTTCAATCAAGCGCGGATCTTCGCGTACAGCACGCGGTCAATGACCTCGCCGTTCTTGATCGCGCTCCGGCGCAGCACGCCTTCGCGTTCGAATCCGTTCTTCTGCAGCACCCGCATCGAGGCCGGATTATCGGCGTGAACGCCGGCGGACACGCGCGTGACGCCGGGCAACGCGAACGCACGTTCGGCGAGTACTCGTACAACCGCGGTCGCCACGCCGCGGCCCCAATACGGCTGTCCAAGCCAATAGCCGATTTCAACATTGCAGATGAACTGTCCT
>Ga0209682_10000104_pt1 | contig 26454 bp, 28 predicted proteins | sample DOMMetBare2Fresh_2_FD_187471 | JGI IMG/M metagenome (GOLD analysis project Ga0209682, IMG submission 187471) | Wetland sediment microbial communities from St. Louis River estuary, USA, under dissolved organic matter induced mercury methylation -... | ecosystem: Environmental > Aquatic >... | reverse complement strand
GCCCAGGCCGGCCAGCAGGGCGCGCGCCAGCGGCAGGATGTCCTCGGGCCGCTCGCGCAGCGGGGGCACGCGCACCTCCACCACCTTGAGCCGGTAGTAGAGGTCCTTGCGGAAGCGCCCCGCCTCCACCTCGGCGCCGAGGTCGCGGTTGGTGGCCGCCACCACCCGCACGTCCACCTTGCGCGTGGAGGACTCGCCGACGCGCCGCACCTCCAGCTCCTGGATGGCGCGCAGGAGCTTGGCCTGCATGCCGAGGGACATCTCGCCCACCTCGTCGAGGAAGAGCGTCCCCTTGTGCGCCGCCTCGAAGAGGCCGACGCGGTCGGCGGTGGCGCCGGTGAAGGCGCCGCGGGCGTGGCCGAAGAGCTCCGACTCGAGCAGGGTCTCGGTGACGGCACCGCAGTCGACGGTGACGTAGGGGCCGCTGGCGCGCGTCGAGTGGCGGTGCACCAGCGAGGCGACGCGCTCCTTGCCCACCCCGCTCTCGCCGGTGACGAGCACCGTCGAGTCGACGCCCGCCACGCGGCGCGCCAGGTCGAGGGCGCGGCGCATCGGCTCGCTCCTCGCCACCTCGCCGTCCTCGTCGGCGCCGCTGGCGCGCCACAGGCGACGCTGCTGCTGCACCAGCGTGCGCTCGGCCGCCTTGAGCGACTCCGCCACCTTCTCCAGCGAAGCGTCGAGCGGCCCCTGCTCGTAGGGCATGACCTCGGCGTGCCCCGGCTCCTTGAAGCGCCCCTCCAGCCGGCAGACCGCGTCGCCCCGTCCGACGCAGGAGACCTCGCGGCAGACGATCTCCCGGCCGTTGGCGTAGGACATGTACCCGGCGGCGAAGGACACCAGCGTCCAGCAGACCGGCTGGTCGGCCCGCCCGAGATGGAGCAGGTGCTGCTCGGCCTCGTAGGAGTCGAGGAGGAGCGCCTCCGCGAACGGGGCGTCGCCGGCGTGGGGTGGCACCGGCTCCACTCGCACCAGCCCCTGGAGGGTATGGAGGCGGCCGCCGGCACGACGCCACTCGGCCTCCTCCTCCCACGGCAGCTCGCGCCGGATCGACTCGGCGGTCCGCCAGCCGTGGGCATAGCCGAAGCGGGAGAGGATGGAGCGGGCGGCGGTGAGGCCGAGCGTGGCGATGAGCTCCGTGCGCAGGAGCCCAAGGGCCACGGCGTCGAGCAGCAGGGCCCGCTGGCCGGCGAACTTCATCCGGCCGCCCTGGGGGTCGAATTCGAGCAGCTCTCGGAGGTCGAGGTCGGCGAGGCGCACGGTCACATCACTTTGACACCTGCATGGCGCCATGTGCGACATGGCACATCCAAAATGATGGACTACTTATCATTTTGATTGCAGCTCAGATCCGCCAGTTGTCGCCGTGATAACGGAATATCAACTAGTTGCACTGAGAGCGGGCATGGCCTGGAACTTGCTGAGATACTGACTCACATAGGCCGGTTCCCCCCTCCCTTGACCGGCCACGCGCCCCGCGGCTCCCATTCCCCGCGGGGCGTTTTTCTCGAGCGCCCTGAGGCTCCCCCTCAGGGCGCTTTCTTTTCAGCGCCCCAGCAGTCCTTGCGGACCTCGCCGCTCTGGCGCGCCGCGCCGCTACTGCCCGGCCCGGCCGGACAGGTCGAGCGGCACCGGCAGCGCGCCGAGCTTGGCTTCGCCCTTCAGGCGCACAGGCGCCCCGCCACCCCGGACGGCGGCCGCGGCCGCCCGGCCGGCGCCGAGCAGCGAGAGCCGGACGGGGATGCGGATCCGCCCGTTGGCCTTGCCGGCCACGCCGGTCAGCTCCTCGCCGTCGGCGGTGGCCACCACCTCGCCGCCCACGGCCACCGCGTACTTGAGCTCGCTGTCCGGGAAGGGGAACGGGTTCGGGTTGGTGACGCCCACGTCGAAGTCGAGCTCGACGTCGGTGAGCGAGGCCATGCGGACCGAGACGCCGTTCAGGCGGAAGGCCGGCAGCTGCGGCAGGTCCACCGTGCCGGAGTGGGAGAGCGGCAGCGAGATGAGGCCGATGGGCGTGTCGACGCCGACCACGCCCCCCACCGAGTAGGCCACCGGCCTGGCCGACCGCACCAGCTCGACGAGGCGCGGCACCTGCGCGAAGGGCAGGCGCGCCGTGAAGCGCACCGGCGCCGTGCCGTTGGCGGGCAGGTTGACGCCGCCGGGGGCGTTGCCGCGCGTCACCTCGCGCTCGTCCAGCTTGAGCCAGTAGTCGAGCCGGCCGAGCGAGAGGCCGAAGCCGTTGGGGTTCTTCACCACGTAGTCGAAGGCCAGCGTGGCCCCCTCGAAGTCGAGGCCGGCCACCGAGACCTGGCGCAGCGAGAGGCTGGGCTTCTGGAAGGCCGACTGGGCGAGCTTTCCCAGCGAGGCGCAACCGGACGACAGGCCGAGGAGCGCGACCACGGCGAGGGCGAGGGCGGGGGCGAGGCGGAGGGCGGCGTATCGGCGGGTGACGGTCATGGCACCGATGATAACGGCCAACGGGACCGTGGGTGACCAGGCCCGCTTCACTCCGCGGCTGGCCCAGGCCCTGGCCCGGCGCTTGCTTGACGCACCGTCCGACTCATCGGCGCCCCGACCACCGCCCGTCCACCGTGAATCCCCACCCCATCCACGGGGTCATCCCCCGGAATTCCCGACACTTTCCACCGATCACCCACGATGAATTCCGACAGGGGTGGCTGCTAGTGTGCGCCCGCACATGGCCGACAACGAGCTCTCCCGAAAGGCTGGCGACGCCCCCGTGCCGATGCGCGGTGCGCGCGACCTGCCGCACAACGTGGAGGCGGAGCAGGCGGTCCTCGGCGCGCTCCTCATCGACGAGACGGCCTTCGACCAGGTGGCGGCCCTGGTCCGCACCGGCGACTTCTACCTCCTGGCCCACCAGCACGTCTTCGCCGCCTGCGAGGAGCTGGCCAAGGAGGCGCAGGCCGTCGACCCCGTGCTGGTGAACCAGCGGCTCGACGCGCGCGGCCTGCTGGGCGGCGCGGTGCCGCGCGAGCTGGTCTTCGGCCTGGCGCGCGGCCTCGGCACCGCCGCCAACGTGCAGCACTACGCCGGGGTGGTGCGCGACCTGTCGCGCCTGCGCACCATGATGCTCACCGCCCAGCGGGTGGTGGAGCAGGGGTACGAGTCGGGCGCCTCGGTCCAGAACTTCCTCGACACCGCGCAGCAGGAGGTCTTCGGCGCGGCCCAGGGCTCGAGCGTCGAGACGCTGAAGAAGATCGGCGAGCCCATGATGCGGGCCGTCGAGAACATCGAGGCGGTGCAGCGGCGGGTGCAGTCGGGCCTGTCGCCCATCACCGGCGTGCCCACCGGCATCGCCTCGCTCGACAAGAACACCCTCGGCCTGCAGCCCGGCTCGCTCATCATCCTGGCGGCGCGCCCCTCGGTCGGCAAGACGGCCTTCGCCCTCAACATCGCCAGCAGCGCCGCCACCAAGCACCAGAAGAAGGTGGCCTTCTTCTCGCTGGAGATGCCCTCCGACCAGCTGGCGCTGCGCATCCTGGCCGCCGAGGCCAAGCTCGACTGGCGCAAGGTCACGCAGGGCCACCTGGGTCGCTACGAGTGGGAGAAGATCGCCCACCACGCCGACCGCATCGGCACCGCCCCCATCTGGCTCGACGACAACTTCGTGCTCACCCCGGTGGAGCTGCGCTCCAAGTGCCGCAAGATCCAGCGCGAGAGCGGGCTCGACCTGGTGGTCGTCGACTACCTCCAGCTCATGCACGCCCCCTCCGACCGGTCGAGCCAGTCGCGCGAGCAGGAGATCGCCACCATCAGCCGCTCGTTGAAGGCGCTGGCCAACGAGCTCAAGATCCCCATCGTGGCGCTGTCGCAGCTCAACCGTGGCGTGGAGAAGCGCAAGGGCGAGCCGCCCATGCTCTCCGACCTGCGCGAGTCGGGCGCCATCGAGCAGGACGCCGACATCGTCATGTTCCTCCACCGGCAGGAGGAGGAGGAGAAGGAGGCCTCCGGCCCGCCGCCCGACACGCAGCAGGTCCAGCTCATCATCGCCAAGCAGCGCCAGGGGCCGGTCGGGACCATCGACCTGGTCTTCTTCCGGACCAACACGTTCTTCGCGGAGATGGAGCGGCGGGCGGGGGCGTAGGAAGCCTTCGCCTCGCCCGGTTCCCCTGCGGACTCCCGGTCCGCGCGCCGGAACTCTCGGTCGGGACCTCTCGTCGGGACCTCGCGGACCCCGGGCGTCCGCGGGACGGCCGACCGTCCGCGGCGCGGTCTGTGTCTGCCCCTGGACCCTCGTAACCTCCTGACTTCACGGCTGTCCGACCTGGCAAGCCGCCTGCTCTTCCCGTGGTCCGCGCGGGCGCCTCGAGCGCCCGGCAAACCGCGCGGGAGACAGGGATGGCGATGGCGACGAAGTCGGCGACCGGGTTCGGGCCGTGGCTGCTGAAGGGCGTGGCGCTGCTCGGCCTCTCGGCCGGGCTGCTGGTGGGGGCCGACCGGCTGGTCGGTGCGCTCCGCCGCGACGTGCACCGGGTGCTCTCGAGCCCGCCCGCCGAGCAGCAGCCGGCCGCGCCGCCGGCGGGCGTACAGGTGGCGCGGGCAGCGGAGCGCTGAGCGGAGTCGCAGGCATGGCGCCACACGCACGCGGCCGGGGGACCCGGGACCCTGTTGACCGCCGTACACGTTTATATGTACGGTGGCCGCCATGAGGCGCCGCGAGCTCGAGGCTCGCTTGCGAGCGCTCGGCTGGTCCTTCCTGCGGCACGGCGGCAGCCACGACGTCTGGACGGACGGCGAGCGGCTGGAGTACCTGCCGCGGCATGCCGAGATCAACGAGCGGCTCGCGCTCAAGGTCCTGAGGAAGGCCGGCTCGAAGAGGGAGGACGCGTGATGCGCCTGGCGGGTCGAATCAGGAGGGAGGGCCGCCACTGGCTCGCCGAGGTCCCGATGCTGGACGCCCTGACCCAGGGCCGGACCCGCGCCGAGGCGTTCGAGATGGTCGCTGACCTCGTCGCGACCATGGCCCCCGTGGATGCCTTCAAGGTGGAGGTGTTCCCGGGCCGCGGCGAGGACTTCGAGATCGGGAGCGCTGACGCGGCAGGCCTGGTGGCGACCATGCTCCGGCGGCAGCGGGAGAAGCACGGCCTGTCGCTCTCCGACGTGGCCCGGCGCCTGGGGGCCCGCTCGAAGACCGCCTACGCGCGCTACGAGCAGGGGCGGAGCGTCCCCACCGTCGGGAAGCTCTTCGAGCTCCTGGCGGCGGTCGCGCCGAGCCAGGACTACGTGCTCCGGTCGTCACCCCTCCGCCCGCGCCCGGCAACGTGAACGGGCCGCGCACGTTGGCGCGCGCCAAGCGGATAGGGCCGGCGCCTTTCGGGGCCGGCCCTGCTCGCTGCATCGGGCGCCCACGGGGAGGGCGCCGGCGTTCATGGCGAGGCTAGCTGCGCTTCTCCTCGATCTCCTTCTCCAGCTTCTCCAGCTCGGGGTTCTTCGCCTCGGCCTTCTCGCCCTCCTTCTTGCCGGTCATGTAGGCGGCGCCGGTGGCGAGGTCGGGGGCCACCGTGGCGGCGAGGGAGGTGGCGCCCTCGGCGACCTGGCCGGTGACCTTCATGACGATGGCCTTGGCGAGGAGGACGAAGCCGATCATCGGCAGGAACATCAGGAAGGCCAGGCCGACGATGGGGACCACCAGGAAGAGGGCCGGGAAGGGGATGCGGACGAACCTGCCGGCGGCCGGGCCGGGGAGCGTGCCGCCCTCGTTGCCGATGACCTCGACGTTGAAGTTCGTCATGGAGAAGTAGTAGCCGCCGGAGACGCTGCTGTTGCCGTGGAAGGTCGCCATGATGTGCTCCTGTGTGCCGATGAGGGGGTGGTGGTGCGGTGGACCGTCGGGATTCCGCTAGCTCTTGCGCTTCTGCTCGATCTCCCGCTGCAGCGCCTCCAGCTCGCCCTCTTCGGCCTGGGCGGCGCCGGTCGGCCCCTTCTCCTCGACCCCGGCGTGCTCGCCGCGCTTGCCGGTCAGGTGGGCTTCGCCGGGCTGCCAGCCGGGGCTCATGGTGGCGGCCATCGAGCCGGCCGAGCCGTGGACCAGCTCCACGATGGGGGAGACGGCCGCCTTGAAGGTCAGCAGGAAGCCGATGAAGGGGAGGAACACCAGGAAGGCGAGCCCGAGGACCGGGGTGGCGAGCAGCGCCACCATGGTGGGAACGCGGTGCCAGGTGCCGCGGTCGGCCGGGAGGCGGTCGCCGTCCTTCTCGACCGGCGCGATGCTCCACGAGGTGCTGTTGAAGTAGTAGCCGCTCTGCACTGCCTGGTTGCCGGTCGAGGTCGTCATGTTCGTCTCCCTTTCTGAAAGCAATATCGTCCTTTCTCGTTTGCTTCGATATTGGGGCGAAGCCTCAATCGGCGACCTTTGAGTCCGCGGGTCGGCGGGGCGCGCCGCCCCACGCGACGGGGGCAGAACGCAGGAGAGGAGCGGGCGGAGATCACCTGATTGGGGCATCGGGCGGATTCCCGATACCCGTTCGGGTATGGGTCCACACGGCTCACGTGGTTGTATTCACAGATTTTTCTTCTGGCGGGTGGGCGAGGGACGCCGCGCCTAAGATGCCCGGATGGCTCCGCTCCCATTGCAGCGCCCCACCGTCGCCGGCCTCCTCGCGGCCCTCGCCGTCGCCTCATTGGCCGCGTGCGGTTCGCCCAGCGTGGGAGGCGCGGTGGCAGATGCGCCCATCACCACGGCGCTCGATTCGTGGGCGTGGGTCGAGTTCTCCAACGCGGTCTGCGGCAGCGGGCAGACCACTGGACTGGGCGTCAATCGCACGGCGCGTACGACCGACGTGGTGATCTACTTCATGGGTGGCGGCGCCTGCTGGGACGAGGCGACCTGCATCACCAGCCCGCAGGCCACCAGCCTCGACGGCTTCGGCGTCACCGACTTCAACGTCCTCAGCCTCTTCTTCGGCGGCACCCCGCTCGACCGCGCCCTCGCCGGCAACCCGTTCAAGGACGCCAGCCTGGTCTTCGTCCCCTACTGCACCGGAGACCTCCACGCCGGCACCACCGTCAACACCTACGGCTCCCGCTTCATCCACCACGCCGGCGCGCAGAACGTGGAAGCCTACCTGCGCCGGCTGGCGGCCACGTTTCCGGGGGCGCGCCGCATCTACATCACCGGCTCGTCCGCCGGCGGCTACGGCGCGCAGATCAACTTCGATCGCTTCGCCGCGGCCTTCCCCGACGCCGAGGTCCACGCCCTCGCCGACTCGGCGCAGGCGGTCATGCCCTCGACCGACCTCTACGCCACCTGGCTCGCCGCCTGGAGGCCGGCCTACCCCGCCGGCTGCACCGGCTGCTCGACCGACCTGACGGCGCTGCCGGCCTGGCTCGCCTCCACCTACTCGACCTCGCGCTTCGGCCTGCTCGCCTTCGAGAAGGACGACACGCTCCCCGGCTACTTCGGCATGACCCAGGCCGCCTTCGAGACCGGCACGCTGGCGCTCTTCCGCGACGTCTACGACCCGAGCGACAACGCCCGCTACTTCGCCCAGGCCGGCCCGGACCACGTCATGCTGCTCGGCGACCTCTCGCAGGCGGTCGGCACCGTCACGCTGCGCGACTGGCTCACCGCCTGGCGCGACGGCGACGCGGCCTGGGACAGCAACGGCCCCTGAGGTGGTCGCTCACCCCGCCCGCGCGTCGAGGTAGCGCTCCACCACGGCGCGCCCCCCGCGCACCGCCTCGGCGAGGCTCGCGCCTCCCGCCAGCAGCCCGGCGATGGCGGAGGCCAGCCGGCAGCCGGTGCCGCGGGCCGTGCCGGGGCGGCGCGTCCCCTCGAAGCGGGTCACGGCCCGCCCCTCCACCAGCAGGTCGACCGGCGCGCCGTCGCGGTGGCCCCCCTTCACCAGCACCGCCTTCGACGGGAGCTGCCGGGCCGCCTTGACGGCGGCGGCGTCGGTGGAGACGTCGAGGCCGGTGAGCGCGGCCAGCTCCGGCAGGTTGGGCGTGGCGAGCCGCGCCCGCGAGAGGAGTGGCGCCAGCACGTCCGCCGCCGCGTCGCCGCCGGTGTCGAGGAGCTGCGTGCCGGAGCTGGAGAGGAGCACCGGGTCGACCACCAGCGGCACCCGGGAGAGGTCCCTCCTCCCGAGCCGGGCGGCGAGCGCCGCCACCAGCTCCCCGGTGCCGAGCATGCCGGTCTTCACGGCGCGCGGCCTGGCGTCGCCGGCGTCATCGCCGCCCTCGAGCAGGGCGTCGATCTGGGCGAGCAGGAGCTCCACCGGCACGGGGCTCCAGCCCTTCACGCCGGCCGGCCCCTGCGCCGTGAGCGCCGCCGCCACCGGCCAGCCGACCGCGCCGACGGCCTGGAGCGCCTCGAGGTCGGCCGCCAGCCCCGCGCCGGCCGAGGGATCGAGCCCGGCCACCAGCAGCACGCGGGAGGCCGTCACGCCGGGCTCCGCAGGCGCGCCGCCGCCACCAGGCCGGCGTAGAGGGCGGCGTGGCGCGGCTCGTGGCGCCCCACCGCCTCGGGGTGCCACTGCACGCCGAGGGCGAACGGGTGGTCGTCCACCTCGAGCGCCTCGGCGATGCCGTCGGGTGCGCGCGCCGAGACCAGCACGCCGCGGCCCGGCTGGCGCACCGCCTGGTGGTGCGTCGAGTTGACGAGGAGCGGGCCCGCGCCGAGGAGCCCGGCGAGCCGGGTCCCGGGCGTCACCTCCACCTCGTGGGAGGGGACGTCCTTGGGCGGTGGTTGCTCGTGCCGCCCCGTCCCCGCGTCGGCGGCGAGGTCCTGGTAGAGGCTGCCGCCGAGCGCCACCGCCATGAGCTGCATGCCGCCGCAGACGCCGAGGAGCGGCAGCCGCTCCGAGAGGGCGAGGCGCACCAGCGCGAGCTCGAAGGCGGTCCGCTCCGGCTTCACCGGGCCGCAGCCCGGCCGGCGCGCCTCGCCGTAGAGCTCGGGAGGCACGTCGAAGGCGCCGCCCGTGACCACCAGGCCGTCGAGCAGGGCGAAGTGCTCGCCCGCCGCGCCGGCGAGCGGCGGCAGGCCGATGGGCAGGCCACCCGCCGCCAGCACCGCGTCCGCGTAGGCGCGCGGCAGCTCGAAGCGGCCCCGGGCCTCGTCGAGGTCGAGCGTCACGCCGATGCGCGGGCGGCGCTGCTCCGGGACGGCCGCGGCCGGCACGATGGCCGCGGTCACTGCCGCCCTCCGCCCTGGCGCCCCGCCGCGGCACGCGCCGCCCCGGCGCGGAACGCCGTGGCGAGCTCGGCTGCACGGGCCCGCGGGTCCTCGTGCTCGAAGAGGTCGCCGATGACCGCCGCCGCCGCCGCGCCGGCCGCCGCCACCTCGCCGATGGTGGCCAGCCGGATGCCGCCGATGGCCACCAGCGGCGCCGGCAGCCCGGCCGCCACCTCGCGCAGCAGGTCGAGGCCGCGCGGCGCCGCCTCGATGGACTTGGTGGCGGTGGCGAAGACGGGCCCGAAGCCGACGTGATCGGCCCCGGCCGCCAGCGCCGCCAGGCCGTCGGCGAGCGTGCGGGTGGAGCGGCCCACCAGCAGCTCGGGGCCGACCACGCGCCGCACCTCGGCCACCGGCAGGTCCTCGTCGCCCACGTGGACGCCGTCGGCGCCCGAGAGGGCCGCCACGTCGGCCCGGTCGTCGACGATGACGAGGGCCCGCCCGGCCGCGAGCGCCACGAGGCGACGGGCCGCCTCGAGCAGGGCGCCGGTGGCCACCTCCTTGAGGCGCAGCTGCACCACCGCGGCGCCGCCGGCGATGACCGCCGCGGCCTGGCCGAGCGGGTCGGCGCCGCCGACGATGGCGTAGAGGCCGCGCAGCCTCGCCAGGCGGGCGTCGCGCGCGGCCGACGGAGGAAGCGGCGAGGGCATGGTCGTTCGGGGGGTAGCACGCCGCTTGACGGGCCGGCAAGGCGCGGCGTAGTGTCCCGCGCCTCTTCAGGATTTCAGGGGTTCCAGACATGGCCGAGACCTTCGAGGCGAAGCAGATCGACAAGCGCGTGGTGCACCGCTACGTGCGGCGCGGCGTGGTGGACGAGAAGGACTACGCGGCCCACCTGAAGGCCCTGCCCGATCTCGCGGACCAGTGCGTCGCCGTCGAGGCCTTCCTCGAGGGCGAGGAGCTGGACGACCTCGACGCCGGGTAGCCCGTGCCGGCCCGGCCCACGCTCGCCGCGGCCGCGCTGCTCGCCGCGGCCCTCGCCAGCGCCGCCGCCGCGCGGGAGGTCCTGCCCCGCGCCGAGCCCTCCCCCGCCCAGACCCGCCGCACGCCGGTGGTGGCCGCCGTGGAGAAGGTGCGCGGCGCGGTGGTCAACGTCTCGGCCGAGGAGCTGGTGCGCATCCGCGTCCCCTCGCGCCAAGGGAACGACTCGCTCTTCGGGCAGTTCTTCGACCGGCCGCGCTTCCGCAAGGGCTACGCCGTCACCTCGCTCGGCTCGGGGGTGGTGGTCTCGCCCGACGGCTACCTGCTCACCAACAACCACGTGGTGGAGCGCGGCGCCCGCTTCCGCGTCGGCTTCGCCGACGGGCGCGAGCTCACCGCCAAGGTGGTGGGCACCGATCCCTCGTCCGACCTGGCGGTGCTGAAGCTCGACGCCCGCGAGCGGGTGGCCTTCGCGCCCATGGGGCGCTCCGAGGACCTGCTCATCGGCGAGACCGTCATCGCCATCGGCAACCCCTTCGGCCTGTCGCACACCGTCACCACCGGCGTGGTCTCGGCGGTGCACCGCAACTTCAAGGCCGGGGACCGCACCCTCTTCGACTTCATCCAGACCGACGCCTCCATCAACCCCGGCAACTCGGGCGGGCCGCTCCTCGACATCGAGGGGCGGCTCATCGGCATCAACACCGCCATCCTGGGCGACCGCAGCGCCGGCATCGGCTTCGCCATCCCCATCGACCGGGCCCGGCGCATCGCCGAGGATCTCATCACCCACGGCGAGGTGCGCGAGGGGTACCTCGGCCTCTCGGTGGAGGACCTGCCGGCCAAGGAGGGGGCGCCGGTGGGGGCCTCCGGCGGCGTGCGCGTCACCGCCGTCGACCCCGGCTCGCCGGCCGAGGTGGCCGGCGTCCGCCGCGGCGACCTGGTGGAGGCGGTGGACGGCCTGGCGCCCGAGTCGGCCGAGGAGTTCCGCTTCCGCATGCGCGACCTGCCCATCGGCGCGGTGGCCCGGCTCGAGCTCGGCCGCGGCCGGGCCAAGGTGTCGGCGCCGGTGACGGCGGTGGAGCTCTCCCCGCAGCGGGCCGAGCAGCTGGTGCAGCGGCGCGTCGGCATCGCCCTCGACCAGCAGCGCGTCACCGGCGGCACGGTGCTGGTGGTGCGCACCGTGGCCAAGGGGACGCCGGCCGAGCGGGTCGGCCTGGAGAAGGGCGACCTGGTGCGCGAGGTGAACGGCGCCGAGGTCTCCACCCTCGACGAGTTCCGCCGCGCCGTCGGCTCGGCGCGGCGCAGCGGCCAGCTGGTGCTGCTCATGCAGCGCGGCTACGCCGCCGAGCGCATCGCCTTCGACCTGGAGTGATGGCCATGACCACGCCCACCGCCCCCGCGCAGATCGACTTCTACACCTTCATCCTCTCGCTGGGCTCCTCGGCCTTCATCCACCTGGGCGACGCGCCCTACCCCGAGACCGGCCAGGCCGCCGCGCCCGACCTGGCGCTGGCGCAGCAGACCATCGACCTCCTCGCCATGCTGAAGGAGAAGACCCACGGCAACCTGACGCCGGAGGAGGAGCAGCTCCTCGAGCACCTGCTCATGGACCTGCGGCTGCGCTTCGTGGAGCGGGCGAAGGCGCCCGGGACCTGATCTGGGGCTGGTCCCCGGGCGCTCCAGCGTGGATGATGGGGCCATGAACGCTGCGTCCGCAAGGCCGGCCTCGGCCCCCACCGTGGCGTGGGCCGACTTCGCTGGCCGGTCCTGCCTCCAGTTCACCTTCGAGGGCCACCTCACGCTGGAAGGGGCCCGTTGCGGCATCGCCGACTGGCGCGCCCGCCTCGACGAGCGGCCGGCCGGCCCGGTGGACCTGGTGTGGAGCTGCACCGCCATGGAGGGGTACGACCCGCGCGCCCGCAAGGCCTGGCAGGAGGCGCTCTCCGAGCTGAAGCCGCGCACCGGCGTGATCTGGGTCGTCTCCACGCAGCCGGTCATCCGCATCGGCGCCCGGGTGATGAACCTGTTCGTCGACCTCGACGTCCGCGCCGTGGCGTCGGAGTCGGAGATCGCCTTCTAGGGCCGGCGGCGGGGCCGGACGCCCTCACCCGCCGTGGAGGGCGCGACGGTGGCAGCCCCCTCCTTGGCCGCCGCTTGACCTCGGTCGAGGTGCAGACGCACCGTGCGTGTGTTGCCGGGCTGACCCGATCGGGGGGAAGATCGTGCCCGGAAGGTCGATGGCGCGCGGCGCGGCGCCCGGCACGATGCGGTCCCGGTATGGTTGGCGCTGCAACGATTGTCTCGATCCAGGCGTGCGGAGGAGGCGGCGTGCTGCAGACGGAGCAGGGGACGGGGTCGGCGACCGCCAGCGACGGGGCGGGCGACGTCGAGCCCCTCGTCTTCGCGGAGCGCGTCCGCGCCCTCTACGCCAGGAACGGCACCGCCCAGGCCACCGTCCTCCTCAACTCCACCATCGTGGCGGCGGTGCTCTGGGGGGAGACCGCAACGCTTCGCCTCGCCCTCTGGTCCGCGGCGCTCTGGCTGGTGGCCGCGGGGCGGCTGGCCCTGGGCGCCGCCTACCGGCGCGCCGCGCCGCCGGCCGGCGAGGCGGCCCGCTGGTCGAACCGCTTCACCGTCGGGGCCGCCCTGAACGGCCTGCTGTGGGGGTTCGGGCCGCTCCTGCTCGGCCCCGACCTGCCGCTCGCCCACCTCATCCTCTTCGCCTTCGTGCTCGGCGGCATGGCGGCCGGCGCGGCCCTGAGCAGCGCCAGCCGCCAGTCGGCCTTCCTGGCCTTCACCCTGCCAGCCCTCACGCCCATGCTGGCGCTGCTCCTGGCCAGCGGCGAGCGGCTGCGCCTGGGCATGGGCGCGCTGCTGGCCATCTTCGGCGTGGCGGCCGCCGCCATCTCGCGCTCCGGCGGCCGCGCCCTGGCCGAGGCGGTGCGGCTGCGCTTTTCCAACGCCGAGCTGGCCGGCCGCCTCACGGCGCTCAACGCCGACCTGGAGCGACGCGTCGCCGAACGGACGGCCCAGCTCGAGGCGGCGAGCGCGCGCGAGCGCGAGGCGGAGCGCCGGCTGGCCAGCGCCTCGCGGCTCGCCATGCTGGGCACGCTGGCGGCCGGCGTGGCCCACGAGGTGAACAACCCGCTCACCTACGTGGGTGGCAACCTGGCCTACGTGCGCGAGGAGCTCGGCCACGGCGGTCTCGACGCCACGGCGCGGGCCGAGCTGGACGAGGCGCTGGCCGACGCCAGCCTGGGCGTGGAGCGCGTGCGCCGCATCGTGCGCCACCTCATGGCGGTGGCTCGCGTCGAGGCGCCGGCCGAGCCGGAGCCGATCGAGCTCGGCCCCCTCCTCGACGGCTGCGTCGACCTGGTGCGCAGCGAGCTGAGCCCGCGGGCCCGCCTCCTGCGGGCGGACGCGGCCATGCCGCCCGTGCTGGGCGACCGCGCGCGGCTGGTGCAGGTCTTCCTCAACCTGCTCCACAACGCGGCCCAGGCGGTGCCCGAGGGCGCGCCGGAGCGGAACGAGGTGCGGATCACCACGCGCCTCGAGGAGGGCGGCGAGTGGGTGGTGGTGGAGATCGCCGACACCGGCTGCGGCATCCCGGCCGCCGACCTCGAGCGGATCTGGAACCCCTTCTTCACCACCAAGCCCATCGATCAGGGGCTCGGGCTGGGGCTCACCCTCAGCCAGAGCCTGGTGGCCTCGCTGGGCGGCCGCATCACGGTGCGCAGCCGGGAGGGGTCCGGCAGCACCTTCGCCGTCTGGCTCAGGCCGGCGCCCTGGCCTCCAGCTCCTTGAGCCGCAGCCGCAGCGCCTTGTCCTTCTGGAAGCGCTCGGTGACGTCGCGGAAGACGGCCGCCACCCAGGCGATGCGCCCGTCGTCGCCCCGCAGGAGCTGGATGGAGAACTCCACCGAGAGGGTGCGCCCGTCCTTGTGGGCCGCCGGGACGGCGAGGAGCTGGCCGTCGCCGTAGCGCGTGTGGCCCGTCTCCATGACCCTGTTCCAGCCGTCCCAGTGCCGGCCGCGCAGCCGCTCCGGGATGATGAGGTCCATCGACTGGCCCAGCACCTCCTCGGCGCTCCAGCCGAAGAGGCGCGCCGCCGCGGCGTTCCAGTAGCGGGTGAGGCCGTCGCGATCGCTGACGAGCACGGCGTCGGGCGAGCCGTCGAGGAGGCGCCGGGGCAGGTCGTCGGGGAGCGTGTTCATGCCGAGTGGCTTGCCGTGCCACCGCGGGAGGCGCAACGCCCCGGCGGGGAGGCACGGACCGGGCAGGACGGTGGGCGATGCGAGCGGCGGAGGAGGGTTACAGCCCGGCCTGCAGCATGGCGTCGGCCACGCGGCGGATCAGCTCGCGGCGGACGACGCGCCGCGTGCGCGACAGGGCGTTCGGGTCGCGGCGGGCGCGCTCCCCCACCCGGCGGCGTGCCGCCTCCACGATCCAGGCGATGCGGCGCGGGTCGAGCCGCGGCGCGCGCGCCCCCTCCTGCAGGAAGAAGCCGAGCCCCCGCTGGTCGAGAACCATGAAGAGGGCCCGCCTCGCGGTGGAGACGAGGGTGAGATCGACGACGTTCGGCACGGACCGATCTCTAGGATCGATCCGGCGGGCGATCCATTTTTCGCCGGCGGTGCGGCGCGTCCTCAAAACTGGACTTTGCCCCGGAGCGCGGATCGCAGGTTCGCCTCTCGCGCAGCGATATCGCGCACGAAGGGCAGGCTGGCGAGCACGCGCGCGCCGGCCAGCCGCTCGATCTCGGCGGCGTTGTGCGGCACCGAGGGATCGTCCTCCGGCGAGGTCCGGTTGAGCACCACCCCGGCCACCGCGAGGCCGCGCGCCCGCAGCGCCTCCACCGTGAGCGCGGTGTGGTTGACCGTGCCGAGGCCGGCGCGGGCCACCACCAGCACCGGCAGGCCGAGCGCCACCGCCAGGTCGGCGTAGCTCTCGCGCGGGGTGAGCGGCACCAGCAGGCCGCCGGCCCCCTCCACCACCAGCGCCGCGTGGCGCGAGGCCAGGGCCCGCGCCGCGGTGACCAGGCCGGCGATGGTGATCTCCACGCCGGCCAGCCGCGCCGCCACGCCGGGCGCCAGCGGCGGCGCGAAGGAGAAGGGGCAGACCAGCTCGGGCGGATCCCGGTCGCCCGCGGCGGCCCGCAGCCGGTCGGCGTCGGTGGGGACCCCCGGCTCCACGCCCGACTGGGCCGGCTTCATGGCCGCCACGTCGAGCCCGTCCTCGCGCGCGGCCGAGACGATGGCGCAGGCCACCTCGGTCTTGCCGACGCCGGTGTCGGTGGCCGTGATGAAGAGCCCGCGCACGGTCAGATCCTGGCGGTGACCTGCTCGATGCCGGCGCGCGCCATGCCGGCCAGCCGCGTCAGCTCGGCCTCGGTCATGGCGAGCGGCGGCATGAGCACCACCACGTTGCCGAGCGGGCGCAGGAGGGCGCCGAGCGGCCGGGCGGCCTGGCAGACCTGGTGGCCGGCGCGCAGGGCGTAGTCGTACTCGGCGCGGGTGGCCCGATCCTTCACGAGCTCGATGCCCACCATGAGGCCGCGCTGCCGGATCTCGCCGACGTGCGGGTGGTCGGCGAGCGGTGCGAGCGCCTTGGTGAGCGCCGCCACCTTGGCCGGCAGCCCCTCGATGACCCTCCGCGAGGTCATGAGCTGCATGGAGGCGGTGGCGGCGGCGCAGGCCAGCGGGTTCCCGGCGTAGGTGTGGCCGTGGAAGAAGGTCCGCTTCGACTCGTAGGGGCCGAGGAACGACCGGAAGATCTCCTCGGTGGCGAGCGTGGCGGCGAGCGGCAGGTAGCCGCCGCTGATCCCCTTGGCCACCGTCATGAGGTCGGGGAGGACCCCCTCCTGCTCCACCGCGAACATGGTGCCGGTGCGGCCGAAGCCGGTGGCCACCTCGTCGCAGACCAGGAGCGCGCCGTGCCGGTCGCAGATCTGGCGCAGGGTGCGCAGGTAGCCGGGCGGCTGGGTGATCATGCCGTCGGCCCCCTGCACCAGCGGCTCCACCACCAGCGCCGCGATGCGCCCGGGGCGCTGCTCGAAGATCCGCTCCACCTCGCCGGCGCAGGCGGTGGCGCAGGCCGGGAAGGTCTTCTGGAGCGGGCAGCGGTAGCAGTAGGGCTGCGGCGCGTGGTGCACGTCGAAGAGCAGCGGCTCGAAGATGCGGTGGAAGAGGCCGATGCCGCCCACCGAGACCGAGCCGATGGTGTCGCCGTGGTAGCCGCCCGAGAGGGCCACGAACTCGCGCCGGCGCTCGTCGCCGCGCAGCTGGAAGTGCTGGAACGCCATCTTGATGGCGATCTCGACGGCGGTGGCGCCGGCGTCGGAGAAGAAGACGCGGGTCAGGTTGGGCGGGACGTGCTTGATCAGCTCCTCGGCGCACTCGATGGAGGCGGTGGAGGCGAGCCCCAGCAGCGTCGAGTGGGCCACCCGGTCGAGCTGGGCGCGGACGGCGGCGTCGAGCTCCGGCACGCGGTGGCCGTGCACGTTGCACCAGAGCGAGGAGACGCCGTCGAGGTAGCGGTTCCCCAGGGTGTCGACGAGGTGGACCCCCTCGGCCCGATCGACGATGAGCGGCTCCTCCTCGAGCCACCCCTGCATCTGCGTGAAGGGGTGCCAGAGGTGGCGGTGGTCGGCCTCCCAGAGGCGCTGGTGGCGTGCGCGGCGCTCGGCGTCCGTCATGGCGGCCGGAGGCTACTCCGGGGCGCCCGGCGGGGGAAGGTAGGCGGGGTGGCCGCTCTGCCTCAGGCGCCCTCGAGCGCCGGCAGCAGCAGCGGCTCCCAGAGCGCCCCGGCCTGCGCCGCCCGGAAGAAGCCGAAGTGGCCGATCCGCTCCACGCCGGCCTCGGCTGGCGAGAGGCGCCGCCGCGTCACGGCTGCGCCCGAGTACTGGGCGTGGATGGCCTCGACGTTCCTCGCCGACATCATCTCGTCGTCGGTGAAGGAGAGCGAGGTGATGGGCACCCGCACCGCGGCGAAGCGGGCCGCCACCTCGGCCCCCTCGGCGCCGGCGGCGTAGTCCGGGTGGAGGCACCAGCGGCGCCACTGGGCCATGGCCCGGCGCGGCACGTCGCCCACCATGCGGAGCCGCTTGCCGGGGAAGTAGCCGAAGAGCGGCGTGAGGAGCGGCACCGCCACGCGGAAGAGGAACCAGGCGCGCGGCCGCAGCCAGGGGGTGGTCTCGCGCCAGTAGCCGCCGCCGGTGGCGATGGTCACCACCCGCGCCACGCGGTCGAGCCGCTCCACGAAGGGGAGGAGCTGGCCTCCCAGGCTGTGGCCGACCCAGAGGATGGGCCGGTCTCCCGCCCGCGCCGCCGCCGCGTCGAGCGCCGCGGTGGCGTCGAGCCGGCCCCAGGTGACGAGGTCGGCCTGCTCGGAGCGCAGCGGCCCGCGGCGCGAGCGCCCCATGCCTCGGTAGTCGAAGGTGATGGCGAGGAAGCCCTGGCGGGCCAGCCAGGCGGCCAGGTCGGCGTAGAAGGCCTGGACCACGCCCATGGCGGGCGCGACGACCACCGCGGCGCGCACCGGCCCGGGCGGCGTGAAGGCGGTGGCGGCGATGGGGACGCCGTCGGCGGCCGGGATCTGGAGGCGCTCGCTGGTCGGGCCGGGCGGGGTCACGCCCACTTCTAGGCCGGCCGAGCGGCCCCCGCTGCGCCCTGGATGGATGGCTCCCCGCCGCGTCACCGGGAGGCTATCGTCTGCGGCCGGAGGCCACCACCATGCCCATCCACGTCATCCGCCTGGGGAGCCCGCGCACGCCCGGTGAGGGCGTGCGGCTCGGCACCGTCCGCCACCCGCCGCGCGGCGTGCCCAAGGCCGAGCTCGCCTCGCGCGACTTCTACGACGTCTGGTTCCCCACGCTGGCGCCGAGCGCCGAGGCGGTCAAGGCGGGGCGGGCGGCCGGCGACTCGCCGCGGGCGTGGCAGGCCTTCTCGCGCCGCTACCTGAAGGAGATGAAGGCGCCCGAGGCGCGCCACGCGCTCGACCTCCTGGCTGCGCTGTCGCGGCAGGGCTCGCTGGCGGTCGGCTGCTACTGCGCCGACGAGGCGCGCTGCCACCGGTCGCTCTTGCGCCGCCTGCTCGAGGAGCACGGCGCCGAGGTGGCGGGGTGACCTCGCCCCCGCGGCGGCTCGGCACCGGCAGCCGCGGCCCGCCGCCCTGCCCAGGCTGCGGGAGCAGCCTGGCGCCGGAGGAGGCCGGCACGCTGCGGGCGCTCCGCTGCGGCGGCTGCCGCGGGCTCTGGGTCGACCGGGCCACCTTCGAGCGGCTCTGCGCGGCGCCGCCGGCGGGGGCCGGAGCCGGGCGGAAGGCGCTGCCCGGCCGGAGGGTTCCGCCGCGGCCGCCCGAGGACATCCGCTACCGCAAGTGCCCCGAGTGCCGCGACGTCATGAACCGGATCAACTTCGGCCGCGTCTCGGGGGTGGTCGTCGACGTCTGCCGCGCCCACGGGGCCTTCCTCGACGCGGGGGAGCTCTCGCAGATCCGGGCCTTCCTGGCCGCGGGCGGCGCCGCCCGCCACGCCGCGGCGCGCGACCTGGCGCTGGAGGAGGTGCGGCTCCGGGCGCGGCGGCGGCCGCCCGCGCAGCTCGAGCCGACCGGGCTCGACCTCGGGGCCGGCGGGGAGCTCCTCGACCTCGCCACCCTCCTCTGGCCGTGAGGCGTCTCAGATCACGGTGCCGTCCGGGATGACGCCGCCCTTCGGCACGATGACGATCCCGTCGCGCACGTAGTGGCCGAAGCCGTCGGCCTCCTGCACGCCGGCGGTGTTGAGGATGCGCACGCCGCGGCCGATGCGGGCGTTCTTGTCGACGATGGCCTTCTCCACCACCGAGCCCTCGCCGATGCCGATGGGCGGCACGCCCTTGTGCATGGCGTCCTCGATCTCCTGCAGCGTCTCGTGGAAGTCGGCCCCCAGCACGAGCACGTCCTTCAGCCTGGCCCCCTGGCCGATGCGGCTGCGGAGGCCGATGACGGAGCGCTCGATCTCGGCCGCCATGAGGACGCAGCCCTCCGAGACGAGCGACTGCTTCAGCGTGCAGGCCTCCACCTTGGAGGCCGGCAGGAAGCGGGCGCCGGTGTAGACCGGCTTCTGCGCGTCGTAGAAGTCGAAGGGCGGGATGCGCCCGGTCAGCGCCATGTTGGCCTGGAAGTAGGAGGCGATGGTCCCCACGTCCTCCCAGTAGCCGCGGAAGAGGTGGGCCTGCACCCGCGTCTCGTCGATCGACTTGGGGATGACGTGCCGCCCGAAGTCGATGAGGTCGGGGGCGGCGAGCGAGCGCTCCAGCGCCTCGCGCCCGAACAGGTAGATGCCCATGGAGGCGAGGAAGCCGCGGCCGCCGCCGGGCAGGTCCGACTCGAGGTCGGGGAGCCGCTCCGGCCCGGGCTTCTCCTCGAAGTGGACGATGCGGCCGGTCGCGTCGAGCTTGACGATGCCGAAGCCGGCCGTCTGCTCGCGCGCCACCGGGATGACCGCCACGGTGGCGTCGGCCTGGGCGGCGCGGTGGGTGTCGCGCAGGGCGCGGAAGTCCATCTGGAAGAGCTGGTCGCCGGAGAGGATGAGCACCTCGCGGGCGCGGTGGGCGCGCAGGTGGTGCAGGCTCTGGCGGACGGCGTCGGCCGTGCCCTGGAACCAGGAGGGGTTCTCCTCGGTCTGCTCGGCCGCCAGGATGGTGACGAAGCCGTCGCTGAAGGCGTCGAATTTGTAGGTCTGCGTGACGTGCTTGTTGAGGCTCTCCGAGTTGTACTGGGTGAGCACGAACATCCGCCGCAGCCCGGAGTTGAGGCAGTTGCTGATGGGGATGTCGATGAGCCGGTACTTGCCGGCGATGGGGACGGCCGGCTTGGAACGCTTCTGCGTCAGCGGGAAGAGGCGGCTCCCGCGCCCACCACCGAGGATGACGGCCAGGCAGTCGTTCATGGGGCGCCATGTTGCCTCGTGCCATGGGCGGCGTCACGTGGCCCCCGGCTGGGACGGCACCCGGGGCGTGCCGAGCGCGCCGGCCCGCTGCGTCAGGCAGGCGCTGGGGATAGAGTCCCCCTCCCCATGCCCCCCGCCCCCTCGACCCAGGCCCCTGGCCGGACCGCCGGCTCCGCCCTGGTCCTCTTCATCCTCGCCAGCGTCATCTGGGGCACCACCTGGCTCGCCATCAAGTTCCAGCTCGGCGTGGTGGCACCGGAGGTCTCGGTGGGCTGGCGCTTCGCCCTGGCGTCGGCGCTCCTCCTCGGCTGGAGCGGCCTGCGCCGGCTGCCGCTGCGCTTCCAGCCGCGCGACCACGCCGCCTTCGCCCTCCTCGGCCTGCTCCTCTTCGGCCTCAACTACGTGCTCGTCTACCTCGCCGAGACCCACCTCACCTCGGGCCTCGTGGCGGTGCTCTTCGCCTTCCTGGTCTTCTGGAACCTCATCGGGGCGCGCCTCTTCTTCGGCACGCCGGCGCCGGCGGCGGTGCTGGTGGGGGCGGTGGTGGGAGTGGCAGGCGTGGGGCTGCTCTTCTGGCCCGAGCTCAAGAGCGTGCGCGGCGACGCGGGGCTGCTCCTCGGCGTGGCCTACGCGGTGGGCGGCACGCTGGTGGCCTCGGCGGGCAACCTCTGGTCGCAGCGGGTCTTCGGCCGCGGCCTGCCGGTGGTGCAGGGGACCGGCTTCGCCATGGGCTACGCCGCGGTGGCGGTGCTCGCCTGGTGCGCCGCCCGCGGCCTCCCCTTCGCGTTCGATCTGCGCTGGCCCTACGTCGTCTCGCTGGTCTACCTGTCCCTCTTCGGGTCCGTGGTGGCCTTCGTGGCCTACCTGACGCTCCTGCAGCGCATCGGCGCGGGGCGGGCCGGCTACACCGCGGCCGTCATCCCGGTGGTGGCCATGCTCGCCTCGACGCTCTTCGAGGGGTACCGCTGGTCGCTGCCGTCGGTGGCCGGCATGGCGCTGGTGTTGCTCGGCACGGTGCTGGTGCTGCGCGCCAGGGAGAAGGCGTCGGCCCCGGCGCGGTGACGACGGCCCTGCCGCCGCTCACTTGAGGAGGAGGAGCAGCGGGTTGACGCTGATGGTGAGGAGCGCCGTGGGCGCCGCCGGGTGGCTGGCGGTGTCGAAGCGGATGCGGGTGAGCGGCGCCAGGAACTCGGCGCCCACGCCCACCAGGCCGAAGCCGGCCAGCTCGCCGAGCAGCAGCTCGACGCCGCCCGAGAGCGCCGGGACGGTGACGGTCTCGCCCGGGGCGTGGAGCCGCAGCCCGCCTCCGCCCAAGCCGGCGTGGACGCCCACCCACCCGTTCCTGACGATGAACCAGTCGAGCCGGCCGCCGAGATGGTCCGCCGTGCCTCCGGCCCCGGGGGCGACGTGGCGCCAGGAGCCGACCAGCAGGACGCTCCGCAGGCGCAGCCCCAGGTCGAACATGACGCCCTTGCCGGCGTCGCTCAGGAGGCCGCCGGTGGCGAGGTGGAGCCCGACGGCGCTCTCCCGCTCGGCGCCGCGGCCGCGATCTTCGGCGCGCGCCGGCTCCGGCAGCGCCAGGGCCTGGGCGAGGGCCAGCGCGAGGGCGCAGATGGCTGCCGGCCGGGCCAGCCGGGCGGCCACCCTGGAGCTCCGGCAGGTCCTCGACCACCGCGCCATGCGGCCAGCCTAGCCGAACGGAATCGCGGGCGCGGCGCCACGAAATGGCCGCGGCGGCCGACGCCGGAGCGCCGACCGCCGCGTGCCTGGGAGGCTGCGATCGGCGCTACGGCCTGACCGCGTACGGCCGCATCATCTCGTTGTCCTCGTGCTCCAGGATGTGGCAGTGCCAGACGTAGCCGGCGGCGCCGGGGTTGCCGGCCGCGTCCCGCTTCCTCGGGTTGGTGTTGGTCGGGTCGAACGGGTACTGGTTCACGCCCGGCGCGCTCGCGCCGACCGCCACCGTCGTCGGGGCCCAGCGCACCGCGATGCGGGTGACCTGGCCCGGCAGCATGACCACCGTGTCCTTCCAGCCGGCCTCGTTGGCCGCGGGCGGCGTCGGCGCGCCGACCAGGAACGGGCTGAAGGCCGGGTTGCCGCCGACGGCGCCGTCGGCGTTGGCGGTCAGGTAGGGGAGGGGCGGGCCGTCGCCGGGCGTGAAGAACGCACCCGGGAAGGACGCGAGCCAAGCGTCGAGGTAGCCGAAGGGGGCGCCGGTGACCGGGTCCTCGCCGGTGTCCATGACCTGGCGGTTGAGCACCTGGAACTGCACCAGGTGCACGTGGATGGGGTGGGCGTCCACGGTGATGTTGGCCACCTCCCACACCTCGGTGGCGCCGACCTGGGGCGCCTCGGTGACGAAGTTGGAGCCGAGGCCGACCGAGTCGGTCACAGGCGTGAGCGTGGTGGTGAGCGTGCTCTGCTTGAAGCCGGAGTACTTGGTGTTGTTGACCACCACCTCGAGCGGGCCGAGGTCGCTGGCGATCTCCTTCAGGATGAGCTGGCGCTTGGCGCTGGGCGCCACGCCGGCGGCGAGGGTGCCGGCGGCGGCGTCGACGAGCCGGACGATGGGCGCGCCGGGGCGCAGGGTGCAGGCCACCGGCCCGGGCGGCCGGCCGCGGGCGGCCACGTTGAGGGCCGGATCGCAGCTCCGATCGGCCGAGGTGGCGCGCAGGCCCACCTTGAACTGCATGATCTGGGCGGTGGTGGCCGGATCGACCGGGTCGCCGTCCGGGTAGGGGGCGTTGGCGTCGTTGGTCAGCGTGAGCGTGGCGCCGGGGACGGCGGTGAAGTCGACGATGACGTCGGCCCGCTCGCCCGGGGCGATGAGCAGCGAGGCGAGCGCCACCGGCTCGTCGAGCCGGCCGCCGTCGGTGCCGATCTGGTAGATGGCCGGGCCCGCCGTGCCGTCGCTCTTCTGCAGCGCCAGGTTGTAGAAGCGGGCGTTGGAGCCATTGAGGAGGCGCAGCCGGTAGCGGCGCGGCTCCACCGAGAGGAAGGGCCAGCTCTTGCCGTTGACGGTGACCACGTCACCGAAGAACTCGGGGCGCCAGAACGGGTGGACGTCCGGGTTGGTCGTCTGCGTGGGGTCGTCGTAGAGGAGCTGGCCGTTGGTGTCGAAGGCGCGATCCTGGATGACCAGCTCCACCTCCTGGGCGCCGGCCGGCAGCCTGAGCGGGTTGGTGGCCTTGCCGGTGTCCTGGTCGTCGCGCAGGAGGTAGAAGGCCGCCACGCCGCCGAGCACGTTGAGCCGCGTCGTGCCGAGCGCATGATCGTGGAACCAGAGGGTCGTGCCCTCCTGCGAGTTCGGGTAGCGGTAGAGCGCCTGGTTGGACCGCGTGGGGATGAGCGAGCCGAAGTTCGGGCCGCGCCGGCCGGTGGAGGTGAACCAGGCGTCCGGGCCACCGTCGAAGGCAGGCGGGACCTCCGAGCCGTGCAGGTGCACCACCATGGGCACCGGCCCGGCATACTGCTGCATGCACGCCGCCGACATGACCGGCTGGAACTGGCAGCCCAGGTTGAGCGGGTCGGCCCAGTTGAGGGTCTGGTCCACCGGCAGGAGCGCCTGGAGCGTCGGCGTCCTGAGCTCGTTCGAGTAGAGGACGTTGGTCGGCCTGCCGCGCACCGCCTCGATGGTGAAGCCGGGCCAGTTCGGGCCGCGGCTGACCGGCCGGTTGGTGTCGGCGTCGAGGCCGGCGACCTGGTAGCCCCACACCGTGGTGCCGGTGCTGAAGGGGGCCGGGAGGCCGGCGTAGAAGGTGGCCGGCAACGGCTGCTGCACGGTCTCGCGGAAGGTCACCGCCACGAGCGGACCGCCGATGCGCTGGCCGACGAAGGTCGGCACCGGGTCGACGTACTTCGGGACGGAGGCGCCGGGCAGCGGCGTCTGGCCTGCCAGCGCGAAGGCGATGGCTGGAATGGCGGAGAGGACGGCGAAAGCCCGCGCGAAGCGGGCTGGGACGAAGCGGCTCATGGTGATGCCCTCCACTTTCTTGATGGCGACCCTCGGGGCCTCCACGGTGGCGCGGGCTCCACCCCGCGCCATCGCTGTTGAGAAGTCGCACTTGTCTCGGTGTGCGACAAGTCGCCCTGTAGGGGCTCAAACGATCTCGCGTCTTCGCTCTGCGTGTAGGTCGCCGTGTCGGACTCGGTCGAGAAAGCGCCCTGTTCCCACCTGGATTCTTCGTTTGCTCCCCAAACCGTGTCACACCAGCAGTCCGTAATACCGATGGTGCGGATGTCCTCGATGACCCAAGCGGGACGCAACGTCAACCTCCATCTTGCGCACGCTCGGTGACTCGTTGGGGGGCCAACGGCATCCCTGGTCCTCCCACGGCGGGTGGAGACCGAGCACGGAGCGCGATGGACCACGGGTGGCGCGGCGGCCGGCACCGTGAAAGGCTCGTGCCGTGGCCTCCCTCGCCAAGGTCCTCCTCGGCCTCGCCACGCTCGCCGTCGTCGGGCTCGCGCTCCTGGCCCTCTTCCAGCGGCGGCTCCTCTACTTCCCGGCCCCGGCCGAAGCCCCGGCGGCGCTCGCGGCGGCGGCCCGGCTCGGCGTCACCGCCTGGCGCGATCCCTCGGGCACGCTGCGCGGGTGGCGCGCGCCGGCGCTGGCCGCCCCGCCGCGGGCGAGGCTGCTCGTGCTGCACGGCAACGCCGGCTCGGCGCTCGACCGGCTCATGTACCTCGCCGCCCTCGCGCCGCGCGGCGTCGACGTGACGCTGCTCGCCTACCCCGGCTACGCCGGTCGACCTGGGAAGCCCACGGCCGAGACCCTCACGGCCGCGGCGCTCGACGCCATCGACGCGCTGGCGGCGGAGGGTGGGCCGGTCTGGCTGCTCGGCGAGAGCCTGGGGAGCGGGGTCGCTGCGCGGGCCGCTGCGGCGCGGCCGGAGGTGGTGCGCGGGCTGCTGCTGGTCACGCCCTACGCCGATCTCGCCGGCGTGATGCGCCACCACTACCCCTTCGTCCCGCCCTTCCTGCTGGCCGACCGGTTCCGCCCGGCGCGCGACCTGGCGGCGTTCCGCGGGCCAGTCTTCCTGCTCGCCGCCGGGCGCGACGAGGTCACCACCCTCGACGAGGCGAAGGTGCTCGCCGCCGCACTGACCGGGCCGCACCGGCTGGTGGTCCAGCCGCAGGCCACGCACAACGGGCTCGACCTCTCGCCGCGGCTGGCGTTGTGGGACGAAGCGGTGGGGTTCCTGGCGACGAGCCCCTGAGCGCCCGCGCCGGCGCCGAACGGGGTCAGCGGCCCGGTGCCACCGGCAACGCCCGCTCGATCCAGCCGCCGCCCACCAGCGCGTCGCCGTCGTAGACCACCGCCGCCTGGCCGGGCGTGACCGCCTCGACGGGGGCCTCGAAGAGCGCCTCGAAGCCGCCGCCGGCGCCTGCAGCCGGCTCGACGTGCGCCGCCGCGGGCCTGGCGTGGGCCCGGACCTGGACGTCCAGCCTCGCGCCCGGCGCGAGGGGCGCGTGCCAGGTGGTCCGCGCCGCCGTGAGGCCGCCGGCCGCCGTGGCCGCGCGCGTCCCGACATGGACCGTGGCGCTGGCCGCGTCGATGGCGGTGACGTAGTGCGGCTCGGGCCCGAGCGCGCCGAGGCCGCGCCGCTGGCCGATGGTGTATCGCGCGTAGCCGGCGTGGCGCCCCACCTCCCGCCCTGCCTCGTCGACGATGGGGCCGGGGGTGAGCGCCGCCGGTGCGCGGGCCGCCAGCACCGCCGCGTAGTCGCCGTCCGGCACGAAGCAGATCTCCTGACTGTCCGGCTTGTCGTGCACCGGCAGGCCGAAGGCGCGGGCCCGCGCGCGAACCTCGGCCTTGGCCGCGACCTCGCCGAGCGGCAGGAGGAGCCGGCCGACGAGGTCCGGCGGGAGCTCGAAGAGGACGTAGCTCTGGTCCTTCTCCCGCGCGCGCGCCCGCAGGAGCGCCGGGCGGCCGGCGCGGGTGCCGGCGCGCGCGTAGTGGCCGGTGGCCACGGCGTCGAAGCCGAGGTCTCGCGCCCTGGCGGCGAGGCGGCCGAGCTTCACGTCGCGGTTGCAGCCGATGCACGGGTTCGGGGTGCGGCCGGCGGCGTACTCGGCGGCGAAGGCGTCGATGATCCGCTCGAAGCCGGCCGTGGCGTCGAGGACGAAGAGGTCGATGCCGAGCAGCCCCGCCACGCGCCGGGCGTCGGCGGCGTCCTGCGGCGAGCAGCAGCCCGAGCCGCCGTCGGCGTCGGCCGCCCGGCCCATGCAGACGAAGGCGCCCGTCACCTCCCAGCCGTCGTCGCGCAGGAGCGCGGCCGCGACGGACGAGTCCACGCCGCCCGACATCCCCACCAGGACCTTGCCCTTGAACGACGGCACCTGCTTCAGCGCCCCTTGGTCGGGCCGCCGCGGCCGCCGCGCCCGCCCGGCTTCCCGCCCTGGCCACC
>Ga0209682_10000103_pt1 | contig 26470 bp, 24 predicted proteins | sample DOMMetBare2Fresh_2_FD_187471 | JGI IMG/M metagenome (GOLD analysis project Ga0209682, IMG submission 187471) | Wetland sediment microbial communities from St. Louis River estuary, USA, under dissolved organic matter induced mercury methylation -... | ecosystem: Environmental > Aquatic >... | reverse complement strand
CCGCCGGCCAGGATGATGCCCTTGCGAGTCTGGGTCACGAGATCTCCGGGTGGTCCCGCCGCGACCGGGGCCGCGAGCGGGGGAGGACTCTACCTTGAGGCGGGACGCCCGAATAGCCGCCGAGGGCCCCGGGCCGGTCCCAGGGTCGCGGCACAGCGCGGCGCCGACCTCGCCGCACACCGCCCCCGTACCAGGCGACGGACGGCGGGGGCACACTGGCGGTATGCTCGCTCTCCCCTTGGCGCGCCGCCGGCCCGTGGGGGCCGGGTCGCGCTCGTCACCAGGCGTGCGCCGCGGCGGCGCCCGGACTAGATTCCCGGCCATGCCCCTGGTCGACCTGGACGCCATCCCGCAGGTTCCCCTCGACTTCATCAACGCCGATCACCGGGAGGAGGCCCGCCTCCTCAACGAGCTCGACGAGGCGGTGGCGGAGCACCGCGCCGGCCGCACCGGCCCGGAGAAGGTGGTGGCCTGCTTCGAGGTCCTCTTCGAGCACACCCGCCAGCACTTCGGGCGCGAGGAGGAGGCCATGCGGCGCGTCGGCTTCCCGCCCTACCCGGTGCACCAGGGCGAGCACGAGCGGGTGCTGGCCGAGCTGGCGGCCGAGGGGCAGGCCTTCGCCGCCGGCCACGACGTGGACCGGCTGGCCGAGTACGTCGGCAAGGCGGTCCCGGCCTGGTTCACCAACCACATCCTCACCATGGACCTCATGACCGCCCGCTTCGTGCAGATGCGCGGCGGGTGACCGGCGCCGCCCGCCCCGCGGAGCGGCCTCTTCTTGGGGGGGTGGGGCCCTGCCGAGCTCTGCTCGGCGGGGGGGGCGGTGCGCCCCCGGCAGCTCAGCCCTGCCGCCGCCCCCTGAACCGCTTCAGCCGCACCACGTCCTCGCGATCCCGCTCCTCCAGCGCCCCCTCGATGCGGGCCGCCTCGGCGCCGAGGCGCGGCAGGCTGATCTGCTCCAGGGCGTTGATGCGCCGGCTGGTGGCCTGGATCTCGTCGCCCAGGCGAGCCAGGTGGAGCTCCCGCGAGGCGATGCGGAGCAGCACCTCCAGCGCCTCCTCGTGGCGCCGCGCCGCCGCGGCCGCGCCCGGCCCCCAGGTGGCCACCGAGCCGCCGCGCTCCCCGGCGTGGCGGACCAGGTCCGGCACCGTCACCGAGGGCGTGGGCACCCCCCAGACCCGCCGCAGCGAGACGTGGAGCGGGATCTCGCGCCCGGCGTTCCAGGCCAGCGTCTCCAGCGCCGGCTCGCCCCGCAGGGCCCGGGCCATGGCGAGCGCCTCGGCCGCCTGGGCCAGCGTCCGGTCGAGCCGCTCCCGCCCCTCCAGCACCTCGCTGGCCAGCCGGTGGAGCTCGCCGGCCAGCACCTCGCGCTTGGCCCGGAGCAGCCGGGCGCCGCGGGCCGCCACCAGCCGGCGCGCCCGCACCTCGAGCAGCCCCATCCGCGTGGTCGGTGCGCGCGCCACCGTCACCCTCCGGCCGGCCGGTGGGCCTGGAGCAGCGCCGGCGGGATGCGGTTGAGCGCCTCGGGCGGGAAGGGGGCGAGCAGCGTCCAGCCGAGGTCGAGCGTCTCCTCGATGGTGCGGGAGGCCAGCCCCTGCCCGATGAGCTCCCGCTCGAAGCGGTCGGCCAGCTCGAGCAGCCGCCGCTCCTCGTCCCCCAGCCCGGCCGAGCCGACGATGGCCGCCATGCGCCGCACGTCGCGGCCGCGGGCGTAGAGCGCGTAGAGCTGGTCGGCCAGCGGGCGGTGGTCGGCGCGCGTCTTCCCCGGCCCGGCCCCCAGCCCCATGAGCCGGGAGAGCGAGGGGAGCACGTCGATGGGGGGGTCGATGCCGCGCGCCATGAGGTCGCGCGAGAGGACGATCTGCCCCTCGGTGATGTAGCCGGAGAGGTCGGGGATGGGGTGGGTCAGGTCGTCGTCCGGCATGGTCAGGATGGGGAGCTGGGTCACCGAGCCCGGCCGCCCGTGGATGCGCCCGGCCCGCTCGTAGATGGTGGCGAGGTCCGAGTACATGGCGCCCGGGTAGCCGCGCCGCCCCGGCACCTCCTCGCGCGCCAGCGAGACCTCGCGCAGCGCCTCGCAGTAGGCGGTCATGTCGGTGAGCACCACCAGCACCTGCAGGCCGTGGGTGAAGGCCAGGTGCTCGGCGCAGGTGAGCGCGCAGCGCGGCGTCATGAGCCGCTCCAGCGGCGGGTCGTCGGCCTTGTTGAGGAACACCGCCGTCCGCTCCAGCACCCCGGCCTCGCGGAAGGCGGCCAGGAAGGCGTGGTACTCGCGGAAGGGGGCGCCCAGCGCCGCGAAGACCACCGCGAAGGGCTCGCCGCCGCGGACCCGCGCCTGGCAGACGATCTGGGCCGCCAGCCGCCCGGCCGGCAGGCCGGCGCAGGAGAAGATGGGGAGCTTCTGGCCGCGCACCAGGGTGTTGAGCCCGTCGATGGCCGAGATGCCGGTCTCGATGAAGTCGGAGGGCTTGGCCCGCCGGGTCACGTTGATGGCCATCCCCTGCACCGGCAGCCGCGCCTCCGGGAAGGGCGGCGGCAGCCCATCGGCCGGGCGCCCCAGCCCGTCCAGCACGCGGCCGAGGAGGTCGCGCGAGACGTCCATGGCGGCCACCTCGCCGGAGAGCTCCACCACCGCCCCGGCCGGCGCGAGGCCGTAGGTCTCCTCCAGCACCTGCACCGCCACCCGGTCGCCGGAGAGCTCGATGACCTGGCCGCGCCGCTCCTCGCCGCCGCAGCGGATGGAGACCAGCTCCCCCAGCCGGGCCCGGGCCACGCCCTCCAGGAAGAGGAGCGGCCCGGAGAGACCCTGCGCGCCGCGGATGCGTCGGGTGACGAGGTCGAGGGCCATGGCTCACTCCGCCTGGAGGCCGGACAGGGCGGCCTCCAGCGACTCCGCGAAGGCCTGGGCCCCGGCGGCCACCTCGGCGGCCGGCAGCCGGACCAGCCCGAGCAGCTTGCCCGGCAGGCCGCTCTCCAGCACCGCCCGGAGCGGCACGCCGCGCCCCACCGCCGCCTGGGCCTGGACGTGGAAGAGCAGGAGCAGCCGGAGGAGGTGCCAGGCCTTGTCGGGCGGGCAGCTCGCGTCCACCGGGTCGGCGGCGCTCTGGCGCAGGAACCCCTCCCGCACCAGCCGGGCCGCCTCCAGGGTGAGCCGCTCGGCGTCCTGCAGCGCCTCGGTCCCGACCAGCTCGGCCACCTCCTGGAGCTCCCGCTCGCGCTGCAGCAGCCGCACCGCCTCCTCGCGCAGCACCGCCGCGTCGCGGGCCACCTCGCGCTGGAACCAGGGGGCCAGCCGCTCGGCGTCGAGCGAGTAGGAGATCCCCCAGTCCACCGCCGGGTAGTGGCGGCGGTGGGCGAGATCCGCGTTGAGCGCCCAGAGCACGCCGGCGGCCCGCAGCGAGCACTGGGTGACCGGCTCGGAGAGGTCGCCGCCCGGGGGCGAGACGGCCCCCACCATGGTGACCGCCCCCTCGCCGCCACCCAGCGCCACCACCCGCCCGGCCCGCTCGTAGAAGCGCGCCAGCCGCGAGGCGAGCGAGGTCGGGTAGCCCTCCTCGCCCGGCATCTCCTCCAGCCGCGCCGAGATCTCGCGCAGCGCCTCGGCCCAGCGCGAGGTCGAGTCGATGACCAGCGCCACCAGCTTGCCCTGGTCGCGGAAGTACTCGGCGATGGTGCAGCCGGTGTAGATGGAGGCCTCGCGGGCGGCCACCGGCATGTTGGAGGTGTTGACCACCAGCACGGTGCGGGCCATGAGCGAGCCGCCGGTGCGCGGGTCGACGAGCCTGGGGAACTCGTCCATGACCTCGGCCATCTCGTTGCCGCGCTCGCCGCAGCCGACGTAGACCACCACCTCGGCGGCGCCGTAGCGGGCCAGGCTCTGCTCCAGCACCGTCTTGCCGGTGCCGAAGCCGCCCGGCACCACCGCGGTGCCGCCGGCCGCCACCGGGAAGAAGCAGTCGAGCACCCGCTGCCCGGTCAGGAACGGCACCTCCGGCGGCAGCCTCCGCAGGAACGGGCGCGGGCGGCGCACCGGCCAGCGGTGGCTGAGCGCCATGGTGCCACCGCCCTCGAACGTGATGATCGGCGCGTCGATCGCGACCGGGCCGGCCTCGATGGTCACCACCCGGCCGACCACGCCGGGCGGCACCAGCACCGGCTCGGAGGGGACGCCGTCGCCGTGGGCGGTGCCGGCGCGCTGGCCGGCGTGGACGGTCTCGCCGGCCGCCACCGCCGGCTCGAAGCGCCAGCGCCGGGTCCGGTCGAGCGCCGGGAGGTGCACGCCGCGCCCCAGGAAGTCCCCCTCCCGCGCCGCCAGCGCCAGGAGCGGGCGCTGCACGCCGTCGAAGACCCCGCCCAGGAGGCCGGGCCCGAGCTCCACCGCCAGCGGCGCCCCGGTCGGCTCGGCCGGCTCGCCGAGCCTCAGGCCGGCCGTCTCCTCGTAGACCTGCAGCGTGGCCTCGTCGCCGCGGATGCGGATGATCTCGCCGAGGAGCCGCGCCTCGCCGACCAGCACCACCTCGTTCAGCCCGCAGCCGCCCAGCCCGGCCGCGGTGACCGCGGGGCCGGCGATGCGGGTGATCCGCCCGGTCATGGCGTCCCTCCGGCTCCGGCGGCTCCGCCCAGCTTGACGCCGTAGCCGACGGCCCGCCGGATGAGCGCCGCCACGTAGGCCCGGCCGCGCCCCTCGCCACCCAGCCGCTCCGGCAGCGCGAAGGGCAGGATCATGGGCAGGCCGCGGGCCCGGGCCCGCTCCACCAGGGCAGCCGGCGCCGCCGCCAGGACCCGCTCCTCCACGGCCAGGACGCCGGCCCGCGGGTCGGACAGGAGCCGCCGCAGCTCCACCGCCTCCTCGCCCGGCACGATCGCCACCACCTCGGCGCCGGCCAGCCGGAAGCCGAGCGCGTCGCCGGGGCGCACCAGCACCAGCAGCCGGTGGCCGCCCGGGGTCCTCACCTCGGAGGGGGCGCCCAGGCCGGTCGCCGTCCGCGGCGCCGCGGTGGTCCCGCCGGCGGGGCTCATGCCGCCTCCACGATGGCCATGAGGTCGTCCTCGGCCATGCCGAGCTCCGCGCCGCGCAGCACCGCCGCGGCGCGGGCCGCCTCGAGGCGGCGCGCCAGGAGGTGGGCGACGGGGACGGCGATGGAGAGCGGGCGGGCGCGGGCCGCCGGCCGGGCCGCGGCGAGCTGCTGCGCGAGGAGGCCGAGCTCGGCGCCCCAGGGCGTCGCCAGCGCCTCCCGCAGGCCCGGGCGCAGCGCCGCCAGCGCCTCGGCGAGGCGGGCCGGGTCGAGCCGCGCCAGCCGGTCGAGCTCGGCCTGCGCCAGCCGCCCGCCCGGCAGGAGCGGCACCACGCCGCCGCCGCCGGCCAGCGCCAGGAGCGAGGCGACGTTGCAGGCGTCGGCCCGATCGGCGGCGAAGCCGCGCAGCAGCGCCGCATCCTCGCCGCCGCCGGCGCAGGCCGCCTCGAGCGCCGCGTGTGCCGCCCCGTCCACCGCCGCCTCGAGGGCCGCCAGCGGCACGGCCCGGAGGGCCGGCGCCGGGGGCGGCGCGGGGGCGAGCGGTGGCACGGCCCTGGGGGCCGCGGGCAGGACGGCCCGGACGCGAGGCAGGTGCCCGAGAGGCGGCGCGGGCGGAGGCGGCGCGGCGGCCGGAGCGAGCGCACCGGCCACCGCCGACGCCAGGGGGTGGCCCGCCCCGGCCAGCGCCGCCAGGGCCGCGACCGGCGAGCCGGCCCGGGCCGCCGCGGCCAGGAGCGGCTCTGGCAGCCCGGGCACCGCCGGGACGCTCCGCAGGAGCGCGTCCACCGGCACCGCCGCCGCCACGCCGCGCAGCAACGCCTTCAGCGCGTCGGCCTCGTCGAGCCCGAGCCAGGCGCCGAGGAGCGCGCGCGCCCGCCGCCCCTCCGCCTCCTCGAGCAGCCAGGCCGCCTCCTCACGCAGCGCCTGGCGCAGCGCCCGCTCCGCCGCGGCCAGGGTCGGCGCGGCCGGGTCGACCTCGAGCCCCGACCACCAGCCGGCCTGGCCCAGGGCCCGGAGGCGCGCCTCGGTGGTGGGCGCGGCCAGGAGCGCCCGCAGCCCCTCCGCCCCCAGCGCGCCGTCGCGCCGCCCCCGCAGCCTCGCGTTGAGCCGGTCGAGCCTCACCTGGCCCCCTCCCCGATGAGCGAGAGGAGGAGCGGCCACTCCAGCGCTGGCCAGGCGCGCTCCAGCCGCGCCGGGAGCGTGTCGTCGAGCCAGAGCCGGCCGGCGGTCAGCTCGACCCCGCCGCGCCGCCCGGGCGCCTCGTCCACGGTGGCGTCGGCCAGGCGCTCCGGGTGGGCCGCCGCCAGGGCGGCGCGCACCCGCGGCCCCTCGCCAGGGTCGGCCGTGAGCGTGATCGGCCCGGGTGGCGCCTCGGCCACCAGCTCGCCCACCAGCCTCGCCAGCGCCGCGTCGTCCAGCGTGAGCGCCGCCAGGCGGCGCGCCACCTCGGCCTTGAGCTCGGCGGCCAGGGTCCGGCGGGCCTGGAGCCGGGCGCGCGACAGCACCAGCGCCGCCTCCGCGTCGAGGCCACGGCGGCGCTGCCCCTCCGCCACCGCCTCGCGGGCGTCGAGGGAGCGGCGGGCCGCCTCGGCGGCGGCGCGCGCCTCGGCCAGGATGCGCTCCGCCTCCACGGCGGCCGCCTCCCGGGCCAGGCGCGCCTCGCGGGCCGCCTCCTCCCCGAGGACCTGGAGCAGCTCCGGCCAGCCCACAGGTCACTTCCCCGTCAGGATGAGGACCGCCACCACGAAGCCGAGGATGACCAGGGTCTCCGGGATGGCCAGCATGACGATGATGGCGCCCCGGGTCTCCGGCTTCTCGGCCACCGCGCCGGCCCCGGCCGAGCCGATGCGCGACTGGACCCAGGCGGTGGCGAGCGCGGAGATGCCCACGGCGAGCGCGGCGGCGAGCGCGAGGTAGACCCTTTCCATCCGGAACCTCCTGGTGCGTCCCCTACGCGGCGGCGCCGAAGGGGCGGTAGGGCTCGCCACCCTCGGTGTAGAAGCGCTCGAAGAACTCGACGTAGTGGAGGCGCAGGGCCGCCACCGCCGGGCTGACGAGGCAGAGCGTGAAGTTGGCGGCGTGGAGCAGCACCGCCAGGGCGATGCCGAGCGCCGCGGGGCGCAGGTCGGCGCCGATCTGGTTGGCCACCTCGGCCAGCATCGCCGAGGCCAGGCCCAGGGCCATGAGGCGGGCGTAGGAGAGGACGTTGCCGAGCCCGCTCACCAGGTCGAGGGCCGCCAGCGGCCCCTCGGCCAGCACCGACGCCAGCAGCCCGACCCCCACCACCACCAGGCCGGTGCGCAGGGTCGGCCCCGCCAGCAGCCCGGCCAGGGCCGCGCCCACCAGGGCGCCTCCGGCCAGCATGAGGAGCTGCCCGGAGCGGGCCGCGGCGGCACGCCGGTGGCCGGCGCGGAGCTGCCCGACCAGGCCGAGGGCCGCGCCGCAGGCGAGGTGGAGCAGCCCCACGGCCACGGTGAGCCCCAGGAACGGGAGGAGCGCCACCCGCCGGTCGAGCAGGATGGGGTGGAGCCCCAGGTGCTCGCCCAGGCCGCCCAGCGCCTCCCCGAAGAGCAGGCCGAAGGCCGCCGAGGCGACCGCGCAGGCCAGCGCCACCGAGGCCACGTCGCGCCCGGCCCCGGGCGGCAGCCGCCGCCGCACCAGCAGGGCCACCACCGCGGCCAGGAGGCCGAAGGCGAGGTCGCCCAGCACCAGCCCGAAGAGGAGCGGGTAGCCGATCGCCAGCCAGGGCGTGGGGTCGATGGAGCCGTAGCGGGGCAGCGGCACCAGCGCCAGCAGGCGCTGGAAGGGGCGCACCGCGGGCCGGTTCCGCAGCACCACCGGGACCTCCGCCCAGCGCGCCCGCGGCGGCGTGGTGGCGACCAGCGTCACCCGGTCGCCGAGGGCCCGGGACACCGCGGCGCGCAGGGCCGGCAGGGCCTCGGCCGGCATGAAGCCCGAGGCCACGAAGGCGAAGCGGGTGGCGCCGCAGCGGGAGGCAGCGCCGAGCCGGTCGAGCGCCTGGAGCAGCCTGACCTGGAGCGGCCCCAGCGCCGCCGCCAGCGCGCCGGCCTCGTCGTCGAGCACCTGGCGGGCCGCCGCGATCTCGTCCGGCAGGGTGCGCTGCCGGCGGGCCACCGCGGTGAGCCCCTCCACCAGCCCGCGGCCCGCCAGCGAGGCCGGCAGCTTCACCTCGTCCACCCCGCGCCGGAACAGGAGCGCGGTGAGCTCGCGCCCGGCGGCGCGCGGCACCACGATGAGCACGCCGGTGCGCCCCCCGCCCAGCGGGCGGGAGCGCAGCTCGCAGCGGCCGCCGGCCAGCGAGCGCACCTCGCCCTCCAGGAGGGAGAGCGCCAGCGGGTCCTGCCGCATGATGAGCCCGTGGAGCTCAGGCTCGAGCGCCGGCGGCAGCCCATGGGTGAGCGGCGCCAGCGCCACCACCAGGGCCGTGAAGGTCTCGAGCTGGGCCTGCTCGGCCTGGAGCGCCGCCGGGGCCGCCGCCAGGGCCTCCAGGCGGGCGCCGCGCGAGGCCAGGTCCTCGGCGAGCGCGGTGGGATCCCCGGGCAGCGACGCCGGCGGGCGGGCCGGCGCCGCGGCGACGCGCGCCCTGAGCTCCTCCACGAGCAGGAGCGTCCGGCGCAGCGCGGCCTCCTCGGCTGCGGCGCGGGCCGGCCTGGGCGCCGGCGGGGCGAGCGGTGCCGCCGCGTCGCCCGGCGGCGGGGCGCGCAGCTCGAGCACACCCTGGCGCTGCAGCACGTCGAGGGCCGGGCCTAGCAGATCCTTGGGTCCGAGGAGCTGGATCTCGACCATGGGCAGGATCACGCGGTCCTCCCCAGGACGGCGTCCACCGCCCGCGCCGCCACCCGGGGGAGGTTGGCCCGAGCCGCCGCCCGCTCCCGCTCCGCCTCGGCCTCCCCCGCCTGCCGCGCGTCGTCGAGCCGCCGGCCGGCCTCGGTGTCGAAGGCGGCGCGCCGTCGGGCGAGCTCGGCGGCGGCCGTCTCGCGCGCCTCGGCGACGATCCGCTCCGCCTCCGACCGGGCCTCGCTCACCAGGTCCGCCGCCGCGGCGCGCGCCGCCGCGACCTCGCGCTCCAGCGACGCCTCGTCGGCGCGCAGCCTTGCCACGGTCTCTCGCTCGAGCTCTGGCTCGGGGTGGCGCACGCGCACCTCCGCTGCCTGCGCACCCAGCAGACAGCCGCGGCGCTGGTCGGGCAAGGACGCTGACGATCCTGTGCGGGGCGCGGACGCCTGCCGCACCCGCGGGAGGTGGCGCTGGCCCGGCGGGGTTGCGGCCGGATGGCGCGATCCTGGCGCACCGGGGCCGATCCCGGACTACACTCCGGACCTTGCCGACCCCGCCGCCACCCGCCGCCGCGCTCGACCGCTACCGGCGGGAGCTGGAGGTCGCCGTCGAGGCGGCCCGCGCCGCGGCGGCGCTCCTGTCGGCGGAGTTCGCCAGGCCGGGCGGGCCCCGCGGCCAGGGGGACAAGTGCCCGGCCGACGATGAGGCGGAGGCGCTGCTGCGCGCCCGGCTCGGCGGGGCCTTCCCGGCCTACGGCGTGGTGGCCGAGGAGGACCCGGCCCAGGACCGCGACCCGACCGACGAGGAGTCGCACAGCTGGATCGTCGACCCGAACGACGGCACCCGCGCCTTCCGCGACGGGCGGCGGGGCGCCTCGATCTCCATCGGCCTGCTCCGGGGCGGCCACCCGGTGCTCGGCGTGGTGCTGGCCCACACCGCGCCGCACGGCGGCGAGGAGCTCTTCACCTGGGCCGAGGGGACCGGCCCGGTCCAGCGCGACGGCGCGCCGGTGGCGGTGGCGGCGCGGGAGCACGGCCTGGCCGGCAGCGACGTGGTGCTGGTCTCGGTGGCCGCCGAGCACCACCCCCTCGCCAACGCCACCCTCTTCGCGCCGGCCCGCTTCCGCCCGAGCGCCTCCATCGCCTATCGGCTCGCGCTGGTGGCCTGCGGCGAGGCGGCCGGCACCGTCTCGCTCCAGCCGCTGGTGGGGCACGACGTGGCGGCCGGCCACGCCCTGCTCCTCGGGGCCGGCCTCACGCTGGTGGATCTGGCCGGGCGCCCCATCACCCACCTCGCCGCGGGCCGCTCGCCCATCGGCCCGGTGGCGGCCGGCGCGCCGGCGGTGGCCCGCGACCTCATCGCCCGGGTGGCCGGGCTGGCCGGGCTGACCACCCACCCGCCGCCGGAGCCGGCCGGGCAGGAGCGCTGCCGGCCCCGCCCCGGCCACCCGGCCCGCGACGTGGCCCTGCTCCGCCGGGCCCAGGGGGCGCTCCTGGGCCAGCTCTGCGGCGACGCGCTCGGCAGCCTGGTCGAGTTCCAGAGCGAGGAGGAGATCCTGGAGGACTACCCGGAGGGCGTCCGCGACCTCCAGGACGGCGGCACCTGGGACCTCGTGGCCGGCCAGCCGACCGACGACTCGGAGCTGGCCCTGGCCCTGGCCCGCGCCCTGGTGCGGCGCGGGACCTTCGACGACGGCGAGGTGGCCGCCGCCTACGCCGCCTGGTGCGACTCCCACCCCTTCGACATCGGCCACACCACCCGGGCCGCGCTCTCGGCCGCCGCCCTGGCCGTGCGCGCCGGCCAGCCCCCCGCCGTCGCGGCGCGGGCCGCGGCCCGGCGCGAGAGCAAGGCCAACGGCGCGCTCATGCGCATCTCGCCGCTCGGCGTCTTCGGCCAGGGCCGACCGGCCGCGGCGCTGGCCGCCTGGGCGCGCGCCGACGCCGAGCTGACCCACCCGCACCCGGTCTGCCAGGACGCCAGCGCGGTGCAGGCGGTGGCCATCGCCCGCGCGGTGGCGCTGGGCGGCGAGCCGGACGCGGTGGCCGACTTCGCGCTCGACTGGGCCCGCGAGCAGCGGCTCCACCCGGAGGTGGTGGCGGCGCTCGAGGCGGCCCGCACCCGGCGGCCGGACTACGAGACGCACCAGGGGCTGGTCACGGTGGCCCTCCAGAACGCCCACTACCAGCTCCGCCACGCCTCGCCGGAGCGGGCGCTCATCGACACCGTCCGCCGCGGCGGCGACACCGACACCAACGCCGCCATCGCGGGCGCCCTGCTCGGCGCGGTGCACCAGATCGGCGCGCTGCCGGCCCGCTGGCGCACCGCGGTGCTGACCTGCGTGCCGGTGCAGGGCGGGCCGGGCGTGAAGCGGCCGCGCCCGTCGGCCTGCTGGCCGGTGGACGCGCTGGTGCTGGCCGAGCGGCTGGCGGCCGGCTAGCGGAGCCCCGCCCCGCTCGTCAGGTAGACGGCGAAGGTCCCGAGCCAGTGGCCGCCCTCGTAGTGCTCGCCGGTCACCGCCGGCAGCGCGGCGGCCCGGTGGCGCGCCGCGACGGCCCGCAGCGCCGGCCCGCGCGGATCGGCCGGCGACAGCCCGGAGGCGATCCCCTCCAGCATCCAGGCCCGGCTCAGGTTGAGCCCGTCGAGGTGGGCCAGCTTCGGGTCGGCGCGGTCCGGCACCTCGGCCGGCGTCAGCCAGCCCTCCCCGGCGCCGCGGAGCCCGGGGAGGAAGCGGTCGAGCCAGGTGGCGAAGCGGTCGGGCGGCAGCACCCGCCGCATGAGGTCGGCCTCGGCGAGGCAGGGGGAGAGGAAGTCCTGGCCCGAGGGCTCGTAGCCGATGGGGCAGGCCTCGTCGGCGCCGAAGAAGGCCTGGGCCCGCGCCTCCACCAGCGCGCGGAGCTCGCCCCGGCCGGCGATCCGGGCGTGGTCGTGGACCAGGCCGAGGGCGAAGGCCGTCTGATCGTGCTCGCCGACGCGGATGGGGTGGCGGAGCTTGGGAAGCCAGCCGGTGAGCCGCGCCACCGCCACCTCCTCCAGCGGGACCAGCAGCGCGGCCCAGGCGCGGACCACCGGGTCGTCGAAGCGCCGCAGCTCGGCCCCGAGGGCGAGGAGCCAGGCCAGGCCGTAGGGGCGCTCGAAGGAGGTCCGGTCGGCCCGCTTCAGGTAGACGAGCTCCCCGGTGAGCCGCTCGGCGGTGAGGCTGCGGGCCAGGGCGGCGCGGGCCTGGGACGCGAAGGGGGCCGCCGGGTGGAGGCGGGCCAGCCTGGCCAGCAGCCAGTGGGCGTGGACGGCGCTGTGCCAGTCGAAGCAGCCGAAGAAGGCCGGCGTGAGCTCGTGGGGTGGCCGGGCGTCGGCCGCGCCGGCCAGCACGTGCGAGAGCTTGTTCGGGTACTCGCGGTCGACGCAGGAGAGCGCCAGCTCGGCGAAGCGGGCCGCGGCGGCCGGATCGAGGGGTGTGGACGCCGGCACGGCCAGGGAGACCGGCGCGGCGGGGGTCGCGGCGGGCGGCGTGGCGACCGCGGCAGGGGCCGCGGCCGGTGCGGCGGCGAGCAGGGCGGCGAGCAGGAGCGCTGGCATGGCCCGACTCTGCCTCAACTCGCGTCGCGCAGCGAGAGCTCCTCGGCCACCTCGTCGTAGGCGAACAGGTCGCCGTAGCGCGCCCAGCCGACCAGCGTCTGGAAGGTCCGCTCGAAGTCCTCCGCCGGCAGGCGCAGGGCGATGAGCTCCAGCGCGAAGGCCTTGCCGAGGCGGTGGCCCGGGTCGGCGCCGAGCGCGCGGTGGAGCTCCACGAACAGGTCGAGGCCCAGGAGCCGGGCCCGCCAGCTGGCCTTGCGCTGGTCGGCGTCGGCGGCGGCGAAGGCCCGCCCGGCGGGCGTGAGCACCACCAGCCGCCGCGGCGTGTCGACGAGGTCGAGCAGCTCGGCGGCCTTGACCACGCTGAGGAGGTGGCCGAACTCCCGCCCGGTGTCGCCGGCGATGCGGAAGGCGTCCTGCGAGCCGCCGCGCGCATCGAGCCACTCGAGCAGGCCGGCCACCTCGGCCGGCGAGCAGTAGGGCAGCGCCTCCACCGCCTGGGGGGCCGGCGCGCCGGGCGGGCCGGCCGGGGCGGGCGGGGCGTCGGGCAGCTCGTGGCCGGTGATGAGGTCGTGGAGCCTGTCCACCATGGCCGCCACCTCCGGGGAGCGCGGATCGCGCGGGCGCGGCAGCCCGTTCTCCACCACGGTGCGCACCTGCCCCGGGTTGGCGGAGAGGACCACGATCCGGTCGGCCATGGTGACCACCTCCTGGATGTCGTGCGAGACCAGGAGGAGGGCGTTGGTGTTCTGGGTGTGGGCGGCCCAGATGTCGAGGATCTCGGCGCGCATGGCCTCGGCGGTGAGGGCGTCGACCTGGCTGAAGGGCTCGTCCAGGAAGAGCGCCTCCGGCTGGAGCGAGAGGGCCCGGGCCATGCCGACCCGCTGCTTCATGCCGCCGGAGAGCTCCCGCGGGTAGGCCCCCTCGAAGCCGGCCAGCCCGACCAGGCGGATGGCCTCGGCGCAGCGCCGGGCCGCCTCGGCGTCGGGCACCACCGCCGCCTCCAGCACGGCGCGCACGTTCTCCTGCACCGTCATCCAGGGGAAGAGCGCGAAGCCCTGGAAGACGATTGCCACGCCCGGCGCCAGGCCGGCCAGCTTCGCCCCGTGGGAGCGCACCTCGCCGCGGGTGGGGGTGATGAGCCCGGCCAGGATGCGCAGGATGGTCGACTTGCCGCAGCCGGAGGGGCCGAGCAGCGCCACCACCTCGCCGGCCCGCACCGCCACCGAGACGTCGCGCAGCACCTCCAGCCGCTGGCCGGAGGGGAGCGTGAACTGGTGGGTGACGCCGACGATCTCGCAGATGGGCGGCGCGGCGGCGTCGCGCGCCACGCGGCCGGCCCGGGCCACGTCCGGGGTGCCGGCGGCGGCGGGAGGCGGGGGGCTCTGGTCCATGGCGTCCGTTCCCTGCTCAGGCGGTGTAGCGCCGCTCGGCGAGATCGCCCAGGCGGCGCCAGACCAGCCGGTTGAAGAGCACCACCACCGCGGCCATGACCATGACGCTGGCGGCCAGCAGCGGGAAGTCGGCCGCCTCGGCGGCGGCGCTGATGCGGGAGCCGAGGCCGAAGGTGGCGTCGGTGTGGCCCCGGAAGGCCACGTACTCCGAGACGATGGAGGCGTTCCAGGCGCCGCCGGCCGCGGTGACCCAGCCGGTGACCAGGTAGGGCAGGACCGAGGGCAGGAGGAGCGTGCGGAAGCGGCGCCAGCCGGAGATGCGGTAGCTGGCCGCCATCTCGCGCAGGTCGGCCGGCACCGCCATGGCGCCGGCCACCACGTTGAAGAGGATGTACCACTGGGTGCCGAGCAGCATGAGGAGCACGCTGCCGGCCGAGAGGCCGACGCCCAGGAGGTGGAGGCCGGCCACCACCGCCGGGAAGAGCATGGGGGCCGGGAAGCTCGCCACCACCTGCACCACCGGCTGGAGCAGGCGGGAGAGGCGCGGCGAGAGCCCGATGGCCAGCCCGGCCGGCAGGGCCCAGAGCGTGCCGAGCGCCACCGCCAGGAGCACCCGCACCAGGGTGGCCCCCGCCGCGGCCAGGGTGGCGAGCCAGGTGGTGCCCGGCAGGTGCAGGAGGAGGCGGGCCAACCCGGCCGCGCCCAGGCCCAGCAGCGCGACCAGCAGGGCGAAGAGGAGGAGCGAGGCGGCGCGCGTCCACCGGCCGCCCGGCGCCGCCAGGCCGGCGTCCGGCGGCGGCGAGGTGCGGTGGGACCGGAGCGCCCGGGCGGCGCGGTGGCGGCGCCAGCGGACCCATCGGCGGCGGGCCAGCTTGGGCAGCCTGGCGCGCCGCAGCAGGTCGAGGAACCAGGAGCGGGCCGCCTCCCCCTCCCCGGCCGCCTCCTCCATGCGGAACTTCTGCGACCAGACCACCACCGGGCGCCACAGGAGCTGGTCGAGCGCCAGGATCATGAGGGTCATGGCCACCACCGCCGCGGCCATGGCCGGCCCGTCGCCCCGCGCCACCGCCACGCTCATGTAGGCGCCCAGGCCCGGCAGCCGGAAGTCCCTGCTCCCCAGCACGAAGGCCTCGCTCACCATGAGGAAGAACCAGCCGCCCGCCATCGACATCATGGAGTTCCAGGTCAGGCCGATGACCGAGGCCGGCAGCTCGACCTGGCGGAAGCGCTGCCACCAGGAGAACCGGTAGTGGCGCGCCACCTCGAGCTGCACCTTGGGCACCGCCCGCACCGAGCGGTAGAAGCTGAAGGTCATGTTCCAGGCCTGGCCGGTGAAGATCATGACCACCGCGGCCAGCTCCAGGCCGGCGCTGGAGCCTGGGAAGAGCGCCACCAGCGAGAGGACCAGGCCGGGCATGAAGCCGAGCACCGGGATCGACTGGAGCACGTCGAGGAGCGGCACCAGCACCCGCTCGGCCAGCCGATCGCGCGCCGCCCAGTAGCCGTAGACCAGCGTGAAGCCAAGGCTCAGGACGTAGGCGGCCAGCCCGCGCGAGAGCGAGAGGAGCGTGTAGCCGGGGAGCGCGGCGAGCGAGAGGTCGATCTCCGCCGTGGGGTGGAGCGGCAGGGCCACGCCGGCCGCGAAGCGGGTGGCGCTGAGGAGCAGGCCGCCCAGGGCCGCCACCACCACCAGGTCGGCCCAGCCGAGGCGCCGGGCGGCGCGGAGGAAGGCGGTCGCCTCGCCGAAGGCGCGGTGGTGGGCGGCGGGCACCCCGCCCTTCTCCGCCCGTGGCGCAGCCGGGTCAAGCGGCGCCGGCGGCCCCGAGGGGCTGCCCCGCCGCGGCGCGCCAGCAGCTAGACTCTCGGCATGGCCAGGACCGCCGGTCGCAGCCGCACCACCCGCCGTGGCACCCCGCCCGCCGCCGCCCCCGCTGGCCCGGCGGCCCGCGCCAGCCGCCCTCCGGCGCCGCGCGCCGAGGACGGAGAGCGCCGCCTCCTCCGCCTGGTCGCCTGGATGATGGACCGGAGCGAGCCCTTCACCCGCGACGACGTGCTCGAGGCCTTCCCGGATGACTACGGCCCGCCTGGCGAGGCGGCCTTCAAGAAGTTCGGGCGCGACAAGGTGGCCGTGGAGCGGCTCGGCGTGGCCCTGCACGGCGACGAGGAGGACCGCACCCGCTACCTGGTGGACCGGACGGCGCTCCACCTGGCCCGGCTCGAGTTCGGCGCCGACGAGGCGGCGGTGGTCTGGATGGCCGGCCGGGCCGCGCTCAGGGCCGGCGACCACCCGCTCCGCGACGACCTCGAGGCGGCGCTCCGCAAGCTCACCGTCGGCGCGCGCGGCCTGCCCCAGGCCGTCCCCAGCGCCGGCCCCCTCGCCCCGCCGCCGCCCACCGGCGATCTGGCCGAGCACCTGGCCCTGCTCGCCGAGGCGGTGCAGCGCCGGCGGCGGCTCCACCTGGTCTACCGGGCCGGCGGCGACGGCGCCGAGACGGTGCGCGACGTGGACGTCCACGGCTACGGCCTCAGGCGGGGCGACTGGTTCTTCGTCGGCCACTGCCACCTGCGCGACGAGGCCCGCCTCTTCTACCTGGGCCGGGTGGTGGCCCTGCGCGATCGGCCCGACCCCAGGGCCCACGCCTGCCGGGTGTCCCGGGACGCCAAGGGCGGCGACTACCGCATCCCGGCCGGCTTCGACCTCGACGCCTGGCGCCTGCAGCAGCCCTGGGACTACCGGGAGCACCCGCCGGTCGAGGCCACGGTCCGCCTCCGAGGCCCGCTGGCCCGCGTCGCCGGCCGCCTCCTGCCCGGCGCGCGGCTGGCCTCCGGCGGTCCGGACGGCGCCCGCGACGCCACCCTGCTGGTCCGCTCGCTCGACGGCCTGGCCCGCCAGGTCCTGGCCTGGGGCGCCGACGCCGAGCTCGTCGCCCCGGCCCAGGGGCGGGGGCGCGTCCTCGCCATGCTCGACGCCGCGGCCGCCGCGCTCGGGAAGGCGGTGAGCACGTGACCCCCTACGCCTTCGAGAAGCGGGTGCGGCGCCTCCTCCTCCTCATCCCGGCCGCGCGCGCCGCCGGCGGGGCCGGCCTGCCGCTCCAGCGTGCCCTGGCGCTCACCGGGGCCCGCACCGTGGAGGAGCTCCAGGGCGACGTGCTGGCGGTGGACGACGTGCAGGTGGGCGCCGACGCCGACGCCGACCACCTCCTCATGGCCATCGAGGGGGACCGGGTGCGGGTGGACGTGGACATGGGCTTCGGCCGCCCGCCACCGCTCTCGCTCCGCGAGGGGGCCGCCCTGCTCGCCGCCCTGCGCCCCTTCGCCAAGGGCGGCGGCCGCACGGTGGAGCGCGCGCTGCGCGCCATCGAGCGGGCGGTGCCGGACCACCTCCGCGCCGAGGTGGCGCGGGTGGCGAAGGCCACCGACCTGTCGCTCGGCCCGCCCGGCGAGTGGGCCGCGCCGCTCGAGGCGGCCATCGACGCCAGGCGCGAGGTGACCATCGAGTACCGCGCCGAGTCGGACGGCTCCCTCGGCGTGAAGCGGCTCGAGCCGCGGGTGGTCTTCCCCCGCGGCGGCGAGTGGTACCTGGCGGCCTGGAACGTGGACAAGGGGGCCGAGCACCTCTACCGGCTCGATCGGATCTGCGGGGTCGAGCCGGGCACCCGCACCTTCGGCGCCCACCGCGGGCCGGGGCTGGAGCGGCTGGCCCGCCGCAGGCTCTACCTGCCGAGCGGCGAGGAGCGGCGGGTGGTGCTGCGCTTCGCCCCGTCCGCCGCCGCCGCCGCGCGCGAGCGGTACGGCGCCGCCGCCGCGCCGCAGCCGGACGGCCGCCTGCTGGTGACGCTCGAGGCGGCGCCCAACGACCACCTCCTCGGCCAGGTCATGGGCTGGGGCGGCGCCGCGGAGATCCTCTCCCCGCCCGAGCTGCGCGAGGCGCTGCGGCGCCGCGTCGAGGCGGCCCGGGCGCGCCACCTGGGTCCCCCGCCCCCCCGCGCGGGCTCCCCGGCGGGTCACTGAAGGGATGCCTGGCCCGCCGGGCTACCGCTCCCGGCGGGGCGCCATTACCTTCTCTCGTCGCCCGAGGGAGCTCGAGTGAAGATCCTGACCTGGAACGTCAACGGCATCCGCGCCCGCGAGGCACAGGTCGGCGAGCTCCTGGCCCGCGAGGACCCGGATCTGGTCTGCCTCCAGGAGATCAAGGCGCCGCCCGACAAGGTCCCGGCGCCGCTCCGGCCGCTGGCCGGCTTCCACGCCCTGTGGCACGCCCAGACCGCCTACTCGGGCGTGTCACTCCTCGTGAACGAGCGGCGGGTGGCCGGGCCGCCGCGCTTCGACCACCCGCCCTTCGACTTCGAGGCCCGGGTGGTCACGGCCGAGGTGGCGGGGGTCACGGTGGCCAGCCTCTACGTCCCGAACGGCGGCAAGGACTTCGACGCCAAGCTCCGCTTCCTCTCGGCGCTGGACGGCTGGGCCGCCGAGGCCCAGGCCCAGGGCCGGCCCCTCCTCCTCTGCGGGGACCTCAACGTGACCCTGGAGCCGCGGGACGTCCACGAGAAGGAGCGCCGGCCGGAGGCGATCGGCCAGCGCGACGACGAGCGGGCCCTGCTGGCGCGGGTCCTCTCCCGAGGGCTGGTCGACGTGGGGCGCGCCCTCGACCCGGACAACGGCGCCCTCTTCACCTGGTGGCCGCCCTGGCGCGGGCTGCGCCAGAAGAACGTCGGCTGGCGCATCGACTACGTGGTGGCCAGCGCCGCGCTGGCCCGCTCGGCCCGCCGCTGCGTGGTGCTGCCCCAGTACGGCACCAGCGACCACGCCCCGGTGGTGGCCGAGTTCGACGGCTGGTCCGGGGCGCCCCCGACCTCCTGAGCGGCCGGGTCGAGGCGTGCCGGCCCGTCCTGGGGTAGCATGCCCTCAGGACGCAGCCACCGTGCCCAGCCGCGACGAGCAGACCTCCACCGCCCTCCCCCGGGCCGCCGACCCGGAGCGGCGCCACGCCTTCCTGGTGGCCCTCTCGGGGCCGCAGCTCGGCCAGGTCTTCAAGCTGGTGCCCGGGCGCGAGCACCTCATCGGCCGCAACGAGGAGGCCGACGTGCCGCTGCTCGACGAGGGGGTGTCGCGCCGCCACGCCCACGTCTCGGTGGACGCCCGCGGCGCCTGGCTGGTCGACCTGGGCAGCCAGAACGGCACCTGGGTCGGCGGCCGGTCGGTGCGCGAGACCCGCCTGGTGGACGGCGATCGCTTCGACCTGGGCGGCCACACCACGCTCAAGTTCGTCCACGCCGACGACCTGGAGGCCGGGTACCAGCTCCGGCTCGCCGAGGGGGCGCTCCACGACCCGCTCACCGGCCTCCACAACCGGCGCCACCTCGAGGAGCGGCTGCTCGCCGAGGTCTCGGGCGCGCAGCGCCACGGCCGGCCGCTCTCGGTGCTGGTGGTGGACCTGGACCACTTCAAGGCCGTCAACGACACCCACGGCCACCTCGCCGGCGACGAGGCGCTCAAGCTCACCGCGGCGGTGCTGCGCGGGGTGCTCCGCAAGGAGGACACCCTGGCGCGCTACGGCGGCGAGGAGTTCGTGGTGGTGGCGCGGGAGACGGCCGTCGGCGGCGCCACCGCGCTCGGCGAGCGGCTGCGGGCCGCAGTGGAACGGTCGCGCTGCCTGGTGGGCGAGCGGGAGATCGCCATCACGGTGAGCGTGGGCGTGGCCATCGCGCCCAAGCTGCCTCCCGGCAAGCCGGACGGCCTGGACCGGGCCATCCTCGGCCTGGCCGACCAGGCGCTCTACCGGGCCAAGGCCGCGGGGCGGAACCGGGTGGTCTCGGCGGTCCTGGAGCTGGCGGCCCCGCCGGCCCCGGCGACCCGCGGCTGACCGGCGGGCGGGCGCCTCGTGAAGCGGACCGCCCCGCTCGCCCTGCGCAACCTCGAGCTGGTCCGGGCGGCGATCTCGCGCCACCTGCCGCCGGGCCGCCCGCCGGTGGTGCTGGAGCTCGGCAGCGGCACCGGCGAGCACGCCCTGGCCCTGGCCCGGGCGCTGCCGGGGGCGGTGGTGCAGCCCTCCGACCCCGACCCCGAGGCGCGCGCCTCCATCGCCGCCTGGGCGGCCGGGGCGCGCCTGCCCAACCTGCGGCCGCCGCTCGACCTCGACCTCCTGGCCCCCGCCTGGCGCCGCCAGCCGGCCGACCTCCTGCTCTGCGTCAACGTCCTCCACCTCGCGCCCGAGTCGGCCGGGGCGGCGCTCCTCGAGGGGGCCGCGGCGCTGCCGGCGGGCGGGCGGCTGGTCCTCTACGGCCCCTTCCGGCAGGCCGGGGAGCGCTCGGCGCGCCTGGAGCGGTTCGACGCCGAGCTGCGGGCGCACCACCCGGATCTCGGGGTGCGGCCGCTCGAGCCGCTCCTGGAGGCGGCCCGGGCCCGCGGCCTGGCGCTCCTGGAGTCGCGCCCCGGCGCCGAGGACGGGGACCTCCTCCTCGTGCTGGGCGTCGCGGACCGCGCCGACGGGCTCACTGCAGCGGGAACTTGAGCCGGTAGCGCTTCCCCGGCACCGCCCGCTCCGCGGAGATGGCCCAGCGGTCCAGCACCTGCGCGGCGCAGGCGGCGAAGGCGCGCGACGAGCCGCCCAGCCGCTCCACGTCGGCGCCCACCACGTCGAGGCCTCGCTCGCGGGCCTCCAGGCGCAGCACCAGCACGGCTGGCCCGGCGTCGTCCTCGGTGGTCGCGTCGGCGGGGCGCGGCGGGGCCTTGGCCTCGCGGGCGTCCTCGGCCTGGAAGCAGGGCGCCATCGCCTTGCGGGCCTCGCCCAGGCTGGCGTGGACCGCCGCGGCGAGCGGCCCCAGGTCGGCGGCGCGCAGGGCCATCGGCACGCTGGCCCACTCCGCGCCCGCCGGGGCCTCGGGGAGCCCCCGGACCGACGGCTGGAAGTTCCCCTTGGGCGCGCCCTGGACCGGGGCGGGCGCGGGCGGCGGGGGGGGCGGGATCGGGGCCAGGGGCGGCTGCGCCTCGGGCGCGGCCACCGGCGCCGGGGCGGCGGGGCTCTCCACCGCGGGGCGGGGCGCCGCCTGGCCCTGCGCCGCGTCGAGCCAGCGGAGCGCGGCCAGGCTGGCGGTCAGCAGCACGGCGATGCCGACCAGGCCGGACAGGAGCGTGCGGCGGCTCACCGGGCGCTCCCGCCCGCCGGCCTGGCGTCCGGTGGCGGCGCCTCCCCGGGCGCCGCGGGCACGGCTGGCGGCGCCCGTCCCAGGTGGCGGTCCACCTCGAGCAGGACCGCCTCGAGCCGGTCGGCCTCGGGGGTGAGCACCCGCGTCACCTGCTCCATCTTGGCGGCGCAGGCCTGGGCCTCGGCGCGAGCCGCCGGGAGCCGCGCCTTGGCCCGGGGATCCTCGGCGTTCTCCATCCAGGCCTCCAGGTCGAGCAGGACGTAGCGGCACGCCCGCACCCGGCCGCCGTCCTTGGGCAGCGCCGCCTCGGCCGCCAGCGCGGCCGACTCCAGGCGAGCCCGCCAGGCGCGCGCCGCCTCGGCGGACGCCGGCGCGGCGATGCGGGCGTCCAGCTCCTGGTAGTAGCGCGCGTACCGGATCCGGTAGGCGCACTGCGCCACCCGCGCCATCTGGAAGGTGGCCTGGTTGGTGCCCAGCTGCACCGCCCTCCAGAGCCGCTGGTCGTCGGCCGAGCCGGGCGGCGGCTCCCCGGATGGCCGCGGGTCGGCGGGGGGCGGCGTCGGCTCCGAGGCGGCGGCCTCCTCCGGCCCGGCCGGCGAGGCGGCAAGGAGCGAGAGGGCGAGGAGCGCGAGGTGGGGGATGGTCATGGTGGCGTCACTCCCTGGGGACCCAGACGTACCGGCCCGCCGTGTCGATGTAGCCGAGCTGGACCCCCTGCCCGGCCATCTGCGGGCTCCCGCCCACCCCGACCGCCGCCAGCCCGCCCTCGAAGTCCAAGGCGTCGCGGAAGGGCGGCTCGGCGCGCCCGCCCTCCACCACCACGCGGCCGGTGCGGTCGATGAAGGCCACCGCCTCGGCCTGCTCGGCGTCGGCGGCCAGGTCCACCCTGGCCAGGCCGTCGGAGAAGGGTCGGCAGGCCCGGAAGCGAGGGGCGATGGCGAAGGCGCCGGAGCGATCGATGTAGCCGCAGGGCTCGCCGGGCAGGCGCGCCGGGGCCAGCCCGCCGGAGAAGTCGCCGGCCTCGGCGAAGCGCGGCTGGATGGCCCCCCGGCCGCTCCGGTCGAGGTAGCCCCAGCCCGCCCGCGTGCGGGCCGCCACCAGCCCCTCCGACATGGCGCCGGCCCCCTCGAGGCCGGACGCCAGCTTCCGGCCGGTCACCTCGTAGAGATCCACCCGCTCGCGCCCCATCGACATGGCGAGCACCGGCACCGCCACGCCCTCGCGGACGGGCCGCCCGCCCATGAAGCCGGGCCCCAGCACGCCGCGCCCGGAGGCGTCGAGGTAGCCGCACTCGGAGGCGGTGCAGGCCAGGGCCAGCCCCTCGGAGAAGTCGGCGGCGGTGGTCAGCGTGGCCGGGATGGCCAGGGCACCCCGGCGGTCCAGGTACCCGTAGCGGAGCCCCACCCTGACCGCGGCGCGGCCGTCCTTGAACGGACGGTGAATGGTCCCGGCGGGCTGGACGTCCGGCGCCAGCACCAGCGCGCCGCTCCCGTCCACCCAGCCGTGGCGCGCCCCGAGCTGGACCGCCGCCAGCCCCTCGGAGAACGGGCCGGCCCGGTCGAAGCGGGCCGGGATGACCAGCGCCCCGCGCCGATCGACGTAGCCCCAGCGGCCACCGACGACCACCGGGAAGAGCCGCGCCGCGGGCTCCGCGCCGTCGGCGGGGTCCGGCGCGAGCGCCACCCCGGGTGGCGTGGCCTGGCCGGGGCCGGGCGCCGCCGGTGGCGGGGAAGGCGCGGCCGCCGGGGCCGGCGCCGTGGGCGTGGCGGAGAGGAGCGCGGCGGCGAGGGCGGCGAGGATCATGGCCTCCATGCGGTCTCGACGGTCACCATACGCGAGCCGACTCCCGCGTGCCCCCGCGGCCGGCCGCCCGGCTCCGTTCGCGGACCCGGCGTCGAACGGCCCCCCGCCGATCTCCCCTGCGGCTACATGTCGCACGCGCACGGTTAGTCAATGTACGACCAGGAATCATGGGGCCCTCCCGAATGACCTAAACACCCGATTGACCTGCGACAATGCTTGACGTCTGGTCATGTCGGCTTCGCGTCGCCGCAGTGCGCCAAGACGGCATGTTGTTTTTTACAGCAATACCAAGGGATTGTCGCCGTTCTTCCGCTCCGACACAATCCCGACCTTCAGTGCATCGACCGGTGGGTTCGGGTAGGGGCCCGTACCACCTCCGGGCGAGTTCGAGGGGAGAACCAGCATGTCCAGATGGCCTTCGTTGCGACGGGTAGTCGCAGGCGCCGCGCTCGCGGCGGTTCAGCTCACCTTCACCACGACCGCGTCGGCCCAGGGGTACCCGTGCCCGATGCCCGGCCAGGCGGGGACCTGCACGCTGCAGACCGCCGAGCTCGCGCCGCTCGACCCGGTCCTGCAGCCCAAGTACGTCAACGAGCTGCCCCAGCCGATCTTCTACCAGCCGGACACCACCACCTTCCCCGGTTTCGACTACTACGAGGTGCAGGTCGCCCCGGTCACCCAGCTCCAGGTCGCCTTCCCGCAGCCGGGCGCTCCGGCGCCGGCCGGGGCCCAGTGGCTCGGCCTGGTGGATCCGCTCAGCCGCGCCCCGCTCTTCACGCCGCTGTGGGGCTACGGCCAGGTCAACAACGCCGCCTTCCCGCTCAACGGGCTGACCACCTACCCGTCGATGAGCTTCAAGGCCACCAAGGGGCGCCCGGTCAAGGTGAAGTGGATCAACAACACCCCGGACAACCACCTCTTCTGCCCGAGCCCGCTCGACTCCAACGTCCCCTGCGCCATCGACCGGACGCTCATGGGCACGCTGGTCCGCCCCGGTGAGTCGGTCAACCCGTACGGCGGCCCGCAGCAGCCGGACAACGCCGTGGTCATCCACCTCCACGGCGGCGAGATCCCGCCGGACTCCGACGGCCTGGCCGAGCTCTGGATCGGCAACGCCACCACCTCGGCGGCCTACTCCCAGGTCGGCGGCTTGTACTACAAGCCGCCCACGCCGCTCCTCGACAGCCTCGGCCAGCAGGTGCCGGGCGTGTCCAGCAACATCGATCCGCCCTTCATCCCGCCGCCGGTCAACGGCCTCGCCAAGGACGCCGCCTACCCGACCGCCAACGGCCCGGTCACCGTGCCGCCCTCGGTCTACGCGCCCGGCCAGCTCATCCGGCCCACCGGCGACTCGATCTTCTACAACTACCCGATGGTCCAGGAGGCGGCGACCATCTGGTACCACGACCACGCGCTCGGCAAGACCCGCATCAACGTGGTGGCGGGCCCGGCCGGCTACTTCTACGTGACCGACCCGCCCAAGGAGGCCAGGCTCCGCCTGCCCTCCGCCGGCGACTGCACCAACGCGGGCATCCTGGCCGGCAACTGCTACGACATCCCCATCGCCCTGCAGGATCGGTCCTTCAACGCCGACGGCACCATCAACTTCCCCAACGGCCTCGGGCAGGCGGCGCCGGCGGGCGTGGTGGGCTGGAACCCGCTCACCCCCGGGCCGAACCCGACCGTCCACCCGCAGTGGGTGCCGGAGTACTTCGGCGACGCGGCGGTGGTGAACGGCGTGGCCTGGCCGAAGATCACGGTGGAGCCGCGCCCCTACCGGTTCCGCATCCTCGACGGCTCGAACGCCCGCTGCTGGACGCTCGACCTGGTGGCGCAGCGGCCCGGCCTGCTCGGCGGCCCGTACTTCTACCAGATCGGCACCGACCAGGGTTACACCACCATCCCGGTCCCGCTCTCGACGCTGACCCTCTGCCCCGGCGAGCGCTCCGAGGTCATCATCGACTTCAGCCGCTTCGCCGGCCAGACCATCAACGTGGTCAACACCGCGGGCGCCCCCTTCCCGAACGGCTTCAAGCCGCAGGACCCGGGCAGCCCGTTCAGCCAGCTCGCCATCCCCTTCCGGTTCCAGGTCACCAAGCCGGTCAACCCGGCCTTCCCGGCCCGGGCCTGGCTGCCGCTCACCACGCTGGCCCCGGTGGCGCCGCTGCCGACCGCCGGCGCGGTCCGCCGCCAGATGGTGCTGAACGAGGTGCTCGACCCGGTCACCCTGGCGCCGCTGCGCGTCCAGATCGACGGCAAGGCCTTCGAGGAGCCGGTCACCGAGACGCCCAAGCGCGGCCAGGTCGAGGTCTGGACCATGATCAACACCACGGTGGACGCGCACCCCATGCACCTCCACCTCGTGAAGTTCCAGGTGCTGTCGCGCCAGCGCTTCGACTCGGCCCGCTACATCACCGACTCCGGGCTCGACACCCTGGCGACCGGCGGCCGCTTCACCAAGCTGCCGGTGGCGCCGTACCTCCTCGGCCGGGCCCGCGGCCCGAACCTCGACGAGGTGGGCGCCTGGAAGGACACCGCCAAGGTCTGGCCGGGCGAGATCCTGACCGTGGCGGCGCGCTTCGACGGCAAGTGGCTGGACCAGCCGTCCACCACCAACCCGGCCCTGCCGTACTTCGAGGCGGTCACCTCCGGCCCGTACGTGTGGCACTGCCACATCGTGGACCACGAGGACAACGAGATGATGCGGCCGTCGCTGGTGATGCCGCTCCTGCAGTAGCGCAGCGCATGTCGTGAGGTCCGGGGCGGCGCCCGCGCGGGCGCCGCCCCTTCCGTTGCGGGGCGGCCTCGACGCGCCCCCCGCGCTCGTGCTTTCCTCCCGGCGCGATGCGCCCCACCTGCCGCCGCTGCCTGCGCCCCGAGCCCTTCTGCGTCTGCGCCGGGATGGGCCCCATCGCCTCGCGGACCCGCGTGGTGCTCCTCCAGCACCCCCGGGAGGCGCGCCTCGCCATCTGCTCCGCCTGGCTCACCCGCGTCGCGCTCGAGAACGCCGAGCTGCACCGGGGCGTCCGCTTCGACGCCCACCCGCGGGTCCGCGACCTCGCCGCTGCGCCGGGCACGGCGCTCCTCTTTCCGGGCGAGGGCTCGACGCGGGTGGAGTCGGCCGCGGCAGCCCCGCCGGCGGTGCTCGTCGTGATCGACGGCACCTGGCTGCAGGCCGAGAAGATGCTGGAGAGGAACCCGGCCCTCGCGGCGCTGCCGCGTCTCTCGATCTCCCCGGGTCGCCCGAGCGGCTACCGGGAGCTGCGCCGCGAGCCGGCGCCGGGCCACCTCTCCACCATCGAGGCGGTGGCGCTCGCCCTCGGGGCGCTGGAGCGGGATCCGGCCCGGTTCGAGCCGATGGTGGAGGCCTTCCGGCGGATGGTCGAGCTGCAGCTCGAGTGCTCCCGCGGCGAGCGGCGGAGCCCTCGGCACCGGGGTCCGCACCCGGCCGCCGCGGGGTGAGGGGATCGCGGTCGGGCCGCCGCCGGGTCGCGGGGCGCGGTTCACGGCCGGGATCGCGGTCGGGGTCGGAGTCGGGGTCGCGAACGGGCGGTCGTCCAGGGCGCGCGGCCGGGGTGCATCCGCGCCGCGGATGCGATATTCCCGTGTCCCTCATCCCCAGGAAGACGCCCGAATGCCCCAGCGCACGGAGAACCTCAACGTCGTCGCCTTCGACACGATGCCCTCGCCCGACGAGGTGACGGGGCGCGTCCCGCTCACCGAGGCCGGCGCGAACACGGTCGTC
>Ga0209682_10000102_pt1 | contig 26554 bp, 25 predicted proteins | sample DOMMetBare2Fresh_2_FD_187471 | JGI IMG/M metagenome (GOLD analysis project Ga0209682, IMG submission 187471) | Wetland sediment microbial communities from St. Louis River estuary, USA, under dissolved organic matter induced mercury methylation -... | ecosystem: Environmental > Aquatic >... | reverse complement strand
CCGTTGAGGCCGAGCAGGCCGATCTTGGCCCCCTGGAAGAAGGACAGGGAGATGTCCTTGATGATCTGCCGCTTGGGCGGGACCACCTTGTTCACGCGGATCATCGACATCACGAACTGGGGCATGGCGCGGGGCTCGTCGGCGAGGGTGAGAAAGGGGCGGGAATCTAGCCCATCCAGCGCGGGGCGGAAGACCCCCGACGCGAGAAACCCCGCCGGCACCAGGCCGGCGGGGTTCGGGTGCGACGGGCTCGACCCGGCGCTAGCGATCGTCCCTGCGGTCGAAGCGGTCCGCGTGGGCCACGGCCGGGGCGCCGGAGGGCCGGAACAGGTCGGCCTGGGCGATGCGCGTCACCTCCACGGCCACGGCCCGCTTCGCCTGGGTGGCGCGCCAGCCGTAGCGCCCCTCCAGCGAGACCAGCTCGCCGCGCAGCGAGACGAGGCGGCGCAGCTCGCCGCGAGGCCCGACGCCGCGATTCCAGCGGCCCTGCCGGTCGTGGCGGGCCTCGGCGATCTCCTCGTCGAGGGCGCGCAGCACGGCGGCCTCGATGCGGGCCATGGCGAAGCGGTCGCGGCGGGCCATGGCGGCGTCGTAGCGCTCCACCAGCAGGCGGAGCTCGCGGACGTCGCCCCGCTCGCCGCGCGAGGCCGGGCCCGGAGCGGGCGCCGGTGCCGGTGCCCAGACCGGCGCGGGGCCGCGGCGGTCGTGGCCGTCGCGCTCGAAGCGGTCGTCGGCGCTCGCGGCGGCGGGGAGGGAGAGGGCCATCAGGGCGGCCAGACCGGCCAGGTTCGTGCGCTTCATCGTGGTTCCTCCTTCGTGGGAAGCGTCGATCGCTTCCGCGGGAGGGACGGCCCGCCCCGGCGCCGATTCAGGCGGCCTGGCGTCCGCAACAATCCTTCACGAAGGCGCAACGGAGTCCGCCGGGGACCATTCGCGGCGGGCGCCTGCGGCGCGCCGGGCCCGGGCGCGAGCGGCTACGGATCGTTGCGCCACGAGCCACCGTGGGCGCCGTGAACCCAGGCACCCCGCGCCCACACCCGGTGCGGTACCTCGCCCTGCGCCGCCGGGCGGGCGCCACCGGCATAGGGCGGCCAGGCCTCGACCACCTCGTCGGGCTGGTCGAGACCGCCCGGCAGGAGCGTGAGGGGGCGCGGCCAGCGGCGCCTTCCGGCGTAGCCCTGGACCAGCGCCTGCACCTCGGGCCCGAGCACGGTGAACTCGTAGACGCGCCGGACCGGCGTGCGGGAGCCCACGAAGTCGGCGAGCTGCCGCCAGGTGCCGCCCTCCACCGCCCAGATGGAGAACGGACCGGCGCCGGCCACCAGGTCGAAGACGAAGCGGTGGCGGCCGGGGTCGAGCACGCCCTGCCAGGCGCGCACCGCGGAGAGCGCGACGTCGGTGAGCGTGGGACCCACGCCGTGCTCGCCGAGGATCTCTCCCCGGACCTCGAGCGCGGCATCGGGGGCACCGAGCCAGAGCGTGACCTCGACCATGACGACTCCCGCGTTACGGACGGTGAATGCCACCTTACGCCCCCCGACGAGAGGGACGGAGGCCCCTGGCCGCTGTGACCGGATTAGTCGGTTGGCGCGCCGATCGGCCGGCGCGTCCCGTGATCAGGGTTCACCGCCAGGGTGGGCGGGTGCGTCCCGACCTCACCGGGTCCACGGCCCACCGTGCCCGCTCGCCATCCGCCAGCGGCTCCGCCACGGTCGCTCCACCGGCCCATCGCCCCGTCCCCGGCCTGGCACGAGTGAGGCGGGCTCGCGCCGGGAGGCCCCCGGAACCCGGCAGGTCCGCTGGCACGGCCGCCGGCGCGGTGGCAGGATCCGCCGCCCCCAATGAGCTTCGAGCGAGACGCCACCGCCGCCGTCCGCACCCTCGACGCCTTCCTGCGCGCCTCCCAGGCGGGAGATGGGCCGGTCATCCGGCAGCCGCCCCTCTCCGAGCTGGCGGCGTCGCTCGAGCTCACGCGCCACATCGCCGAGGGCGGGCTCACCGGCGAGCGGCTGCAGGCCTTCCTCGAGCGCTACCTCGCCGCCGCCACGCGGCTCCACCACCCCGGCTACCTGGCCCACCAGGTGGCGGCCCCCGAGCCGAACGCCGCCATCGGCTCGCTGGTGGACGGCCTCACCAACAACCCCATGAACATCTACGAGATGGGGCCGGGCGCGGCCGCCATCGAGTTCGTGCTGGTCGGCTGGATGCTGGGGAAGGTGGGCTGGACGCCCCCGCCGCTGCCGCCGGACCGGGCCGCTCCGGGCGCCTGCGGCGGCGGGGCGCTCACCCACGGCGGTTCGCTCGCCAACCTCACGGCGCTGGCGGCGGCGCGGGCCGCGGCCAGCCCCAGCGCCTGGCGCGACGGCGTGCGCGGTGACCTCGTGGTGGTGGCGCCCAGGGCGGCCCACTACTCCATCGCCCGCGCCGTGGGCATCCTCGGCCTCGGCCAGCGCGCCCTGCGGGAGGCGCCCTGCGACGACGATGGGCGCATCCTGCCCGATCGGCTTCCGGCCCTGCTCGACACCCTCGCCGCCGAAGGGAAGCGAATCATGGCGGTGGTGGCGGGGAGCTGCAGCACGGCGGTGGGGGTCTACGACCACCTGCGCGAGCTGGGATCGCTCTGCCGCGACCGCGGCCTGTGGCTCCACGTGGACGGCGCCCACGGCGCCTCGGCGCTGCTGTCGCCGACGCTGCGGGACCGGCTCGACGGCGTGGAGCAGGCCGACTCGCTGGTGTGGGACGCCCACAAGATGCTGCGCACCCCGGCCCTCTGCGCCGCCGTGCTGGTGCGCGACCACCGTCACCTCGACGGCGCCTTCCAGCAGGAGGCGAGCTACCTGTTCCACGCCAAGGACGAGCCGGGCTTCGACTTCATGCCGCGCACCGTGGAGTGCACCAAGTCCGGCATGGGGCTGAAGCTCTTCCTGGCGCTGGCGGCGGGCGGCGAGGGGGCGCTGGCGCGGTACGTGGAGCGCCAGACGGCGCTGGCCGGCCAGGTGGCGGAGCGCCTGGCGCGCCAGCCGGGGTTCGAGGTGGCGGTGCGGCCGGAGAGCAACATCGTCTGCTTCCGGCTCGACGGGGACGACGCCCGGCAGCTCGAGCTGCGCCGGCGCCTGCTGGCCGAAGGGCGCCACTACCTCTCCACCACCGACTTCCGGGGACGACGCTGGCTGCGCCTCGCCCTCATGAGCCCGGCCACCGGCCTCGACGAGATCGAGCGGCTGGTGGTGGATCTGCAGCGAATCTCGGCCGGTGCTTCTGGTATCTCCTGACGGTGCGTCCGGACGGAGCCCGGAGCGCGGGTGCGGCATTCAGTCGCAGGGGAAATACCTGACGTCGACTACGTAAGTCCCTGATGGCAAAGGTGGCAACCGCGAGATGCGGGCCGGACAAGTCCACGAATTTCCAGCTCTTCGGGCTGCCCCCCGAGCCTGGGTCCGCGTCACCCCGGCTGCAGTTCGACTAGGATGAAACAATGTCCGTGGAGACCCTGATCCGGTCGCTGCTCGCCGCCAGGGACTACGGGCGGGCCGCCGAGGCCGTGATGATGGAGTACGGCCCGGGCGTCCGCGGCCTGCTCCAGACCCTCTTCCGCCGCAACCCGGACGCCGGCGAGGAGGCCTTCTCGCTCTTCGCCGAGAACCTGTGGCGCCACCTCGCCACCTTCCGCGGCGAGTCGGCCATCAAGACCTGGGTCTACTGCATCGCCCGCAACGCGGCCATCTCGGTGACCCGCGAGGGCTGGCGCCGCAAGGCGCGGCGGCTCGACACCAGCGCCGCCGAGCGGCTGGCCGAGGAGGTGCGCACCCGGTCCGCCCTCCGGCTGGAGCGGCAGTCGGCCGACCTGATGGCGCTGCGCGACGCCCTCGACCTCGACGAGCAGACCCTGCTGACGCTGCGGCTGGACGAGAAGCTCGCCTGGGAGGAGATCGCCCAGGTCATGTCCTCGGGCGGCGACCCCATCGACGCGGTGGCCCTGCGCAAGCGCTTCGAGCGGCTCAAGACGCGGCTCGGCGAGCTGGCCCGGCAGCGGGGGCTCATCGAGTGAGCGACGGCGAGTCCAAGGTCGGCGGCGCCCTCTCGCAGCTCCTGGTGGAGCTGGCCCAGGTGCCGCGCGCCGACGTGCCGGACGAGTTCCTCTCCGGCCTGCGCCCCGGCACCGAGGTGGGGCGCTTCATCGTGGAGCGCGAGATCGGCCGCGGCGGCTTCGGCGTGGTCTATGCGGCGCTCGACCCGGAGCTGGGGCGCACCGTGGCGCTCAAGCTCCTCAAGCCCGGCAGCGGCCTGGCCCGCAAGGACGGCCTGTGGCTGCGCCGCGAGGCCGAGGCGGTGGCGCGGCTCAACCACGCCGGCATCGTCACGCTCCACGACTTCGGCCACGCGCCGGCCGGCGCCTACCTGGTCTTCGAGCTCCTGCGCGGCGAGACGCTGGCCCGCCGCATCGCCCGCGGCCCGGTGCCGCTCGACGAGGCGCTCCCCATCGCGCTGGCGGTGACGCGCGCCCTGGTCCACGCCCACGAGTCGAACGTGCTGCACCGGGACCTCAAGCCCGCCAACATCCACCTCGGCGAGGGCGGCGAGGTGAAGGTGCTCGACTTCGGCATCGCGCACCTCTTCGGCCAGGAGGGGCCCACCTCGGGCGGTACCCCGGCCTACATGGCGCCGGAGCAGTGGAACGACGCCTCGGTGGACGCGCGGGCCGATCTCTTCGCGCTCGGCGTGCTCCTGCTGGAGATGCTCACCGGCAAGCTCCCCTTCGGCAAGGAAGGTGCGCGCGGCACCACCATCGCCACGGCGCTCGAGGAGACCCTGCCCCGGACCGCGGCGCCGCGGCGGCTGCGCCGGCTCATCCGCGCCCTGGTGGAGCCCGACCCGGAGGCCCGCCCGCCCACCGCCCGCACGGTGCTCGACGAGCTCTCCGCCATCGAGGCAGCGCGCCACGAGGGGCGGCGGCCGTGGCGCCTGGTGGCCTTCGCCAGCATGCTGCTGGCGCTGCTGGCCGGGGTGGCGGCCTGGCTCCTGCCGCAGCCGGAGGCGGCGGCCGGGGAGCAGGTGGTGGCGGCCATCGCCGACACCGAGAACGCCAGCGGCGATCCGGACCTCGACCGGCTGGGTGACCTCATGGCGGTGGCCCTCGGCGAGTCGCGCCGCCTGCGCATCCTCTCGCGCGAGCGCCTCCTCGCGGCCGGGCGCGGCGCCAACGTCGGCGACCTGCGGCGCATCGACCGGCGCACCGGGCGGGTGCTGGCCCAGCTCGCCGGCGCCAGCGTCCTGCTCGTCCCCACCGTCTCGAGGGCGAGCGGCGGCCTGCGGGTGGAGCTGCTCGGCGAGCCGCCCGACGGCGGCGCGCCGGTCTTCACCGCCGTGGCGAGCGCCGCCCGCACCGAGGAGCTGGCGGCCGCCCTCGACGAGCTGGTGGCCACCGCCCGCAAGAAGCTGCGCGAGCGGCGCGAGGACCTGAAGGCGGCGCCGGCGCAGCTCGCCGCCATGACCACTGCCAGCCTCCCCGCCTACCGGGCCTACGTGGAGGGGCTCGACTGCGCCAGCAAGCCGTCGGAGTGGGCCGGCACGGGAGCGGCCGCGCGCTGCGGCGACCACTTCCGGCGGGCCCTCGGCCTCGACCCCGGCTTCGCCCTCGCCCACTACCAGCTGGCGCTGCTCCTCGAGCTCAGCCCGGGGTCCGAGGCGGAGCTGAAGGCCCACATGGACGCCGCGCTCCGCTCGGCGGACCGGCTCTCGCGCCGCGACGCCGCGCTGGTGAGGGCCTGGAAGGACCACCTGGATGGGCGCGAGGAGCAGGCCCTGGCCGCCTACGTCACCCTCCTGGCCGACCACCCCGACGACTTGCACGTCATGTACCTGGCCGGGGACCTGCTCTTCCACCGGCGCGACTGGACCGGCGCGACGCCGTACCTCGAACGGACGCTGGCCCTCGACCCCGAGTCGGACTGGGCCGTCGATCACCTCGCCGAGTGCTACGCCGCCACGCAGCGGCTCGCCGATCTGCGCAAGCTGGTGGCGCAGCTCACCGCGCTTCCGCCCGTGCCGGCACGACTGCGCGTGCTGGTGAGGGCCCACGTCTGGCTCGGCGACCAGGCGGCGGCCGTGGCCGTGGCGCGCCAGGCTGTGAACGTGGGCGGCGGCACTTCGGCCCGACGCGATCTCTCGACAGTCCTCCTCATGTCGATGGAGACGGAGGAGGCCGACGCCATCCTCGGCCAGCTCCGGGCCGAGCAGCCGGGCGAGTCCGGCCTGAAGGCGGCCCACGTCGGGCGGCTGGTCGCGGCGGGGCGGCTCGCCGAGGCGCGCCGTGAGCTCGACAAGATGGCGCCGGAGCTGCGCGCCCTCGAGGAGGCCTACGTGCCGGCACGCCGGGCGCTCTCCTTCACCCTCGACCCGGCCTACCGCAACCTCGCCGAGGACGCCGAGCGGCTCATCCGGCTGCGCAGCGGCACGGGTGGCATGGCCGCCGTGGCAGTGGCGCTCTTCGGAGACCCCACGGCGGCGCGGCGTGTGGGGGCGCTCCTCCCTCCCGGCTCGATCGCCGCAGAGGAGGTGGCCGCGCTCCTCGCCTGGCGCGCCGGCGACACCGCCGGGGCCCTGGCTGGCCTCACGAAGCTGGAGCGACTCGATCCGTGGCCGTTCAGCGGCCTGGCGCCGGCCTACCTCATCGCCGAGGTGGCCTCTGCGTCTGGTGACCCCTCCGAAGTCATCGCTGCCGTGGCGCGCGTCCAGCGCATCTGGCCGGTCGGCCCATGGTGGTTCTGGGCCCGCCCTCGTGCGCTCCTCCTCGCGGCGCGCGCCCACTGGCGGCTCGGCCAGACCGAACAGGCCCGCGCCGAGCTGGACCGGCTCCTCGCTGCGCTCTCGCGCGCGGACCGGAACTACCCGCTCCTCGCCGAGGCCCGCGCGCTCCGGGCCCGGCTCGGCTCGGCGCCGGTGGCGCGCGCCGTCCCGGCGACCGCGCCCTCGTCTCCCGTTGCGACCCCCTGATCGACCCGATCGGTGCCACGCCGATCCGTTGCCGTCACAACATTCGATTGCGGTCGTCCCTCTCAGCGCAATCGGGAATCATCCCGAGCATCTACACGGCGCTTTGCGCCGAGGGGACGGACACCATGGCGCAGCGCGGAACTGAGGTCGCGGGCGACGGATTCATCTTCAGCATCACCGCCTCTCCTGCTCCCATCGGCCAGGATCTGGCGCTTCGCTGGCACGCCTTCGCGTCGCCCGCCGACCTGATGCTGGCGCCGCAGCGCGAGGCTCGTCCCTTCGGGCTGGACGACGAGGAGCCGAATCACGAGGAGCTTGCCTAGCATGCGCGCCGGCCTGGGGCGGTGCGTCGCTGCACCACGCCCCAGGGCGCTCGTACCGCCATTGGCCGAAGCGACCCCTTCGGGCTCGGGGACGAGCCCGGGGGGCGGAGCGCAGCCGTGATCCTCGCCATCAGCAATCCAGATGACGTCCACGCGCCGGCGGTGCTCGAGGTGCTGGCGCGCATGGGCGAGCGGACGGCGGTGCTCGATCAGGCCGACCTGCCACGCACGGTGGCCGTGACGATTCGCCGCGGGCTGACCGAACCGGGTGCGACCTTCACGGGGCTCCCCGGAGGGCCGGACCCGCTTCGGGCCGAGGAGCTGACCGCCATCTGGTGGCGCCGTCCGCTTCCCTTCGCGCCTCACGCCGAGCTCTCGCCGGCCGACGCGGTCTTCGCGGCCGAGCAGGTCCAGTCGGCCGTCTCGGGCATCTGGGGCTCGGTGCGCGCCGCCTGGATGAACGAGCCGTGGCTCGACGAGCGCGCCAACCACAAGGTGGCGCAGCTCACCGTGGCGGTGGAGTGCGGGCTCGACGTGCCGCCCACCGTCATCACCAGCGTCCCCGGCGAGGCGCGCGCCTTCCTCGACGAGCTGGAGGGGCGGCCGGTGGTGCACAAGCCGCTCAGGGCGACGCGGGAGACCTGGCGCTCCACGCGCCTCCTCGGACCGAAGGATCGCGCCCGGCTCGACGACCTGCGCTTCGGCCCCGCCATCCTGCAGGCCTACGTGCCGGGCGTGGACATCCGCGTCACCGCCGCCGGCGGTCGGCTCCTCGCCACCGCCATCGACGCGCGGGAGACCAGCTCGCCCCACGACTTCCGCCCCGTCTACGCGCAGGCCCGGGTGGCGCCCTACGCCCTGCCGCCCGCCGTGGCCGCCGGCCTGCGGCGCTACCTCGACGCCTTCGGCCTGCGCTACGCGGCCGTCGACCTCCGGCTCGACGCCGAGGGGCGGCTCTCCTTCCTCGAGGCCAACCCGGCCGGCCAGTGGCTCTTCCTGGAGGACCGGACCGCCCAACCCATCACCGGCGCGGTGGCCGAGGCGCTCGCCGAGGCCTCACGCCAAGTCACAGCGGGCGAGGCGTGGCGTCAGCCGGGGTGGCAGGGGACGAGCGGATGGAGGATCGGCGCATGAGCTCGACGAGCACGTTCGGCAGCAGGCCGGCGCCCACGGGGCGCATCCCCTCGCCCTCGCCCGTGCTGCAGGAGCGGCTCGGGGCCGCGCTGGCCGAGCCCGACACCATCCTCGTGCTGGTGTTCGGCGAGGGGCCGGAGTCGGACGCCGCCGAGGCGCGCTGCCGGGCGCTGGCCGCCGATCCCTGCTTCGACGACGTGCGCGTCGTCCGCGTCGAGGACAAGTGGCAGCTCACGCGCGGCCAGCGGGCCCGCTGGCAGGCCGGGCGCGGGCGGCTGGCGGTGGTGGGCGCCGACCGGGAGCGCGCCGTACCGCTCGATCGGCCCGACGCCGTGGAGCTGTTCGTGGCCATGTCGCTGGTGGCGGCGGCCGCCTGACGCCCTGACCCACCCTTGGACGCGGGATGCCGGGCGCGGTCACGATCGGACCAGGCCCTCGTCCCCTCATCGAGACGGGTTGTGAGCGGGTTTCGCGCCGCGGTCCTCGGGGGAGGACCCACAGCGACCGAGGGCAGCGCCACATGAGCTTCGATCTCCACGCCAGCTCCGCCACGCACCTGTACGGATCCGACCCGTCCCAGCCCGCCGCGGGACACACCGACGCCCACCTCTCCACCCATGCCCGCACCAGCTCGGTGCGCGAGGCGCTGGTGCGCCACGCCGTGGCGCTGCGGGCCCTGCGGTCGTCCTCCGCCGTGCGGCCCGCCGCGCCCACGACGCGGGCGACGGAGCGGGTCATCTTGCTCGTCGACCCCGCCCAGGTGATGCGCGAGCTCATCCGCATCCACCTGGTGGCGCCGGGCGTCCGCGTCGTCGAGCTGGCGAGCGGCGACGAGGCGCTGCGCGCCATCCGATCGGAACGGCCGGACCTCGTGGTGTGCGAGCTGCACGCGCCCGGCCTCGACGCCGCCGGCCTCTGCCGCGAGCTGGCCGCCTCGCCGACCCTTCGCCGCGTCCCCGTCATCGCGCTCTCCAGCGACCGCGACGCCAGGCTGGAGCAGGCCTGCCTCGAGGCCGGCGCGCGCGAGGTGCTGCTCAAGCCGGTGGGCCGCGCCCAGCTCCGCGACGCGGTGGCGCGCCACGCCGGCATCCAGCTGGACGGCCCGGGCCGCACGGGGCCCTAGCCGCAAGGAGCCGATCAGGCGCCATCTCCCCCCCCCCGGCGCCGGAACGGTGAAGCCCCCGCCAGGTCAGCCTGGCGGGGGCTTCGTTGTTCCGGGTGAGCGGCGCCGGCGGGGATGGGCTCAGGCGCCCACGAAGGCCGCCACCAGCTTGCGCCAGCCGGGCTCGCCCACGGCCACCGGGGCGGTGGTGACGAGGTGGCCGCCGTCCGCCGCTGCGAAGCCGAGCTGCTCCTCGAGGAGCCGGTTCCAGCGGGCCGACTCGGCCTTCATGAACCGCTCGGCCTTGTCGCCGCGGGGCAGCTCACCGTAGCTCTCGTCGGCCGGCACCACCGCGGCCAGCCAGCCGCGGCCGTAGCCCTCGCGCTTCACGATGGCCGGGTCGCTGGCGACGGCGCGGTTGCCGCCCTCGATGGTGCCGCTCACCGGCGAGGGGATGGCGATGGCGCGGCCGCCGGCGAAGACGGTGGCGATGGGCTCGCCCTTCTTCACGGAGGTGCCGGCCCTGGGCACGTCGACCCGCGTCACCGTCGGGAGGAGGCGGAGGGCGAGGTCGTCGAGCCCGACCACCAGGGTGCCACCGCGGCGCCGCGCCATCCAGGTGTGGTTGGGCGCGTACCAGAGGTCGGGGCGAAAGAGGAGGCCCGCCACGTCGCGCAGCGCCAGCTGGCGCCGCTTGATCTCGTCGGCGGCGCGCATGGCCAGGGCGGCCAGCATGAGCGGCAGCGAGAGGACGGCGATGACGCCGACGACGAGGCCGCCGCGAGCGATGAGGCCGACCAGGAACACGCCGATGGTCTCGAGCAGGCTGATGATGGTCTCCATGGCTTCCTCCGGTGCTGCGCTGGCGGCTGTCCGCCGTTCGTATTCGCCTCACCTTCATCCATCGCAAGCGCCGGGCCGAACTCACCATGAGTGAATCAAGCCGGCGTAAGCCGACGGGATCACGGGAGGTGGCACCGCGGCGCTCCGGCGGGCCCTGCCGGCGAAGCCGCGGATCGGCCTGCGGTGTTGAGGAGTTCCTCAACGCCCCATGACAGTGCGGCAGGAAGGCGCAGCGCGGAGGATGTCTCCACCGTCGAGGAATTCGACGGCTCGGGGGACTCCTCGGGGGGCGACAGGACGGATCAGCTCTGGGAGGATCCGAACGCTGGAGTGAGCGCGGGAACGTCGGCGGGCCCCTCGCGCGGCACGGGTGGCAGGTTGGCCGCCTGCGCCTCCAGGTGGCGCCACTTGGCCTCGAGCTGGGCGGCCACGCCGGCGAGGAACTCGGCCCGGTGGACGGCACCCAGGGCGCGCTCCCTGGCGCAGAGCCGCCGGCAGGTCGCCTCGCGGTCGCGGATGGCGCTGGCGCGGTGGAGCAGGACGTCGCGGCGACGCCGGCGCTCCTCGGCCGGCTCGCCGAAGGCAAGTGAGTAGGACTCGGAGGTGGCGTCGGCCTGCCGCTCCAGGTCCTCGGCCTGGAGCACCAGGGCGCGCGCCTCGGCGGCCCGGCGGTCCAGCTCGACGGCCGAGACCCGGCCCGTCAGGGCCGCCCAGGCCAGATCCCCGCGCCGCGCCTGGGAAAGCCGGCGCAGGCGGCCTGCTTCCTCGAGGAGCTGATGCCGCTTCTTCATCTCCAGCCTCCGTCGCGCATCCTACATGCTCGCACATTGTAGGCAAGTTCCACTTCCCTCGGACCTAATGGGGGCGTCGCCGGCGTTCGAGCCCAAAGCCCGGGCGCGGACCGTGGCCGCTGAGCGGTCGCTTGCCCGACCAGGGCCCGGCGACGGCGGGATCGCGGTGTTAGGCAGGACGCGTGGAGCCCAGCCTCGATTCCGCGCCGGCGACGGCAGGCGTGCTCGACGATGCCCAGGGGCGGCGCATCCGCTACCTGCGCGTCTCGCTCACCGACCGCTGCAACTTCAAGTGCGTCTACTGCTCCCCCGCCGCGGAGGACGCCCCCGATCCCGCCATGACGCGCCCGGAGCTGGCGCGCCTCTTCCTGCTCTTCGCCCGGCTCGGGGTGCGCCGGCTGCGGCTCACCGGCGGCGAGCCGACGCTGCGGCGCGACCTCGTGGAGATCGTGGCCGACGCCGCCTCCACGCCGGGCATCGAGGACGTGGCGCTCACCACCAACGGCCACCGGCTGGCCGAGCTGGTGGCGCCGCTGGCCGACGCGGGGCTCGGCTCGCTCAACGTCTCCCTCGACACGCTGGTGCCGGCGCGGCTGCCGGGCGTCTCGGGCCGGGCGGCGCGGCTGGAGCGGATCCTGGCCGGCCTCGACGCCGCCGCCGGCCGGTTCCGCTCGCTCAAGCTCAACACCGTGGTGATGCGCGGCGTGAACGACGACGAGGTGGGCGCGCTGGTGCGCTACGCCTGGGACCGCGGCGCGCTGCCGCGCTTCATCGAGCAGATGCCCTTCGGCGGCGGGCCGCCCGTGCCGCTCGCCGAGGTGCGGTCCCGCCTCGAGGCGGAGGGCTTCACGCTGGTGCCGGACGGCTGGCGCGGCTGGGGACCGGCGCGCCACCTGCGCGCCACCGACGCCGCCGGGCGCGAGGGGCTGGTGGGCTTCATCGGCGCCATGACGGAGAACTTCTGCGACGACTGCAACCGCGCGCGGGTGGCGGCCGACGGCGGCTTCCAGGCCTGCCTGGGCGGCCACGACCGGGCCCCGCTGGCCGAGCTGCTGCGCGCCGGGGCCGACGACGCCGCGCTGGCCGAGGCGGTGCGCGGCGCCCTGGGGCGCAAGGCGCCCCGCCACCGCATGACCGAGCCCGGGCTGGTGCTCCTGCCCATGCGTGGCCTGGGCGGCTGAGGCCTGGCCCGCCCCGGAGGACGCATGCCGCTCGTGGAGCTCGACGCCATCCCGCAGGTGCCCCTCGACTTCATCAACGCCGACCACCGCGAGGAGGCGCGCCTCCTCAACGACCTGGCCGAGGCGGTGACGGCGCTGCGCGCCGGGCGGGGCGACGCGGCGGCGGTGGTGGGCCGCTTCGAGGTCCTCTTCCGGCACACCCGCGAGCACTTCGCGCGCGAGGAGCAAGCCATGCGCGAGAGCGGCTTCCCGCCCTACCCGATGCACCAGGGCGAGCACGAGCGGGTGCTGGCCGAGCTGGCCGCCGAGGGACGGACCTTCGACGAGACCGGCGACGCCGACCGGCTGTGGCGCTACGTCTCCACCACCGTCCCCTCGTGGTTCGTGAACCACATCATGAGCATGGACCTGGTGACGGCGCGGTTCGTCTCCTCGCGCGGGTGAGCGGCCGCGCCGAGGGGCCGCTGGCCGGCGAGCACGCCCGGCCGGGCGAGCCGCTAGGGATCCTTCTTCTCCTTCTTGTGCGCCGCGCGCAGCACGTCGTCGCGGGCCGGCTCGGGCAGCCCGTGCTGGCGCACGCCCTCGAGGATGGTGGAGACGTAGGACGGCGCCGGCGGGGCGGCGGCGGGCCGCTCCGCGCGGGCCATGAAGGTCCTGGCCGTCAGCACCTCCACGCCGCCGTCGACGCGGGTGCACTCCACCAGCACGTCGGCCAGCTCGTAGCCGGCCTGGAAGAGCTGCAGCGCCTCCAGCCCGCCGCGCGCCAGCTCGTAGAGCACGCCGTGGACCCGCGCGCCGATGGCCCGGCGCACGTTGGCGCGCGCCGTGCCGTCGCGGGCCGGCTTGTCGAAGGTGAGCCGGTAGTCGCGCAGCACGGCCGGGCGCGCCGAGAAGTACTCGGCCCCGCGCTCGCGCATCCGCTCACCCAGGAGGTTGGACCCGTATGCGAAGTAGCGGACCATCGCAGCGGCCCTCCTCGGGCCTGACACCATTGGGCCCGCTTACCAGTGTATGTGACCTCGGACTCGCACGCAGCGTCATGCGCTGGTGAGGGTGAGGCACGCTGGCGCACCTGGCACCGAGCGTAGGGGTCCTTCCGCGTGGCCGGTGCGGCCGAAGCTGCCCTGCCAGGGGGACGACCGGATGTCGCAGGAAGCGTAGACTGGCGGGGGTGAGCGCCCTCCACGCCCCCGCCACACCCGGACCGGACGGACCGCTGCGCTACCAGCGCGAGCTGGAGGTGGCGGTGGAGGCCGCCCGGTCCGCCGCGGCGCACCTGGCGGCGGAGTTCGCCCGCCAGGGCGGGCCGCGCGGTGCCGGCGACAAGTGCCCGGCCGACGACGAGGCCGAGGTGTTGGTGCGCGACCGGCTGCTGGCCGCCTTCCCCGACTACGGCTTCGTGGCCGAGGAGGACCGCAGCGCCGACCGCGCGCCCGCCGACGTCGGCGGCCATGCCTGGGTGGTCGACCCCAACGACGGCACGCGCTACTTCCGGCTCGGCCGGCGCGGCGCCTCGGTCTCCATCGGCCTGCTGCGCCAGGGCGAGCCGGTCCTGGGCGTGGTGCTCGCCCACACCGCCCCCACCGGCGGCGAGGACCTCATCGCCTGGGCCGAGGGGCTGGGAGCGCCGCGGCGCAACGGGGTGGCCTCGCCGGCGCGGCGCGCCGCCGGGGGCGACGTGGTGCTGGTCTCGCCGGCCGCCGACGACCACCCGCTCACGCTGGCGCAGGTGGTGGCTCCTTCCCGCTTCCGGCCGCTCGCCTCCATCGCCTACCGGCTGGCGCTGGTGGCGGTGGGCGAGGCGGGCTGCGCCGTCTCGATGCAGCAGCTCGACGGCCACGACGTGGCGGCGGGCCACGCCCTCCTGCGCGGCGCCGGCCTCTCGCTCCTCGACCTGGCGGGGCGCGAGGTGCGCCACGAGGCGGTGGGCCGCTCCGCCATCGGCCCGGTGGTGGCGGGGCCGGCGATGGTGGCGCGCGAGCTGTGCCGCCGCCTGGCGCAGCGCCCCGAGCTGCACCCGCGCGAGCGCGGCTTCCTCGATCTGGTCGAGCCGTTCCCCGGGCGGCCGGAGCTCGACGTGGGGCGGCTGCAGCGCGGCCAGGGGGCGCTGCTCGGCCAGCTCTGCGGCGACGCGCTGGGCAGCCAGGTGGAGTTCCAGGGGCCCGACGAGATCGCCGAGGACTACCCGGACGGCGTCACCGAGATGGCCGACGGCGGTACCTGGAACACCCTGGCCGGGCAGCCGACCGACGACTCCGAGCTGGCGCTGGCGCTGGCCCGCTCGCTGGTGCGGCGCGGCGCCTTCGACGCCGGCGACGTGGCCCGCGCCTACGCCGCCTGGTACGAGACGCGCCCCTTCGACGTCGGCCACACCACCAGGGCCGCCCTCTCCGCCGCCGCCGGGGCGTTCCGCGCCGGGCGCGACGCCGCCGCCGCCTCCCGCGGCGCCGCCCGCGCCGACAGCCGCGCCAACGGGGCCCTCATGCGGGTGGGACCGCTCGGCATCTTCGGCCACCGCTGGCCGGCCGCCGAGGTGCTGGCCTGGGCCCGCGAGGACGCGCGGCTCACCCACCCGCACCCGGTCTGCCAGGACGCCTCGGCCATCCAGGCCATCGCCATCGCCATCGCCGTGGCGCGCGGGGGCCCACCCGCGGCGCTGGCCGACGAGGTGCTGGCGCTGGCCCGACGCGAGGGGTTCCACCCCGACGTGGTGGAGGCGCTGGTGCGCGCCGGGACCGCCCGCCCCGACTACACCACCCACGTCGGCCTGGTGACGGTGGCGCTGCAGAACGCCTTCTTCCAGCTCCGGCACGCCGCCTCGCTGGAGGAGGCGCTGGTGGACACGGTGCGCCGAGGCGGCGACACCGACACCAACGCCGCCATCGCCGGCGCGCTGCTCGGCGCCGCCTACGGGGTCCACGCCCTGCCGCAGCGGTGGCGCACCGCCGTGCTCTCCTGCTACCCGGTGGCCGGCGCCCAAGGGGTGCACCGGCCGCGGCCGCCGGGCTGCTGGGGTGTCGACGCGCTGGTGGTGGCCGAGCGGCTGCTGGCCGGCTGAGCGGGCTCGCGGCGGACCCGACCGCGGCAGCCCTCCGGCGGCAGCCCTCCGGCGGCAGCCCTCCGGCGGCAGCCCTACGGCGCCGCCGCCACCCCGGTGACCAGCAGGCCGGCGCTCGGCAGCGGCTGGCCGCTCGCGCCCGACACCACCGCCGCGGCGAGCTCGAAGGCCGAGGCAGCCGGCACGCCACCCGGCACCGACAGCGTGACGCTGACGAGCGCGCCGTCGCCCAGGGCGGCGCCCGAGGCGACGAGGAGGCGCACCGACGGCGCGCGCCGGTGCGGGACGAAGCGCCCCTCCACCACGCCGGCGGCGGCCGCCCCCTCCAGCCGCAGCGCGGCGGCGGCGACCCGGCCGGTGGCGGCGTCGCTCGCCACCTGGGCGCCGGCCGGCAGCGCCAGCTGGGCGTCGACGCCGTGCACCGGCGTGGCCCCTGCCCCGTGGAGCGCCAGGGTGACGGCGACCCGGGAGGTGGTCGGGATCGTGGGGCCGCCGGAGCAGGCGGCAGCCAGGGCCGAGGCCAGGGCCAGGGGGAGGGCGAGGCGGGTCACCCTCCACCGCCCAGGGCGCGCTCCACCGCCGCCACCAGGTCCGACTGGCCGAAGGGCTTCGGCAGGAAGGCGAGCGGCGCCAGCTGGGGCGGCAGGTCGTCGATCTCCAGGAAGCCGCTCATCAGCACCGCCGGCAGGCCGGGCCGCACGCCGCGCACCGCCTCCAGCACCCGGTCGCCGGTCAGGCCCGGCATGGTCATGTCGAGCAGCACGCAGCGGAAGCGGCCCGGCTCGGCGTTGAAGCGCTCCACCGCGTCCACGCCGTCGGCCGCCTCCACCACCTCGTAGCCGACCCGCTCCAGGGCGCGCCGGGCGGCCCGGCGCACCACCTCCTCGTCGTCGGCCACGAGGATGCAGCGCCCCTCCGCCGGCGAGGCCTGGCGCGGCGGCGCCTCGTCGGCCGGCGGCGCGGCCCGCGGCGGCAGCAGGACGGTGACGCGCGTCCCGCGCCCCAGCTCGCTCTCCACCCGGATGGCGCCGCGGTGGCTGCGCACGATGCCCAGCACCGCCGGCATCCCCAGCCCGCGCCCGGTGAACTTGGTGGTGAAGAAGGGCTCGAAGATGCGCAGGCGGGTGGCGCCGTCCATGCCGGCCCCGCCGTCGCTCACCTCGAGCACCAGGTAGCGCCCCTCCGGAAGCCCCTCGGCGCCGTGGAAGGCGGCCAGCGCGGCGGCGTCGAAGGTGCCCAGGGCGGTGCGCACCTCGATGAGCCCGTCGCGGTCGCCCAGCGCGTCGGAGGCGTTGGTGAGCAGGTTCATCACCACCTGGCCGAGCTGGCCGGCGTCGCCCTCCACGTCGGGGAGCCCCTCGCCGAGCTGCCACGACAGGCGACCCCGGCGAGACAGCACCGGCGCGGCCAGGGAGCCCATCTCGCGCACCACCCGGTTGAGGTCGGCCGGACCGACCGCCAGCTTGCCCCGCCCCGAGTAAGCGAGGAGCTGGCGCGTCAGCGCCGAGGCGCGCTGGGCGGCGGAGCGGGCGTCCTCCAGGGCGGAGCGCAGGTCGCTCTCCTGCGGCAGCTCGCTCAAGGCGAAGCCGGTGTTGGCGAGGACGCCGGCCAGCAGGTTGTTGAACTCGTGGGCCACGCCTCCTGCCAGCACGCCCAGGCTCTCCAGCTTCTGGCCCTCGCGCACCTGCTCCTCCACGGCGCGCTGCTCGGTGACGTCGCGGAAGAGGGCCACGAACCCCGACGGCCCGCCGTCCGCCGCGGCCACCGTCGAGGTCGAGACCTCGACCATGATCTCGCGGCCGTCGCGACGGTGCAGCGCGATCTCGTAGCGGTCGGCGTCGCCGGGCCTCCGGCGGGCGATGCGCCGCTCCAGGTCGGCGGCCGCGTCCGGGGTGGTGTAGTCGCGGGGCCGGCGACCCAGGCACGCCTCCGGGCTCGGCTCGCCCAGGAGCGCCGCCAGCTGCGGGTTGGCGTAGGTGCAGCAGGCGCGCGCGTCGAGGATGGCCACCCCCTCGACGCAGCTCGTGACGATGCGGCGGAAGCGCTCCTCGCTGGCGCGCAGCTCCCGCTCCAGCTCGTGCGCCTCGGTGACGTCGGCGATGGTGCCGACGCGCCGCGCGCCCTCGCGCCCCGCGGCTCGCACCCGCACCCGCAGCCAGCGCACCGTGCCGCCCGGCGCGGCGTGGCGCAGCGGCAGGTCGACCGCCTGGGGGCGGCGCAGCGCCTCGTCGAGCGCGCGGCGGTCGGGCTCGTCGAGCGAGCGGAGGAGGGCGGCGCCCGCCACCTCCGGGGGGCCCGCGAGCCCGAGCCACGTGGCGCCGTGGAGCGCCAGGCCGGCCTCCGCCTCCCACGCGAAGGCGCACTCGCCGAGCAGGTCGGCGAGGTCTGCCAGCGACGCGCCGGAGGTCGGGCTCACGCGGGGAGTGTAGAGCCTGGCCCCGGCTCCCGAAAGGGCCACGGCGCCGCGGGTGCTTCCCAGATCGTCCACCCGTGCCTAGGTTGGGCGCGCCGGCGGTGTCAGGGGAGGTGTGCGTGAAGGTCGTCACCTGGAACGTCAACGGCATCCGGGCCCGGGAGGCGCAGTTCCGGGAGCTCCTGGCGCGCGAGTCCCCCGACGTGGTCTGCCTCCAGGAGATCAAGGCGCCGCCCGCCAAGGTCCCGGCCGCGCTGCGCCAGCCCGACGGCTACCACGCCGCCTGGCACGGCGAGTCGGCCTACTCGGGCGTATCACTTTGGGTGAAACGGGAGCGCACCCTGGAGGCCCCCGCCTTCTCCAGCCCGTCCTTCGACTTCGAGGCGCGCGCCGTGGCGGTCGACCTGGCCGGCGTCACCGTCGCCAGCCTCTACGTGCCCAACGGCGGCAAGGACTTCGAGGCCAAGCTGCGCTTCCTCTCGGCGCTCGACGCCTGGAGCGCCGAGGCGCAGGCGGCCGGCCGGACCCTGCTCCTGTGCGGCGACCTCAACGTCACCCGCACCGACGCCGACGTCCACCCCAAGGAGCGGCGCGCCGGCGCCATCGGCCAGCGCGACGACGAGCGGGCCCTGCTCGGCCGTGTCCTCTCGCACGGCCTCACCGACGTCGGTCGCGCCCTCGACCCGGCCAACCAGGCCCTCTTCACCTGGTGGCCGCCCTGGCGTGGCCTGCGCCAGAAGAACGTGGGCTGGCGCATCGACTACCTGGTGGCGAGCGAGTCCCTGGCCCGCGGCGCCACCCGCTGCTGCGTCCTCGCCGAGTTCGGCACGAGCGACCACGCGCCGGTGGTGGCGGTGTTCGACGGGTGGGGCGCCTAGGCGAAGGGGAGCACGTGCCCGGGATCAGGGCTTCACCAGCCGACCGCGCGCGCCGCCCGCGGGGGTCTTGAGGGCGTGGCAGAGGTTGCAGTTGCCGTGCCGGCAGGTGCCCTCCGGGCCTTGCCGCTCGGCCCCGGCGGGCAGCTCGCGCAGCGCCACCCGCACCGGGAACTCCACCTCCTGCTTGGAGTAGAAGTTGCCGCCGCCGTTCGATCGGAGCTCGAGCCGCCGTCCGCGCGCGTCGGTCAGCACCAGCGCCACCTCCTTGGCACCGCTCTCGCGCGGCTCGCCGTCGCGGCTGCGGAAGACGGTGCCGGAGACGGTGAACATCGACTCCGGCGCCTTGCCGCCCGGCCGGTGGCAGGAGCCGCAGTCCTCCCCCTGGTTGCGCGTGGCGTTGGCGCTCTCGACGCAGGCGACCAGGGCGAGGCTGGCGAGCGCGGCGGCGCAGACGGCTGCTCGGCTGGGCGCGCTGGGCGCGCTGGGGTGTCGGACCATGCGGCCTGGTTCATAGGCCGGAACCCGCCACGGCGACAGTCCCGGCTCGGGGTCCACGCACCGCCTCGACGCCGTCCGGGTCGACCCGCGGCTCGAGCTGCCAGGAGCCGGTGGCGCGGCCGGCGGCGGTCAGCGCGACACGGCGACGCCGATGACGAAGTCGGGCGCGTTGGAGTCGTAGAACCAGCGCGCCCCCACGCCGTCCCGGTTGCCGAGCATGAAGTCCTCGGAGAACCAGGCGGTGACGTCGCGCCAGCGCACGCCGACGCTGACCTGGTTCTGCACCCGCGTCACCGCCATGAGGGCGTCGCCCTGCGAGGGCTCGTCGCCCAGGTACCTCCAGCCGCGCTCGAAGAGGGCCGACTGCAGCCGGTCCTCGACGAGCAGGGCCCAGTCCGGCCCGCGGCGCGCCACCAGCGACACCTCGGCGCCGAGCGGCCAGCGGCGCGGCTGGAGGGGCGACGCGGCAGGCAGCGGCGAGGTGACGCCGGCGGTGACCATGGCGTGGCCGGTGAGCCAGGGGAGGAGCGGGCCGCTCGCCGCGAGCGCCAGCGCCGCGTCCACGCCGCCCGAGCCGGTGAGCTGGGAGGGGCGCCCCAGCGGCGCCTTCAGGTCGGCCCGCAGCGCCAGCGCCCAGGGGGCGCCGAGCCGCTCCCCCTCGGCGAGCCGCAGCCAGGTGCGCAGCACGGCGTCCCCCAGGCCGGTCACGGGATGGTCGACCGCGGCCAGCGGCGGCCCGACGCCGCCCACCGTGAGCGCCACCGCGTCCTGCGGGAAGTGGGGGCGGGAGAAGTCGTTGAACCTGGCCAGCCGGTGCCACGTCTCGATGGGCCCGTCGCTCCAGCCACCCCAGTGGTGGACCAGCCGCGCCTCCACCGAGGACTCGAGCCGCGCCGCCACCGCCGAGTCGGGGAAGAGGTCGCCCCAGGCGAGCCGGCCGGTGGCGGAGAGCACGTCGGACTGCGCGTCGAGCTGCACCACCACCACCTGCCCGGCGCGCGCCAGGGCGGTGGGGCTCGACCAGCTGTTGGCGGCCCACCAGCGCAGCGTGAGCCCCGGCTCGGCCCGGGCGCGCACGTCGGCGAGCGGCGGGTCGAGGAAGAGGGCGCGCAGCGGGCCGGGCGTCACCACGCCGAGCGGTCGGTCGGGCCGCCCGCCGCCTTCCTGGCCGGCCGGGGCAGGCGCGGCCGCCACCGGGGCCAGGATGGCCGTGCCGGCGACCAGGGCCGCCACCCCTCGCGCCAGCGCGGTGAGGCGGCGCCGGCCGAGGCGCATCAGAGCGACTCCGCGAAGGCCACGCCGGCCAGGACCTGCTCCAGGCGGGGCTGGTCGCCCGGCTCGAAGCCCATGAGCGACACGTGGGCGTGGACGCAGACCCCGTCGCGGTACCACCAGGCCGAGAGGTTCTGCTGGTCCACCCGCTCGCCGCCCTGCGACGCCACCAGGTAGTCGGCCCGCACCCGCTCGCCGTCGGCGCGCCGCTCGCCCGCCGGCGGCCCGCCCAGCGCGGCGCCGATCCGCTCCCAGTCGGCGTCGGCGCAGGCCCGGGCGCTCGTCCGGCCGGCCGCGTCGGTGAGGACGAGCGAGGCCACCAGCCCCGACGCCTCCTCGTGCGCCACCAGGTGGACGCGCGCCCCGCCCTCCTGGACGTCGGGCCCGCGCACGCGGAAGCCCGGCAGCGAGAGGGTCACTGACCAGGCCTTGCCGGGGAAGGTGACGAGCGCCGGCTCGGCCCCCTGCTCGCGCCAGCCGGCCGGATCGTCAGGGCCGCCGCGGGGCGGGTGCCCGAGACCGGGCCCGGGAGGCGGCGGCCTCGCCCCGGCCCCGGGCGCGACCTCGTCCGGCGACCCGGCCGCCGGCTGGTGGCGCACCCGCCGCACCAGCGCGAGGGCCGCCGCCCGGTGCGGCCCGTCCCCGTCGTCGAGCAGCGTGAAGGCCACCACCAGCCCACCCACCGAGGCCGCCCCTTGCAGCAGCGCCCGGTACTCCTCCGGCCCGGGCGCGCGGCCGCTCTCGGCCAGCTCGCGGTCGGTGACGGCGAACCACCACCCCACCACGCCCCCGCCCAGCTCCCGCAGCGGCACCTCGCGCTCGAGGGCCGTCTCCAGCCCCTTCTGGCGCGCCAGCTCGGCCATGGTGTGGGCACCCCGCTCTCCCGCCGGCGCCCCCGCCGGCAGCGCCGGATCCCAGAGCGGCGTGAGGAGGAGGAGGACGTGGCCGGTCGGCGGATCGAGCCGCAGCGTGGCCGGCACCGGCGGCTGGGCGTCGCCGGGCGTGGCCGTCCAGCCGGGCGGCACGTCCACCAGGAGCCGCCCGCGCGCGCCGAGGTCGAGGGCCACCCGCGCGCTGGCCGGGACCCCACCGCCCGCCGGCTCGGTGGGGGCGCCGTGCCGCGTCACGGGAGGTGCGTGGGCGCAGGCCGCGAGGGAGCCGACGACGAGCGCCAGGGCGGTGAGCCCGAGGCGGAATCCGGAGCGGGGCGAAGCGCGCATCCCCGGGGTTCTAGCCCGCGCCCCGGCGCGGGGCGAGGCATGATGGACGAGTGAAGCGGACCGCCCGGCTGGCCCTGCGCAACCAGGCCCTCCTCCTGGAGGCCCTGCGAAGGGCGCTTCCGGTCCCGGCCGGGCCGCCTGCCGGCGCCACCGACCGCGCCGCGCCGTCGAGGCCGCTCGTGCTCGAGCTGGGCAGCGGCACCGGCGAGCACGCCGTGGCCTTCGCGCGGGCCCTCCCTGGCCTCGACTGGCAGCCCTCCGACCCCGACCCCGAAGCGCGCGCCTCCATCGCGGCCTGGTCGGCCGAGGCGCGCCTCGGGAACCTGCGCCCGCCGCTCGACCTCGACCTCCTCACGCCGGCGTGGCGCCGCCGCGCCGCCGACGCCCTCCTGTGCGCCAACGTGCTGCACGTCGCGCCGGCCGAGGCGGCCACGGCGCTGCTCGACGGCGCCGCGGCCCTCCTGCCGCCGGGCGGACCGCTCGTGGTCTATGGCCCGTTCGTGCGGGCGGGCCCGCCGCTGCCGCGCCTGGTGCGGTTCGAGGCCGAGCTGAAGGCCCACGACCCGCGGCTCGGCATCCCGGCGTTGGCACCCTTCCTCGCGGCGGCCGCGGCGCGCGGCCTCGCGCTCGCCGAGGAGCGCGCCGGCGTCGAGGAGGGGGACCTGCTCGTGGTGCTGCGGCGAGGATGACGCGCGACTCCACTGGAGGGCACACGGCTGACCGACCGTCGGCCCTGTCCGGGGTGCTCCGGCGGCACGCCGCTCGCTGATATCGTCACCACCCCCGCCCCCATGGACCTCCCCACCTTCCTCGGCGAGCTGCGCCGGCGCCGCGTGGGCCGCGTGCTGGTGGCCTACGGCGTCTTCGCCTTCGCGGTCCTCCAGGTGGTGGAGCCGGTCCTCCACGCGCTCCACCTCGAGGACTGGGTCCTCTCGGTGGTGGTGCTGGCGCTGGCCCTCGGCTTCCCGGTGGCGGTGGCGCTCGCCTGGGCCTTCGACCTGCAAGCCGGCGGCGTGGAGCGGACCGCGCCGCTGCCGGGCCAGGGCGGCGCCGGCATGGCACTGCCGGTGATTCTCCTGGGGCTGGGCGCGGCGGTGCCCGGCGTGGCCTGGCTGCTCCTGCGCGGCGGCGCCGCGCTGCCGGGCTGGGTGGCGCCGGCGGCGCTGGTGGCCCTCGGCGCCGTGGTGGCGCTGGCGGTCCGGCTGGTGCGCGGGCGGCCCGGCGCGGACCCGGACGCGCCGGCGGCGGCGCCGCCGACCGTGGCCGTCCTCCCCTTCGACGACCTGAGCCCGGAGCGCGACCAGGCCTGGTTCTGCGACGGCGTCGCCGAGGAGCTGCTGGGCGCGCTGTGTGGCCTCTCCGGCCTGCGGGTGGTGGCGCGCTCCTCCTCGTTCCAGTTCAAGGGGCGGGCCGTCGACGCGCGCGAGGTGGGGCGGCTGCTCGGCGCCACCGCGCTCCTCGAGGGGAGCGTGCGACGGGCCGGCACGCAGGTCCGGGTGGCGGCGCGCCTGGTGGACACGCGCCGGGGACTGGAGCTGTGGAGCGAGCGCTTCGACCGGGACCTGGCCGACACCTTCGCGGTGCAGGAGGAGATCGCGCAGGCGGTGGTGCGCGCCATGCGGCTCCAGCTCACCAGCCAGGAGCAGGTGCGGCTGCGCAAGGTGGGCGCCAGCCGCGGCACCCGCGACCCGCGCGCCTACGAGCACTACCTGCGCGGCCGGCACGCCCTCATGCTGATGGGCGACCGCCGGACGCTGGAGGCACGCGACGCCTTCCGCCAGGCCCTCGCGCTCGACCCGGCCTTCGCGCAGGCGCAGGCCGGCCTGGCCGACGCCGACGTGGTGCTCCTCACCTGGAACCTGGACGTGGGGCGGGCCGACGAGCTGCGCGCCGAGGCGCTCGCCGCCAGCGAGGCGGCGCTGCGGCTGGAGCCGGAGCTGGCCGAGGCCCGCCTGGCCCACGCCAACGTCCTCACCCTGCTCGACCGCTGGGCCGAGGCCGAGGCCGACTTCCGGCGTGCCATGGAGCTCAACCCGGGCTGGGGCGACGCCTGCTACTTCTACGCGCGGGCCCTCTTCACGGCGGGGCGCCACGACGACGCGGCCGGCGCCTTCGAGGAGGCGGTGCGGCGCAACCCGGACGACTTCTCCTCGCTGGCGCTGCTCGAGGGGGTCCACCGCAGGCGGGGTGACCTGCCCGCAGCGCGGCGCGCCGGCCGGCGTGGCCTCGAGGCGGTGGCGCGGCGGCTGGCGCTCGATCCGGACGACGTGCGGGCCCTCTACCTCGGCGCCGGCCTGGACCTGCGCTTCGGCGACCGCGACCGGGCCTCCCTGCGCATCGAGCGAGCGGTGGCGCTCCTGCCGGACGACTTCGCCACCCTCTACAACGCCGCCTGCTTCTACTCGCTGGCCGGCGAGCGCGAGCGCGCCCTGGCCACGCTCGACCGCGCCGTGGCCGGCGGCCGCGGCCTGCGCCGCTGGATGGAGCAGGACGCCGACTTCGACGCCATCCGAGCCGATCCGCGCTTCGGGGCGATCCTGGCCCGGGTGGTGGGATGAGCGGACGGGCGCGAGGTCTCGCCTGCCCATCGAGCTCGCCAGCCGCCTGGCCGCCGACCAGGCCGCGGAGGGGCGCCCGCGCCGCGAGGCGACCCGGCCCGCGCGCTCCGTCCAGCGGTCCTCCGGGCCGGCCTCACCTCAGCGGCGCCAGCGTCCGTGGCTTGGCGCCCCGCCCGAGCGCCCAGGGCACGGCCGCAGCCAGCAGCACCGCCGCCGCCGCGGTGACCACCAGCGGGGGCTCGGTGAGCGGCATGATCACCAGCGCCACGCCCGAGGCCGCGAGGAGCCGCAGCGCCCGCCCGGGCCGGGCCCGCCAGAGCGCGGCGGCGCCGGCCACCAGCGCCACCGCCAGCAGCAGCAGCCAGGCCACCGGCTCCACCACCAGCGACAGCTTGGCAGGGGGGCGCCCCTCGGCCCGCTCGGCCAGGCCGAGCATCATGCGGCGCTCCATGACGAAGTGCATGGGCTCGAAGAGCGTGACGCGCAGCGCGCGCCAGCCGTACCCATCCACGCCGGGGCGGCCGGCACGGCCGCGCATGACGAGGCGCGTCCCCCCGGCGTCGGGCCGGAGCACGAAGCTCCAGATGCCCACCGGGGTGGGGTCGGCCCCCTCGTGGCCGAGCACGGTGAGGACGGTGGGCGGGTCGACGCGGGCGTGGACGGCGTACCCGGCGCCGCCGAAGGCGTGGGCGGGGGCCATCCACATCCGCTCCCCGGGGCGCGGATCGGGCGTGCCCATCAGCCCGTCGGCGCTCTGGATGCGCGCCCCCACCAGGTTCTCGAGCAGCTCGTAGGAGTAGAAGCCGCCCTTGTCCTGGCCGATCTGGGCGATCCAGGGCCAGACGGCGGAGGGGGGCGCGCGGATGGTGAGGGCGCGCGTCTCCTGGAAGATGGCCTGGCTCCAGAGCTCGTCGCCGGGCAGCACCGCGGCGGCCTCGGCGTCGCTGGCGCCCCAGCGCAGGTACCAGGGGCGCATCACGCCGAGGAGCAGGGCGAGCAGGCCGGCCACCACCGCGAGGACGGCGCCGAGGCGGGCCAGCGGATGGAGCGCGCGTGCGGTGGTGAGCTCGAGCATGGCGTCCGCGCGATGGTAGCCCTGCACGCCCCGTGGAGCCAGCATGGACGAGGCGCCCTGCCCGCCGGTCGATCGGCGGAGCGAGGGCGCCTCGCGTCGTGCCAGGTGGTGGCGCGGCTACTTCTTCTTGTGGCACTCGGCGCACTTCGTCGGGCCCTTGCCCTCGGCCTTGTGGCAGGGCTGGCACATCGGGTGCGCCGTCTCCTTCTGCATCTTGCCGATGGCCTTGGGCTCGCCCGGGCCGTGGCACTTCTCGCAGGCGACCTTGGCGTGGGTGTCGTGCTTGAAGGTGACGTCGCCCTGCTTGGCCGGGAGGACCTTGGCCTCCTTGGGCGCGGTGGCGGCGGCGAAGGCGGCGGTGGCGAACAGGACGGCGGCGACGAGGACGAGACGCTTCATGGGTGTGCTCCTTTTCGAAGGCGTTGACGTTGGCGAGCCCAGTCGGGCCTCGCCGGCCCCGGGAGGCGCGGTCGCGTCCTCCCCGCGGCTGAACGACGTGCCGGTGCGCCGGAAATGCGCGCCGAGGCGGCGAAACTAGCCGCCGGCCTCGCGCCGGCCCCCGTGGCGGATGGTCGCGCGGCAAAACGCAGCGATTCGACGGATGGTCGTGCGGCAAAGCGCGGCGACGCGGCTGACGAGGATCAGGCGGCGTGGCGCAGGTTGTGCCGGAAGATGGCCGAGCGGGCGCCGTCGAGCTCGCCCTCCGAGACCAGGCCGCGCTCCACGAACCAGCGCCCCACGGGCCGCTGCAGCCGGATCTGCTCGCCGAGCAGCACCAGGACCTGGAAGGCCGTGAGGTAGCCGCAGCGGGCGGCATACTCGCCGAAGGGGATGGCCGCGGCCCCCTCGCGGCGGCGGCGGTCCAGGATCTCGAGCACCTCGGCGGCCGTGAGGAAACCGAAGCCGACCGCGAGGCGCCCCACCGCCGGGCGCTGGGCGCGCTGCCAGGCGATGGCGCTGACGAGCTGCTGCCAGGAGACGCGCCCGGAGTAGTAGAGGAACTCGGCGAGGCGCAGCCGGCGGCGCGGCAGGTCGCGGGTGGCGGGGCGCGGCGGCGGCTCGGGCGCGGGCCGGCGGGCGGTCGACCGCGGTGGTGGCGACGCGGCCTGGCGAGCGGCGCGCGGTGGCGGAGGCGGCGCGGGCGGGCGGGCGGCGCGCGGCGGTGGAGGTGGCGGTGGCCGCGGCGCTGGCCTGGCCGGGTGGGCGGCGGCCGCC
>Ga0209682_10000101_pt1 | contig 26623 bp, 26 predicted proteins | sample DOMMetBare2Fresh_2_FD_187471 | JGI IMG/M metagenome (GOLD analysis project Ga0209682, IMG submission 187471) | Wetland sediment microbial communities from St. Louis River estuary, USA, under dissolved organic matter induced mercury methylation -... | ecosystem: Environmental > Aquatic >... | reverse complement strand
GTCGAAGGCATCCGCGGTCTGCTCGGGCGCGCGCCAGTAGCCCGGCATCACGTTCGGGCCGCGGAATCGGATCTCGGTCTTGTCGGCGGTGCTCGCGTCCTTGACCAGCTTGACCTCGACGCCTGGGATCGGCAGTCCGATGTGGCCCGAGCGCACGTCGGTGCCGACGGCGAAGGTGCACGAGGGTGCCGTCTCGGTCATGCCCAGGCCGGTGATCACGCGCACCCGCTCGCCGATCGAGGCTTCGGCGTGGCTGTGCAGCTTGTCCCACACGGCCTGGCTCAGCGCGGCGCCGGCGAACATGAAGGCCTTGCAGCGCTTGAACAGCGTGTCGCGCAGCTGGGTGTCGGTGTCCATCGCGCTGGCGATCTCCTCCAGGCCCTTGGGCACGTTGAAGTAGATCGTCGGCGAGATCTCGCGCAGGTTGCGCAGCGTCTCGGCGATGCCCTTGGGCGTGGGCTTGCCGTCGTCGATGTAGAGCGTGCCGCCGTTGTACAGCGTGATGCCGACGTTGTGGTTGCCGCCGAAGGTGTGGTTCCAGGGCAGCCAGTCGATCAGCACCGGCGGCTCCTCGCCGAGGAAGGTCAGGCACTGGCGCAGCATTTGCTGGTTGGCGCACAGCATGCGGTGGGTGTTGATCACGCCCTTGGGTGCCTTGGTCGAGCCCGAGGTGAACAGGAATTTGGCGATCGTGTCGGGGCCGACCTTCGCGTGGGCTTCGGCTGCGCCCGTGCCGGGCCGGGCGAACAGCAGGCCGGCGAAGGCGCGCACGTCGCGGCCGGCCAGCAGGCCGGCATCGGCCACGGCCGACAGGCCTTCGGTGAGGATCACCGGCACGTCGGCGGGAAATACCGCGTCGATGGCCTTGGCATAGGCCGCGCCGCTGGCGAAGACCACGCCCGGCGTCACGGTGCCGACGATGTGTCGCAGCTTGCCGTAGTCCTGCGAGATCAGCGAGTAGGCCGACGAGATCGGCACGTAGGGCACGCCGGCCCACATCGCGCCGAGCGCGATCGTGAGGTACTCGAGGTCGTTCTCGGACAGGATCGCCAGCGGGCGATCGACCGACAGCTTCAGGTCCACCAGCGACTGCGCGACCGACTGCACGCGGCGCAGCATCTGCGCGTAGCTGATGTGCACCCAGTCGCCGCCGTGGTCGCGCCGGGCGACGAAGCTGCGCTCGGGTGCGTCCTGCGCCCACTGCTCGAGGCAGTCGGTCAGGCGGTCGGGGAACCAGCGCAGCGGCTCGGTCGAACGCAGGATGATGCTGCCGTCGGCACGGTGCTCGATCGCGGCCTCGGTGCAGCCGCCGACATGCGCGTCGCGGTACCTGACCTCGCTCATGATTGCTTCATCACCTTGCCGGCACGCCCCTCGAGGAAGGCGCGCAGCCGGTGCTGCGCCTCGGGCGTGCTCTCGGCCACGGCGGCCATCAGGGACTCGGTGAACAGCCCCTCGCTCTGCGACTGGTCGGCGATGCGCGGGAGCGCGTGCATCACGGCAAAGTTGGACATCGGCGCGTTCTGCGCAATGCGATCGGCCAGCGCGATCGCCTTCGTCAGCGCGTGGCCTTCCTCGACCACGTACTGCGAGAGGCCGACCGCGAGCCCTTCTTCGGCGTCGTAGACGCGGCCCGTCATCATCAGGTCGGTCATGCGCGCCACGCCCATCAGGCGCGGAATGCGGGCCGAGCCGCCGCCGCCGACGAAGATGCCGCGCTGGCCCTCGGGCAGGCCGTAGTAGGCCGTGCTGTCGGCGACGCGGATGTGGCACGCCGACACGAGCTCGAGTCCGCCGCCCACCACGGCGCCATGCATCGCCGCGACGACCGGCACGCGGCCGAACTGCAGCGCGTCGAAGGCCGCGTGCCACATGCGTGAGTGCAGCACGCCGCTGTGGATGTCGCGCTCGACCAACTCCGACAGGTCCAGCCCGGCGCAGAAGTGCGATCCTTCGCCGCTGATGACCGCGGCGCGCACGTCTTCGGGCAGGTTGACGAAGACCGTGTGCAACTGCTGGATCAGAGGATCGTTCAAGGCGTTGCGCTTGGACGGCCGGTTCAGGCGGACATGCAGCACGGCGCCATTGCTCGTGACCTGCAGCAGGTCCAGCGAGGCCAGCAGGCCGGTGGCGGGGGTGAAGGTGGCGGTCATGGGGTGGCCCTGGAATTGGGAGCGAGAATAGTTCAGTTGATGAAGTAGTTGATTGGTGCAAACCCGGACAAAGCCGAGAAGGCGCAGTGCAAGAATTCGTGCGAACTCTCTACTGTCACTCTGCAGATAGTTCATCATGAAAATCAATTTCGCACCGGTGGTCCGTGGCGCGGCGATCGCCTTCGGGGCCATGCTGGTGGCGTGCGCCGAGGTGCCGCGGCCGATACCGGCGGTGGCACGGGGCGCCGCCTTGCAGGCCTGCAGCGAGATCGCGGCGCGGCTCGCCTTCCCGCGCACGACGGTCACCGGGGCCGAGCTGCAGCCCGCGGGCAAGGTCTCGGTGGCAGGCAGTCCGGTGCCCGAGCATTGCCTGGTGACCGGCCGCACGAATGAGCGCACCAGCGCCGTAGACGGTCAGGGTTATGCCATCGGCTGGCAGATGCGCCTGCCACGCGCGTGGAACGGCCGCTTCCTGCACCAGGGCAACGGCGGGCTCGACGGCTTCGTCACCGATGCGCTGGGCCCGGCCAGCGGCGGCGGCCCGCTGACCAGCGCGCTGCAGCAGGGCTTCGCCGTGCTCAGCTCCGATGCCGGCCACAACGTCCGTCAATTGCCGCTGTTCGGCCGCGACCCGCAGGCGCGGCTGGACTACGGCTATCAGGCGGTCGGCGCGCTGACGCCGATGGCGCGCCGCCTGATCGCGGTGGCCTATGGCAAGGAACCCGACCGGTCGTACTTCGCCGGTTGCTCCAACGGCGGGCGCCACGCGATGGTCGCGGCCGCGCGCTTCGCCGACCAGTACGACGGCTACCTCGCCGGAAACCCGGGCCTCAACCTGCCGAAGGCCGCGCTGGCGCAGCTGTATGGCGCGCAGCAGTACGCCACGATCGCGACCAGCAGCGACCTCGCGAGCGCCCTCACGCCGGCCGAGCGCAAGCTGCTGGCCGACCGCGTGCTCGCGCGTTGCGACGCGCTCGACGGCGCGAGCGACGGCCTCGTACAGGACACGGCCGCCTGTCAGAAGGCCTTCGACCTCCAGCGCGATGTGCCCACCTGCGCCGGCGCGCGCGACGGCTCCTGCCTGAGCGCGGCGCAGAAGGGCGTGCTCGGGCGTGTCTTCGAGGGACCGTCGCTGCCGAGCGGTGGCAAGCTCTACGCCAGCTTCCCCTACGACCCGGGCATCGCCGGCGCCGACTGGGCAAGCTGGAAGTTCGTTGCCTCGATCACCAACCGCGACCCCGTGGCCGTGGCCTATGTCTTCCAGACCCCGCCGGGCGGCGACGACGCCAACAAGGACCCGCGAACTTTCGCGATGAACTACGACGTCGCGAAGAACGCCGGCACGATCTACGCGACCTCGGGGTCGTTTACGGAGTCGTCGATGGCCTTCATGACCCCGCCGGCGTCCGACCTGGGCCCGCTCAAGCGCCGTGGCGCCAAGATGATGGTCTATCACGGCGTCGCCGATGGCGTGTTCTCGACCGACGACACGGTCGCCTGGTACGAGGGGCTGGGCAAGGCGCATGGTGGCGACGCGGCCGACTTCGCACGCCTGTACCTCGTGCCCGGCATGAACCACTGCCGCGGCGGCATGTCGACCGACCAGTTCGACATGCTGAGCGACCTGGTCGCCTGGGTCGAGCAGGGCCGCGCCCCCGACCGCGTCGTCGCGCAGGCGCGCGGCGCGACCAACGCCGTGCCCAACCCCGAGTTGCCCGCCGCCTGGGCCGCCGACCGCACACGCCCGCTGTGCCCATGGCCGAAGGTTGCGCGCTACAAGGGCACCGGCGACGTGGAACGTGCCGACAATTTCGAATGCCGCTAGGAATACGCCGACCATGAAGACCGACGACCTGATCGCCATCGACATCCACACCCACGCCGAGGTGTCGTGCTGGAACCCGTTCGACAACTACGGCGAGGAATACGACCGAGCGGCCGACAAGTACTTCGGCTCGAACCGCCGGCCGTCGATCGACGAGACTGTCGCCTACTACCGCGAAAAGAAGATCGGCCTGGTGATGTTCACGGTCGACAGCGAGGCCCAGCTCGGCCGCCGCCGCATCCCCAACGAGGAGATCTGCGAGGCCGCGAAGAAGAACAGCGACATGATGATCGCCTTCGCCTCGATCGACCCGCACAAGGGCAGGATGGGCGCGCGCGAGGCGCGTCGCCTGATCGAGGAGCACGGCGTCAAGGGCTTCAAGTTCCACCCGACGGTCCAAGGCTTCCTGCCCTACGACAAGATGGCCTGGCCGCTCTACGAAGTCATCGCCGAGTACAAGCTGCCGGCGATCTTCCACAGCGGCCACTCGGGCATCGGCAGCGGCATGCGCTGCGGCGGCGGCCTGCGCCTGCAGAACAGCAACCCGATGCTGCTCGAGGACGTAGCGATCGACTTCCCGGACATCCAGATCGTCGTCGCGCACCCGAGCTGGCCGTGGCAGGACGAGGCGCTGTCGCTCGCGCTGCACAAGCCCAACGTCTGGATCGACCTCTCGGGCTGGAGCCCGAAATACTTCCCTGCGCAACTGGTGCAGTACGCGAACACGCTGCTGAAGGACCGCATGCTGTTCGGCAGCGACTACCCGCTGATCACGCCCGAGCGCTGGATGAAGGATTTCGACGAAGCCGGCTTCAAGGACAAGGTCAAGCCGCTGATCCTGAAAGAGAACGCGAAACGGTTGCTCGGCCTGGGGTGACACGACTGCGCACTTCGTTGTGGAACGGCCGAGCAGCCCGGTCCGCCCCGCGGCAGCGGTACACGCACCTGCATTGCGCCACGTTGCGAGCCGCGGGCACCTGCCGGCCCGATCGCCTGCAGCCCGTCGAGTCGTGCATGGCGTTCGCCCTTCCGCTGCAAACCGATGGCTGAGACCGCGGTGAACCTGAGGATGAAGACCCGGCATTGCACGACGTTGAAGCGATGGTGGATCACCGCGCTGGCGGCGGCCGTCGTGGGCGGGTGCGGCACGGCGCCAACGGGGCCTCCGCCGTCCTTCGATCTCGCCGCGGCGGAACTCGCGGCCACGGCGGACGCACCCGCGGTGGTGCTCGACGGACCGTCCAGCAAGGCCGGTGGCGTCGGCCGCTCGATGGCCAAGGGGGCGGGCTGGGGGCTCGCTCTCGGACTGATCCTTGCGCCGGCGACCGCCGGCGCGTCGATGTTCGGTGCCGTTGCGGCAGTCGCAAATGGCGTGGCGGCAGTGGTTGTCGGCGCCGCGGGCGGTGCCGTGGTCGGCGCGATGAGCGCAGAATCGGCAGCCGAGCTCGATGCCAAGCGCAACCTGCTGGCGTCGACCCATGCAGGGCGGCCGCAGGCGCCGCAACTGGTCGACGAGCTGACACGGGCCGCAGGTGCCCATGCGCAGCCGGCCCTGCCGCGCAGCTGGCTCATGCAGGCCAAGTTGGTCGAGATCGCAAGCGAAGGTAGCGGACGAGGCACTCCGTTTTCGGTGCGGCTGTCGGTGCGTGTCGAGATCCGCCGTCTCGGCGACCCGATGCCAGCGGCCGAGCGGGTGTTCGATGCGACCAGCAGCATGCGCCGGACCACCGAAGCATGGAGCGCCGACGATGCAGCGCCGCTGCACGCGGCGCTGGACGAATGCCGGCGATCGCTGGCCGGACAGATCCTCGCCTGGGCGCAGCCGGCAGACCCAGGCCGAGACATCGTATCCCGCAGCCAGCGCCAATGACCTGGCGGCGCCAGGCGCGCCGACCGGCCGCTCCCACGGCGGGTCAACCGTCCTTGAATACTTCCTTCGCGTTGCGGAAGCTGTCGATCGCCGCCGGCACACCGCAGTAGATGGCGGCCTGAAGAAAGACCTCGCGGATCTCCTCCTTCGTCACGCCGTTGTTGAGCGCACCGCGCACATGCAGCTTGAGTTCGTGCGGCCGGTTCAGCGCAGTCAGCATCGCCAGATTCAGCAGGCTGCGCGTGCGGCGATCGAGGCCAGGGCGGTTCCAGATGTCGCCCCAGCAGTACTCGGTGACGAGCTCCTGCATCGGGCGGTTGAAGTCGTCGGCACTCTTGATCGAGGCATCGACGTACTCGGTGCCGAGTACTTCGCGGCGGGTCTTCAGACCCTTGTCGAACAGATCGGGGTTCATGTCATGGGCTCCTGGAGGGGTTCGCGACCGGATCGTAGACCGCCCAGCGCGACAGGACTTTGCTCATCATTGGATCCAATGATGCCTTCAGACTTGCGGCATGTCGCAAGGATTGGCAGAATATGAGCATCCGATGGATCCAATCAAGGAAACGGCCATGTTCGTCCGCAATGCCTGGTACGTCGCTGCGACGCCCGACGAGATCGACGCCAAGCCCCTGGGGCGGGTCATTTGCGGCGAGCGCATCGTGTTCTACCGGGCCGATGGCGGCCGCGTCGCGGCGTTGGAGGACTGGTGTCCGCACCGCGGCGCGCCGCTGTCGCTGGGCAGGGTCACCGAGGGCAAGCTGGTCTGCGGCTATCACGGCCTGGAGATGGGTTGTGACGGCAGGACGATCGCGATGCCGGGGCAGCGCGTACGCGGCTTCCCGCCGATCCGGGCCTTCCCGGTGATCGAACGGTCCGGGTTCGTCTGGGTCTGGCCGGGCGATGCCGCGCTCGCGAGCCAGGACAAGCTGCCGCAGTTGCACTGGGCCGACAACCCCGAGTGGGCCTATGGCGGCGGCCTGTACCACGTGAAGGCCGACTACCGGCTGATGATCGACAACCTGATGGACCTGACCCACGAGACCTACGTGCACTCCACCAGCATCGGCCAACCCGAGATCGACGAGACACCGTGCAAGACCACGGTCGAGGGCGACACCGCGGTGACCAGCCGCTTCATGAACGGGATCCAGGCGCCGCCGTTCTGGAAGATGGCGATGCGGGCCAACGGCCTGGCCGACGACAGCGCGGTCGACCGCTGGCAGATCTGCCGCTATACCCCGCCGAGCCACGTGATGATCGAAGTCGGGGTCGCGCTGGCCGGCGAGGGCGGGTACGAGGCACCCAAGGACAAGAAGGCCTACAGCATCGTGGTCGACTTCATCACGCCCGAGACCGAGACCTCGATGTGGTACTTCTGGGGCATGGCGCGCAACTTCCGCCCCGACGACCGCGCGCTGACCGCGCAGATCCGCGACGGCCAGGGCAAGATCTTCGCCGAGGACCTCGAGATGCTCGAGCGCCAGCAGGCCAACCTGTCGAAGTGGCCCGAGCGCGCCCTGCTCAAGCTCAACATCGACGCCGGCGGCGTGCAGGCGCGCAAGGTGATCGACCGTCTGGTGGCCGAGGAAGCCGCAGCCCGGCTCACCGGCGCGGCGCTGGCGTGACGCGATGACTGCCCCGTCGATGCTCAGCGTGCGGGTCACGCACAAGGCCGTCGAGGCCGAGGATATCTGCACCTTCGAGTTGAGCAGCACCGGAGACGGGCCGCTGCCGGCGTTTTCGGCCGGTTCGCATGTCGACGTGCAGGTGCCCGGCGGCCTGACCCGGCAGTACTCGCTGTGCAACGACCCGGCCGAGAGCCACCGCTACCTGATCGGCGTGCTGCGCGACGCGGCCTCGCGGGGCGGCTCGGTGGCGATGCACGAGCAGGTGCAGGAGGGCAGCGTGCTGCAGATCAGCCCGCCGAAGAACCACTTCGCACTTGCGCACGAGGCGCCGCGCCACCTGCTGCTGGCCGGGGGCATCGGGATCACGCCGATCCTGTGCATGGCCGAGCGCCTGGCGCGGCTGGGCGCGGCATTCGAGATGCACTACGCGACGCGCTCGCGGGCGCGCACCGCGTTCGTCGACAGGATCGGCGCATCGTCGTTCGCATCGCGCGTGGCGTTCCACTTCGACGACGGCGCCGCGCCGCAGAAGCTCGACATCGCTGCCGTGCTGGCCGCCCAGCCGGAAGGCACCCATCTCTACGTCTGCGGGCCCAAGGGCTTCATGGACGCCGTGCTCGGCGCCGCCCGCGGCAGCGGCTGGCCCGAGGGGCGGATCCACTTCGAGTTCTTCGGCGCCGAGGTGCAGGTGCAGGCCGGCGACGGCAGCTTCGAGGTCCAGCTCGCGAGTTCCGGCCGCGTGATCAGTGTCGCGCCCGAACAGACCGTGCTCGCCGCGCTCGCCGCGGCCGGCGTCGTCGTGCCGAGTTCGTGCGAGCAGGGTGTGTGCGGCACCTGCCTGACGCGCCTGATCTCCGGCACGCCGGACCACCGCGACCAGTACCTGCTGCCCGAGGAGCAGGCGGCGGGCGACCAGTTCCTGCCCTGCTGCTCGCGCGCGAAGTCGCCGCGCCTGGTGCTGGACCTGTAGCAGCGCCTGTAGACTGGCATGTTGGATCCCATCGCAGTCGACGACTGCCCGCTCCGAGGAGACACGAGACCATGACCGCCCGCACCAAGCCCCCGTTCCGCGCCGACCATGTCGGCAGCTTCCTGCGCCCGAAGTACCTGCTCGACGCGCGCGACCAGTTCTTCAACCAGAAGAGCATCACCGCCGAGCAGCTGCGCGCGGTCGAGGACAAGGCGATCACCGAGATCGTGAAATTCCAGCAGGACGTCGGCCTGCAGTCCATCACCGACGGCGAATTCCGCCGCACCTATTTCCACATCGACTTCCTCGAGCAGCTCGGCGGCGTGAAGACCGACATCCCGGTCACCTTCATCAAGCCCGACGGCAGCGAGGAGCTGGCGCCGCCGGTGATCAAGGTGACCGGCAAGGTGCGCCACGTCAAGGACATCCAGCTCGCCGATTTCCAGTACCTCAAGAGCCAGATCGGCCCGGGCATGACGGCCAAGGTCACGATCCCGTCGCCGACCATGCTGCATTTCCGCGGCGGCCGCGCCGGCATCGACAAGGTCGCGTATCCCGAACTCGACCCGGTGTTCTACGACGACGTGGCCAAGGCCTACGGCGAAGAACTGAAGTCGCTCGCCGATGCCGGCTGCACCTACGTCCAGATGGACGACACCAACCTGGCCTACCTGTGCGACGACCGCATGCGCGAGGCCGCGCGCCAGCGCGGTGACGACCCCAACGAGCTGCCGCACCGCTATGCGCAGTTCATCAACAAGGTCGTGGCGCTCAAGCCCGCCGGCATGACGCTGGCGATGCACCTGTGCCGCGGCAACTTCAAGAGCACGCACGCGGCGGCTGGCAACTACGAGCCGGTGGCCGAGGCGCTGCTGTCGGAGATGAAGCTCGACGCCTTCTTCCTCGAATACGACGACGAGCGCAGCGGCGATTTCCGCCCGCTGCGCTACCTGTCCAAGGACAAGGTCGTCGTGCTCGGTCTGGTGACCACCAAGTTCGGCCAGCTCGAGAGCAAGGACGCGCTCAAGCGTCGCATCGAGGAAGCTGCCAAGTACGCGCCGCTGGACCAGCTCTGCCTGAGCCCGCAGTGCGGCTTCTCGAGCACGGTGCACGGCAACAACATTGCGGTCGAGGACCAGCGCAGGAAGCTCGCGCTGGTGATCGAGACCGCACGTGAGGTGTGGGGCTGAGCGGCAACGCGAATCGGTCCACTGCGGACTGATTCACGCTGCGCGAAGCGCCCGAGTTCTGATCGGGCGTTTTGCGCCCGCTCAGAACTTGTACGAGACGCCGATCGAGTAAGTGATCGGCTTGAAGTCGATCGTCGTCGTTAGCACCGTGCTTGCCACCGCGACGAGGTCGCTCTTGACCTGGACCTTGGCGATGCTGGCGTACAGGCCCCACTGCTTGTCGATCGCATAGTCCACGCCGGCCTGAACCGCCAGGCCGACCGAGTCGCTCATGTCGACCGACGGTGCGAGCTTGGACTTGATGCCGGTGAAGCGCGTGTAGTTGATGCCCGCGCCCAGGTAAGGCCGCAGCGTGTCGCCGGCCTGCCCGAAGTGGTAATTCACCAGCAGCGTGGGTGCCACGTTCTTGGCCGACAGGATGTCGTCGCCGAGGAAGGCCACCGTGCCCGTGGCCTTGGCCTTGATGGTCGGCGGGATGCCGATCACCAGCTCGACACCGATATTCTGGTCGATCAGGCGCTCGTAGGTCAGCAGCAACGTGGTCGCATTGCCGGTCTTGGCGTCGGCGCCGGCCGGGATGCCGATGCCCTTGATGCCGGTCGTCTTGGAGTGCGTCTCGTAGAGGATCGCGCCACCCTTGAGGATGTTGACCTGTGCCTGTGCTGCGGTAACGCTGAAGGTCAGGCCGGCGGCAAGCGCCAGCAGGTGGAGTTGGGTCTTCATCTGTGTTCTCCTGTTCTAGCCGCTCAGATCCAGCCGTAGGACCGGAGGACCTTGACCGCCTCGTCCGCGATCAACTTGTGGCCGCCCGGAGTCGGATGCACGCCGTCGGCGAACTGCCAGGTGTTCAGGTCGGCGCCCGTGCGCAGGCCGTTGTACGGGGCGCCCGCGGTGCCGTTGCAGAACAGGGACGAGCCATCGGTGACGGCGCCGCGGGTGATCACCTGGATCTTGGCCGCATCGCAGGCCGGCACCGTGTTGTTGATGAAGCCGTATTTGGCCGGGTTGGCGTACGCATCCTTGAAGTTCGTATTGGCGTCGACCAGTTGCACCGGCACGTCCGTCAGCCCTTCGCGCAGCCACAGGTTGAAGATGTCGACCAGGCCGGTCAGCGTCTGCTTGCCCTGCGCCGACAGCGAGGCGCCGTACGGGGTCTGCGAGGAGTCGGGCAGGTTCCACACCGCGACGTACTTGCCACCCTTGGCCAGGATCTGGGTCTTGACGTAGCCGGCGAGTTCCAGCGCGGCCTTCTTCAGCTCGCCCTGGGCCTCGAGCTGGGCATTCAGCAGCAGGCCGTTCGCCTGGTCGGCCGTGAGCTTGCCGGCGGCCGCGTCGGCCTGGATCTGCGCGGCCTTGGCCGACAGCGTTCCGGCCTGCACGAAGACATCGTTGTTGCCGCCGAAGATGACGATCAGGTCGCTGGACTTGAAATTGCCGAACCGGGCCAGGTGGTTCGCGATCTGGGTGGCGACTGGAACCGTCAGCGCGCCGCCTGCCTTGCCGATGCCGTTCGGATCGGTCACGCGCGAGCCGCCCTGCCCGTAGGCGGTGCAGGTGTTGGCCAGTGCCGGATTGGCGGCGGCCGGACACTTGACCGACGAAGTGCCGAAGCCGACCTCGGCCGGCGTGACGACCAGGCCGAGCGAGCTCGCGAGGTTCTCGACCCAGACCGTGCTGGTGGCGCCGTTGACCGTGAACTTGCCGCCGAAGTAGGGCGCCGCTCCAGTGCCGGCGAGCGAGGTGGCGGGTGCGTAGGTGCCGACATCGCTCAGGCTGTCGCCGAAGGAGACGAGCGAGGTGAAGGTGGCCTTGGTGGTCGGCGCGCCGGCGGGCGAGCCGCTGCCCGGGACATAGGGGTCGCTGCCGCCGCAGGCGACGAGCAGGGCTGCGGCCAGGGCACTGGCCGCCCAGATTCGGATCGATGACATGCAGGTCTCCTTCGAATGGTTCCGGGCGGTGCGCCGCCTCGGTGCGTCGCGACTATAGGACTGCTGCCGAGCCCGCCATTCAGGGAGTAACCCGCTGGCGGTCTCCTGGTCTGCGACTTGCGCCGCACCGGGCTGGCCTCGGGTGCCGCCGGCTGCCCAACGCGGGCCGACCGCCTGCGTGTGCGCCGATTCGATGCGAGCGCGAGTGCATGATGTCGTCCGCGCGCGGCCATGCCGGCGGCCTGCCGGCGCGGGCCGGCTTGCAGTCCACCCCCAACGCGCTGAGGAACCTGCCATGACCGAATCGACCCGTTTCATCCGCGCCAACCCGCTGCAGGCCGGCCTGCCCGCCGGCGAAGCCTCGAGCGACTGCATCGAGTGGATCAAGCTCTCGCTCGTCTTGCTGCCGCTGGCCAGCCCGATCAGCGACGCCAAGGTGCTGACCGGGCGGCAGAAACCGTTGACCGAAATCGCCTTCCTGTTCGCCGAGATCCAGACCAGGGAAGGCCACTCCGGCATCGGCTTCAGCTACAGCAAGCGCGCCGGCGGGCCGGGTCAGTACGCCCACGCGAAGGAACTGGCCCCGGCGCTGCTGGGCGAGGACCCGAACGACATCGCCCGCCTTTGGGACAAGCTGTGCTGGGCCGGGGCGTCGGTCGGTCGCAGCGGCCTGGCGACGCAGGCGATCGCGGCCTTCGACATCGCGCTGTGGGACCTGAAGGCCAAGCGCGCGCAACTGCCGCTGGCCAAGCTGCTGGGTGCGCATCGCGACGCGGTCCCCTGCTACAACACCTCGGGCGGCTACCTCTCGACACCGCTGAACGAGGTGCTGGAGAACGTCGAGGCCTCGCTCGCGCGGGGCATTGGCGGCATCAAGCTCAAGGTCGGCCAGCCCGACCCGATGGAGGACTTCAGGCGCGTGCAGGCGGTGCACAAGCTGATCGACGGCCGCGTCGAGTTCGCTATCGACGCCAACCAGCAGTGGGACCGCGTCACGGCGCAGCGCTTCGGCCGCATGGTCGAGCCCTTCAACCTGCTGTGGATCGAGGAGCCGCTGGACGCCTACGACGCCGAAGGCCATGCGGCCCTGGCGGCGACGCTGGACACCCCCATCGCCAGTGGCGAGATGCTCACCAGCGTGGCCGAGCACTGGGAACTGATCCGCCAGCGCAGCGTCGACTTCATCCAGCCCGATGCGCCGCGCGTCGGCGGCATCACGCCGATGCTGAAGATCATGGCGCTGGCCGATCAGGCCCGCATCCGCATGGCGCCGCACTTCGCGATGGAGATCCACCTGCACCTGAGTGCCAGCTATGCACACGCACCCTGGGTCGAGCATTTCGAATGGCTCGAGCCGATGTTCAACGAGCGGCTGGCCATCCAGGGCGGGCGCATGCAGGTTCCCAACCGGCCCGGCCTCGGATTCAGCCTGAGCGAGCAGGCACGGCGCTGGACCGCCGAGTCGGCGGAGTTCGGGCGGCGCCCCTGATCAGGCCAGGGCGCGCTCGATCTCGGCGAAGCTGCCGGCGATCTCGACCAGGTCGATCGGTCGCCCGAGCTGGCGCTCGACCTGCGCACGCGAGATCACGCCGCGCACCCTTTGCGGTGACGCTTCCACCACCAGCAGGTGATTGCGGCCGAAGCGCTGCAAGGTCGCGATCACGTTGCTGACCGTGGCGCTGCGCAGGTCGCCGATCTCGATGGCGTCGAGCCGCGCGAGCGGCGTCATCACGTCGGCGACGCTCAACTCGTCATGGCGAAGGCGGCGCTCCTGGGCGACGCGCACGGCGTGGTCGCCGCGCAGGTCGGTGGCGGTGATCAGGCCTTCGACCGCCGGCATGTCGGTCACGACGAAGAGCATGCGCACGCCCTGGAAGATCATGGTTTGCTCGGCCTGCGCCAGCGTCGCCGAGGGCGCGACGGTCGCGGCCTTGGCCAGGGCGAGGTCGGTCATCACGTCGATGGCCGGCGATTCGGGCGCCACTGCCGGCGCCTGCCAGGGGCGTGCCTGGACGATGGAGGAACCGGGGCCGAGCCGGCAGGTCCTCAGGGTTGCGTCAGGTTGCATGGACACCTCCTTGCCAGAGGCGGCGCCGAAGCGGCGACGTCGGGAGGACCTTACTCCCGATCGCGGTTCGCGCTGTCGTCAGGGGCTTTCGCGGCGCGCTGCCGGATCGAGCGCAGCGCGATCAGGAGCAGCGAGCCGCTGATCGTGCCGAGCAGGATGCGGCTATCGCCCAGCAACTCCGGCAGGCGCAGCAGCAACTCCGGACTCTTCTGCTCCAGGTAACGCGCGAGTTCGAAGACATGCTCGGGGTCGATCCATGAGGCGGCGTCCGCTGTCACGCGGGCGCCCTGCCAGCGTGGCGTGTCGGGCAGCAGGCGGGCGAAGGCGCCGGCAGCGATCGCCACCAGCGCCAGCGGCCCCACCGGCCGCAGCATTGCACGCAGCAGGCTCAGACGCACGGGGGCGGGGGCTTCGGCGTAGAACTCCGCCACCAGCGGCGCGAGGTCGCTGTCGGTCGACTCGGGCTTGGTCGTCATCGCGCCTCCTTCAGTCCATGGTCTCGATCCGTGACATCGTGCCAGTTCGACATGACGCTTCCATGTCCGTTTGCTGCCGGATGTTTCGATACGTATCGGTCGACGGCAGAATGGCCCGCTGAACCGATGGCGATATGACAGGACGGCATATGGACGAGCGGCGACGTCTGCGTGTGGGGCAACCCATCACGCCGGAGGAATTCGAGGAACTCAGCGACGCGCAGCTGGAGCGCCTGGTGCCCAAGGCCTACCGCGAGTTCTATCCCGGCAAGGACTTCTGCGCCGACGGCCATTTCTACCTGCACGACGGCACCGCCTGGTGCTTCTACAAGGGCGACCTGCTCGACAGCTGAGCCCGCGCGATACTGCCACGAACCCCCCGGTTGATCGACGGAGTTCCATGAAACTGATGATTGCCATGCTCGGTGCCTTGCTCGCAACCCAACTGGCCGTGCCGGGCGCCGCCCAGGCCCAGGACAAACCACGCCCGCGGGCCGAGATCCCGGCCGAGTACCGCTGGGACTTCACGGCGATCTACGCCAACTGGGACGCCTGGGAGGCCGACATGCGGCGCATCCAGGAGAAGATGGACGCCTTCGCCGCGCTGAAGGGCACGCTGGCCAGCGGCCCCGCGGCTGTCCTCAAGGCTTACCAGGCCTACGACGAGATCGGCAAGCTGCAGGATCTGGTCTACAGCTACCCGGCATTGCAGCGCGACGTCGATACGCGCGACCAGGCGACGGCCGGGCGCTTCCAACGGGCGATGGCGGTGTTCGACAAGTTCGACGCCGCCGCGGCCTGGTTCACGCCCGAGTTGCTCAAGGTCCCCGAGGCCACGATGCAGCAGTGGCTGCAGGCCACGGCGGCACTCGCACCCTACCGTTTCACGATCCTGGACAACTACCGCCGCCAGGCCCATGTGCTGGACGAGCCCGGCGAGCGGCTGCTCGCACTGGCCTCGCCGGCCAACGAGACCCCGCGCTCGGCGTACCAGGAACTGAGCACCAGCGACATCAAGTTCCCGACCATCACCCTGAGCGACGGCCGCAAGGCCGAGCTCACGCCCGCGCGCTACCAGGCATTGCTGGAGGGCGAGCGCGCGCAGGCCGACCGCGCGCAGGCGGCCGCCGCACATGTCGGCACCTATGGCGCCACCGCCCACACCTACGGCGCGATCTATCGCGGCGTCCTCCAGCGCGACTGGTTCCTGGCCCAGGCGCGCAAGTTCCCGACCACGCTCGACGCCGCGCTGCACGGCAATGCCATCCCGCGCCAGGTGGTCGACACGCTGGTGCAGACCACGCGCGCAGGTACCGCACCGCTGCGGCGCTATGCCAAGCTCCGCCAGAAGCTGCTCGGCCTGCCCGAGTACCACCTGTACGACAGCTTCCTGCCGATCTTCCGCAGCGACAAGACCTACCCCTACGAGAAGGCGCGCGAGTTGACGCTGGCGGCGGTGGCACCGCTGGGCGAGGACTACGTGGCGCGCTACAAGCGCTTCGTCTCAGGTGGCCGCATCGACGTCTTCGAGAGCCCGGGCAAGCGCAGCGGCGCCTACTCGATGGGCGTCTACGGCGTCGGGCCATTCCAGCTGCTCAACTACAACGGCACGCTGGACTCGGTCTTCACGCTGGCGCACGAGGGCGGCCATGCGATGCACTCCGTGCTGTCGCACGAGAACCAGCCCTTCGTGACCTCGCAGTACACCATCTTCGTCGCCGAGGTCGCCTCGACGACGAACGAGCGCTTCCTGCTCGAACACCTGCTGCAGCAGACGCAGGATCCGAAGGAGCGCTTCCTGCTGTTGCAGCATGCGGTGGACTCCATCGTCCAGACCTTCTACACCCAGGTGCTGTTCGCCGACTTCGAGCTCCAGGCCCACCGGCGTGTCGAGACGGGCGAAGCGGTCACGACCGAGGACCTGAACCGCATCTACCTCGGCCTGCTCAAAGACTACTACGGCGACGCCGTCACGGTGGACGACTTCTACAGATTCACCTGGGCGCGCATCCCGCACTTCTACAACTCGCCGTACTACGTGTACCAGTACGCCACCTGCTTCGCGTCATCGGCCCAGATCTTCAAGGCCATGACCACGGGCTCGCCCGCGCAGCGCCAGGCCGCGACGGACCGTTACCTCACGCTGTTGAAGAGCGGCGGCAACGACCACCCGATGGCGCAGCTGAAGAAGGCCGGTGTGGACCTGACCCAGCCGGCCACGGTCCAGGCGGTGGTCGACCAGATGGACGAACTCGTCACGCGCATGGAAGCCGAGGCCGCCAAGCTGCGCTGATGGCGCCTGGCCGCCGCTCGTGCGCTCAGCGCCCGTTGGCCGTGCGCCAGGTGGCGAAGTCGGCGCGGCTTGCTTCGTCGGTCGGCGGATAGAGGCCGAGGATCGAGCGGCCCTCCATCACCTTCTCCTGCACGAAGTCCTCGAACGCGGTCATCTCCACGCCCTCGGCGGCGACTTCTTCGACCAGGTGCGCCGGGATCACGACCACCCCCTCGGCATCGCCGACGATCACGTCGCCCGGGAAGACTGGCGCATCGCCGCAGCCGATGGGCACGTTGATGTCGATCGCCTCGTGGACGGTCAGGTTGGTCGGTGCGCTGGGCTGCTGGTGGTAGGCGGGGAAGGGGAGCCTGGCGATGTCGGGGCTGTCGCGGAAGCCGCCGTCGGTGACGATGCCGGCGACGCCGCGCTTCATCAGGCGCGTCACGAGGATGCCGCCCGCCGAGGCCGCGCGCGCGTCCTTGCGGCTGTCGATCACGAACACCGCGCCGGGCGGGCATTCCTCCACCGCCTTGCGCTGCGGGTGCGCGCGGTCGAGGAAGACGCTGATCGGGTTGCGGTCCTCGCGCGCCGGCATGTAGCGCAGCGTGTAGGCCTCGCCGACCATGTTCGGCAGGCCGGCATTGAGCGGGCGCACGTTCTGGATGAACTGGTGCGTCAGGCCGCGCTTGAACAGGGCGGTGCACAGTGTGGCCGTGCTCACGCCCATCAGCTTCTGCCGGGTCTCGGGTTTCAGGGTCGACATCGGGTTTCCAGTGAGGTCAAGGGTCATGTATCCGGCACGGCAACCTGGAGCTTGTCGGCCCAGCCGATCAACGCCTGCCAGGTGGCGTTGTCGTAGGCGATGCCGTTGCGCTGCGTGTCGGCCAGGCTGCACGCGGCCTTGTCGCCGGGTACGCGCACAGGGCGATCCGGATCGATGGGCCGGTTGTTGCGGCAGCCCTCGGACAGGAAGTCCATCTGCGCGCCGAAGGCCTCGCGGCCGGCGAACATCTCGGGGTCGATCACCTGCAGGAAGACGTTGCCGCCCCAGCGTTGCGGCACATCCTTGCGGCCGTGGCCCGACAGGCCCTGCGACAGTGCTTCGACCCAGAGCGACAGGCCGAAGCCCTTGTGGCCGTATTCCTGCCCGCCCAGCGGTTGCAGCGAGCCACGCGGCTCGCCGTGCTCCAGCACCGCAGGGTCGCGCGTCGGCCGGCCCTGGCCGTCGAGCAGCCAGGGGTGCTCGAACTGCTCGCCGGCCGCGACCTTCTGACGTGTCATCGAGGTCGTCGTGATCGAGGCGCAGATGTCCACCAGCACCGGGTGGTCCCGGCCGGGGTAGCCGATCGCGAACGGGTTGGGTGTCATCAGCGCCTCGGTGCCGCCGTACGGCGCCACGCGCCGGGCCGCCGGCTCGGAGTTGTAGACCTGGGCGACGAAGCCCCTGTCGGCCGCCTGCTTGACCAGCGCCGCCAGGCAGCCGATATGGTGGCTGCGGCGGATCGCGATCGCGGCGATGCCGTGCTGCGCGGCGCGTGGCATCGCGGTCTCGATCGCACGCTCCATCACCCACAGGCCTGGCAGGTAGCCGGCGTCCCAGACCGCGCTGACGCCATGGTCCTTGACGACCTCGATCTCGCCGCGCGGCTGCAGCCCGCCCCTGGCCATGTCGGCCAGGTACAGCGGCGCCATCGCCAGGCCGTGCGTGCGCCGGCCCATCGCATCGGTCAGCACCAGCAACCGGGCGACGCTCGCCGCCTTGTCGGCGTCCATGCCGGCGGCAGCAAAGAGCGCCGTGCCGAAGCGCTCGGCCGCAGCGAGCGGCGTCATGTCAGGCGTTGCCCTCGATCTGCTTGCCGGCGTCCCTGATCACGGCGGCCCAGCGCTTGCTCTCGCGCAGGAGAAAGTCGCTCGTCTCCCTGGGCGAGGTGGTCAGCACCTCGGCCCCGGCGCCGACCATGCGCGCGCGGATGTCGGGCGAGCGGATCACGGCGATCAGCGCGGCGGCGAGCCGTTCGGCCCTGGCCTGCGGCAGCGAGGCCGGGATCGCCACACCCTGGTAGGTGCCGGACTCGAAACCCTTGACGCCTTGCTCGGCGATCGTCGGCACGTCGGCGATCAAGGCCATGCGCGTGGCCTTGGACACGCCGATCAGCTTCAGCCGCCCGGCCGTCACGAGCGGCATCGTCGCCAGCATGCCGTTCAGGCACAGCTGCGTATTGCCGGCCGCGGTGTCGGCGAGCGCGGCCGCGCCGCCGCGGAAGGGCACGTGCTGCCACTGCAGGCCGGAGCGCAGCGCGATGTCGACCACACCGAGGTGATTGGCTGAGCCCGAGCCAGCCGAAGACACGTTGAGTGACTTCTTCTTCGACAAGGCCACGAGCTCGGTCATGTTCGAAGCCTGCACCGACGGATGTGCCACCAGCAGGTGCGGTGAATACGCCAGCATGGTCGCGCCCTTGAGCTGCTCGGGCTTGTAGGGCATCTCCTTGGTGATCAGCGGGCTGATCGCGATCGAGCTCATGTCCGACAACAGCATCGTGTGCTCGTCCTCGGCCTGCGCGGTGGCCGCGGCGCCGATGATGCCGTTGGCCCCGGTCTTGTTCTCGACGATGACCGTGGTGCCCAAAGCGTCGCCCAGCGGCTTGCTGATCAGCCGCGCGATGAAGTCCGACGATCCGCCGGGCGCGAAGGGCACGATGATGCGCATCGGCCTGGAGGGCCAGGGCGCTGCGATGGCCGGTGCGCCGATCGAGGAAGCGGCCAGAGCCGCGGCGGATTGCAGGACGGTGCGGCGCTGGATCATGGGGTGTCTCCGGGGGTGCGGCGGCGGTGTCAGAAGATCACCGGCTCGGGCACCGGGGCGCCGAAGCTGGTCTCGAGGAAGTCGAAGTCGCAGCCCTGGTCGGCCTGCAGGATGTGGCGGCTGAACATCCAGCCGTAGCCGCGCTCGTAGCGCGGCGGCGGCGCCACCCAGGCGGCGCGGCGGGCGGCGAGTTCCTCGTCGCCGACGTTGAGGTGGATCGTGCGCGCGGGCACGTCGACGCTGATGCGGTCGCCGGTCTTCACCAGCGCGAGCGGCCCGCCGACAAAGGCCTCGGGCGCGCAGTGCAGCAGGCAGCCGCCGTAGCTGGTGCCGCTCATGCGCGCATCGCTCAAGCGCAGCATGTCCTTCACGCCTTGCTTGAGCAGCTTGGTCGGGATCGGCAGCATGCCCCACTCGGGCATGCCCGCGCCCTGGGGGCCGGCGTTGCGCAGCACGAGGATGTCGTCGCCCGTGACGTCGAGGTCCGGGTCGTCGATGGCGGCCTTCAGTGCCGGGTAGTCGTCGAAGACCAGCGCGCGCCCGGTGTGCTGCAGCAGGTGCGGGGCACAGGCGCTGGGCTTGATGACCACGCCGTCGGGCGCGACGTTGCCGCGCAGGACGGCCAGCGCGCCTTCGGCATAGATCGGGTTGGAGAGCGGGCGGATCACGTCGTCGTCATAGACCTCGGCGGCGGCGATGTTGTCGCCCAGGCTGTGGCCGTTGACGGTGAGGGCGCCCAGATCCAGATGCTGCTCGATGCGCTTGAGCATCGCCGGCAAACCGCCAGCGTAGAAGAAGTCTTCCATCAGGTAGGTGTCGCCGCTCGGGCGGATGTTGGCGATCACCGGGACGCGGCGGCTGGCGCCGTCGAAGTCGTCCAGCGTGACTGCATGGCCGGCGCGGCGCGACATGCCGATGAGGTGGATGATCGCGTTGGTCGAGCAGCCCATGGCCATTGCGCAGGCGATGCCGTTGTCGAAGTTCGCGCGCGTGAGCAGGCGCGCCGGCGCGAGGTCCTCCCACACCATCGCGACGATGCGCCGGCCGCATTCGGCACTCATGCGGATGTGGTTGGCGTCGGCCGCGGGGATCGATGAGGCGCCCGGCAGCGTCAGCCCCACGGCCTCGGCGATGCCCATCATCGTGGCAGCCGTGCCCATGGTCATGCAGGTGCCGTGGCTGCGCGCGATGCCGGCCTCCATCTCGACCCAGGCCTCATCGCTCAGGCGGCCGGCGCGGCGCTCGTCCCAGTACTTGAAGGCGTCCGAGCCCGAGCCGAGCACCTGGCCCTTCCAGTTGCCGCGCAGCATCGGGCCGGCGGGCAGGAAGATGAACGGCAGGCCCATGCTGAGCGCACCCATCACGAGGCCGGGCGTGGTCTTGTCGCAGCCGCCCATCAGCACCGCGCCGTCGACCGGATGGCTGCGCAGCAGTTCCTCGGTTTCCATCGCGAGAAAGTTGCGGTAGAGCATGGTCGTCGGCTTGACGATCGACTCCGACAGGCTGATCGCCGGCAACTCGACCGGGAAGCCGCCGGCCTGCAGCACGCCGCGCTTGACGTCCTCGACGCGCTGCCTGAAGTGCGAGTGGCACTGGTTGACGTCGCTCCAGGTATTGACGATCGCAATGACCGGCTTGTCCTTCCAGTCGACCGGCGCGTAGCCCATCTGCATCACACGCGAGCGGTGACCGAACGAGCGGAAGTCGTCGGGGGCGAACCAGCGCGCGCTGCGCAGCGTGGCAGGCGTCTTGTGGGGAGAGGTCGGGGCCGTCATGGAAGGCATTAAAGCACTAATACATTAGTGGTGTAATGTTGACGGCGACCCCGCGCCCGGATCGCCGCCTCGACTCCCACCAGGATTTCGACCCCATGGACGCCATCGCCCGCATTCCGCCGTTGCGCCTGGACCGCTCGCGCCAGGCTGCGCCACAGGTCTTCGAGGCACTGCGTGAGCTGATCGTCTCGCTCGAGTTGCCGCCCGGCACGGTGCTCCCGCGCGGCGAACTGGCCGAGCGCTACGGCGTCAGCCAGACGCCGGTGCGCGACGCGCTGATGAGGCTGGGCGAGGAAGGGCTCGTCGACATCTTCGCGCAGCACGCCACGCTGGTCAGCCGCATCGACATCGCGGCCGCATGGCGTGCGCACTTCCTGCGCCGCTCGCTCGAGCTCGAGCTTGTGCGCGAATTGGCCGGCCGGCCGCCCGACGCGATGGCCACACTGCCGGCCCGCTTGCGCGAGCAGATCGCGCGCCAGGCGCGTGCCATGGCCGCGCAGGACTTTGCGGCCTTCACCGAGGCCGACCGCGACTTCCACCGCGAGCTGTACGAGGCGGCCGGCATGGGCGAGCTGTTCACGCTGATGCGCCAGCGCAGCGGCCATGTCGACCGCCTGCGCCGCCTGCACCTGCCGGCCAAGGGCAAGGCCCAGGCGGTGGTGCGCGATCACAAGGCCATCGTCGAGGCCATCGAGGCGCGCAAGCCCGAGGCCGCGCAGGCGGCGCTGCGTGCGCATCTGGCCGGCACGCTGACCTACGTCGACGAGGTGCGCGTGCGGCATCCGGCGTGGGTGCGCGGCTGAGCCCGGGGCGATGGCGGCGCGACAGGCGCGCCCGCGCGATTCGTCGCGCCGGCACGTGGACCGCACGACGCCCCTATAGTTCAGTGCCGCAACGCCATCGGAAGTACCCCATGAGACTCGCCTCGTTTCGATCCCGCGGATCGCGCATCGCCACGCTGGCCGTTGCTGCCGCGCTCGGCATGCTCGCTGCCGCCGCCCATGCGGACTTCGAGCTGAAGGTCCCGAGCGGACGCACGATCCTGGTCAAGGACGACGGCACCTGGCGCTACCTCGACGCTGCCGAGGGCGCTGCCAGCGCCCCGAAGGACGATGGACCACAGGCCGAGTTGCGGATCGTCGCGCGGCAGGACGCGTCCGATGGGTGTGTCTTCTCGCTCACGCTGGCCAACCTGCTGCCTTATGCGATCCGGCACATCGTCCCCGAATTCGCCGCGGTGCGTGCCAACGGGGTCGAGGTCACCACGCAAACGGTCGGCTTCCTCGGGCTCAAGCCCGGCGACCAGCTCCAGCGTGAGTTGCGCTTCCCCGGCATCGCGTGTGCCGACATCGCCAAGCTCCAGGTTCAGCGCGGCGACCGCTGCGAGATGGGCGAGCTCAACCGATTCAGCGATGTCACCGGCCAGTGCCTGGCACGCGTGCGACTCGTGCGCAGCGATCTGGTGAAGTTCGAGAAGTGACTCCGCGGCGCGCCGGCGGGCCGCCATGGAATGAGACGGGGCTCCGCCGTGTTTACCGGCAGTGGGTCGCATGCTCGGGGCATGGCCCATCGGCCCCGCGCTGCATCCCGGCGCGGGACAAGCTTCCACTTGACTCGAGGACTCCCACCATGCGCTCGCTCCAAATGCACTTCCTCATTCCCGCCGCCCTCGCCCTGGCAACGGCGGCCGCGACGGCAGGCCCGAACCCCGCCGCGGTGCTGAAGTTCGACGGCGGTATCGGTGTCGACCCGCTCACCGCGGCCGGCGGCGCCGACGTGTCCAACGTCGTGCGCGGCATCAATCCGGGCGGTCGGGCCTGGGTGATCCGCAAGCTCGAGGCCAGCGTCTACGCCGACTCGAGCGTGCTGATCCGCGGCAAGGGGCTGCTGCTCTCCAGCGGTGACCTCATCGCCACGCGCGGCCCGGTCACCCACGTGGCCGCCACGCTCGCCTGCGGGCCTGCCGACGCGACAGCGATCAAGTTCACCACCGGGCCGTCCGAGCTCAGCGCGGCGGGCAACTTCACGATCCGCGGGCCGCTGCTCGACGGCGCCAATACCGCTGTGCTGCCGGCCACCTGCGACAACCCGCAGTTGCTGATCCGCGCGTTCAGTCCGGCCACCGGGCTGCCCGGCGGCTGGTTCGCGGCGGCGATCCGCGACCTCGACGACTGATCCGCTGCCCTGGGGTCGGCGAGCCGCGCGACCGGCACTCAGGGCGTCTGCAAGGTCCCGTCGGCCAGGCGGGTCTGGGTCCAGGTCGTCACGCCGCTGTCGCACGGGTACTTTGCGGCCTCGGCTTCGTTCAGATCGATGCCCAGGCCTGGCTTGTCGTTGGCGTAGACGTAGCCCTGGCGGAATTCAGGCAGGCCGGGGAAGACATCGAGCAGCGCCTCGCGCGGCCCCTTGAGCTCCTGGATCACGAAGTTCGGCGGCTCGGTGCCCGACCATTCCTGCACGCCGAAGTTGCGCGCGGCGAGGTCGATGTGGATATTCGCCGCATGCGCCAGTGGCGACATGTCGCCGGGCCCGTGCCAGGCGGTGCGCACGCCGAACTGCTCGGCAAAGATCTGCAGCTTGCGCCCGGGCGTGATGCCACCGACCTGGCTCAGGTGGACGCGGATGTAATCGATCAGCCGTTCGCTGATCAGCGTGCGCCATTCGAAGGGGTGGTTGAACAGCTCGCCGTGCGCGAGCGGGACCTGGGTCTTCCCGCGCAGCTGGCGCAGCCACTCGCCTTCCTCCAGTGCGATCGCATCTTCCAGGAAGAACAGCTCGAAGCGCTCCAGCTCGCAGGCGAAGCGGATCGCATCGACGGGTTTCAGCCGCTCGTGCACGTCGTGGCACAGCTCGATCTCGAAGCCGAGGCGGCTGCGTACCTCGTCGAACATCTTGATCGTCGCGCGCATGTACTTGCGGGCATCGAGGTAGATGCCCAACGGCGCGCCTGCGGGCGCGCCGTTGGGCGCAGCGCCGAAGCCACCGCCGCCGTAGCCGCCGCTCTGGCAGCGGATGTGCGTGATGCCCTGCGCGCGGTACTTCTCGATGTTGTCGCAAAGCTCGGCGAGGTCGCGCCCGTCGGCGTGTCGATAGATCGGCACACCTTCGCGCACCTTGCCGCCGAAGAGCTGATACAGCGGCATGCCGGCGAGCTTGCCCTTGATGTCCCACAGCGCCATGTCCACGCCGGAGATCGCGTTGTTCTCGATCGGGCCGTTGCGCCAGTAGGCGTTCTGGTGCATCAGCTGCCAGAGCTCCTCGATCGCCTCGGCATCGCGTCCGATCAGCAGCGGCTTCAGGTACTGCTCGACCAGGCACTGCACCGCGAGGTGCCGGTAGGCGAAGGTCGCGCAGCCCAGGCCCACCAGGCCCGGCTGGTTGGTCTCGATCTTGACGACCAGCAGGTTGATGCCTTCGGGCGCGGTCGCGATGACCTGGACGTCGGTGATCAGCGTGGGCATGTCGCGGTCCCGGCCTCAGAGCACGGACAGCCAGCCGCCGTCCACGTAGATGATCTGGCCGTTGACGTAATTGGAGGCCGCCGACGACAGGAAGACGGCGGCGCCGACCAGTTCCTCCGGCCTGCCCCAGCGGCCCGCCGGATTGCTGGCCTTGACCCAGGCATCGAACTGCGGGTTGTCGACCAGGGCCTGGTTCATGTCGGTCAGGATGTAGCCGGGGCCGATGGAGTTGGCCTGGATGTCGAACCTGGCCCATTCGGCCGCCATTGCGCGCGACAGCATCTTGATGCCGCCCTTGGCCACGGTGTACGGAGCGACGGTGGCGCGTGCGGCCTCGCTGGTGAGCGATCCGATGTTGATGATCTTGCCGCCGCGGCCGCGCGCGACCATGCGCCTGGCGGCCTGCTTGCCGACGAGGAACGCGGCGGTGACGTTGGTGTCCATCACGCGCTGCCAGTCCTTGAGCTCGAGCTCGAGCATCGGCTGGCGGTGCTGGATGCCGGCGTTGTTGATCAGGATGTCGATCGCGAGGTTATCGTGGTCGAAAACGTCGAACGCGGCCTGGACTGACGCCTCGTCGGCGACGTCGAAGGCCGCGCCGCGTGCTGCCACACCCAGGGCCTTCAGCCTTGCGACTGCCTCGTCGACGGCCTCCTGCTGGCGGCTGTTGACGACGATGGTCGCGCCGGCCTCGCCGAGACCCTGGGCCAGCGCGAAACCGATGCCGCGGCTCGAGCCGGTGATGAGGGCGGTGCGGCCGGTGAGGTCGAACAGGGTGCTGGTCATGGGGTCGCTCTCCTTGTCTTCAATTGTATGACGTATGATGTTTGGGCAGCAACCCTGAATGCCATGGCCAGCCCGCGCATCCCGTCGCCACGCGCCACCTTCCAGGCCCAGGTCGTCGACCAGCTGGGGCGCGAGATCGGTGCCGGCGTGGTCCGGCCCGGCCAGGCGCTGCCGTCGGAGCCGGAGCTCGGCGCGCGCTTCGGCTTCAGCCGCATCGTGATCCGCGAGGCGATCAAGTCGCTGGCGGCCAAGGGCCTGATCGAGGTGGGCCGCCGGACCGGTACGGTCGTGCTCGACCCATTGCGCTGGAACCTCTTCGATCCCGACGTGATGGCCTGGCGCGCGCGCTCGATCGACCCCGCGATGACGCGCGACCTAATGGAACTGCGCCGCATCGTCGAGCCCGCCGCAGCGCGATTGGCGGCCGAGAAGGCCAGCGTCGACCAGCGGCGTGCGCTGCGTGCGGCCTACGCCGCGATGGCGCGCGCCGTCGCCGGCGATGGCGACTATGTCCAGGCCGATCTGGCCTTTCACAGCATCGTGCTCACCGCCTGCGGCAACCAGTACGTGCGCCAGATGCAGGAGGCGATGTCGGCCAACCTGCGCACGACCTTCGAGATCGTCTCGAGGAAGGCCGGCGGTCCCGCGCACTCGCTGCCACTGCACGAGGCCATCTGCCGCGCCATCGAGCGCCAGGACGGCGCGGCCGCCGAGCGCGCGACGCTGGCCCTGATCGCGCAGGCCGAGCTCGACCTCCAGGAGCAGTTGCGCGCCCCCGCATCAAACGCGTCGCGCGTACGCCGCACCACCCGCAAGGACGCCAGCCGATGAAGATCACCGCACTCACCACCTACCGCGTCGCCCCGCGCTGGATGTTCCTCAAGATCGATACCGACGAAGGCATCACCGGCTGGGGCGAGCCCGTGCTCGAAGGCCGTGCGCGCACGGTCGAGGCGGCGGTGCGCGAGTTCGGCCAGACGCTGATCGGGCGCGACCCGGCGCGCATCAACGACCTCTGGCAGACCCTGTACCGCAGCCACTTCTACCGCGGCGGCGCGATCCTGATGATCGCGATCGCCGGCATCGACCAGGCGCTGTGGGACATCAAGGGCAAGGCGCTCGGCGTGCCCGTTCACCAGTTGCTGGGCGGGCGCGTGCGCGAGCGCATGAAGGTCTACAGCTGGGTCGGCGGCGACCGGCCCGCCGACGTGGTCGAGAGCATTCGTCGGCTGATGGCCGGTGGCTTCGACACCTTCAAGCTCAACGGCTGCGAGGAAATGGCCATGCTCGATTCGGTGCGTGCCATCGACAAGGCCGTCGCGGTCGTCGCCGGCGTGCGCGACGCGTTCGGGGACAGCATCGACTTCGGCCTCGACTTCCACGGACGCGTGGCGATGCCGATGGCCAAA
>Ga0209682_10000100_pt1 | contig 26749 bp, 18 predicted proteins | sample DOMMetBare2Fresh_2_FD_187471 | JGI IMG/M metagenome (GOLD analysis project Ga0209682, IMG submission 187471) | Wetland sediment microbial communities from St. Louis River estuary, USA, under dissolved organic matter induced mercury methylation -... | ecosystem: Environmental > Aquatic >... | reverse complement strand
CGGGATGAATTGCTCGACCTCTCCCGCCAGAACAATGGCACCACCAAGACCGACGGCTCCTTCGACGTCGACGGTGCGAGCGGCACCCTGTCCTACTACGCCGCCCTCGCGAAGTCGCTGGGCGACCGCCGCACGCTGGTCGAAGGGGAGGGCGTGCAGCTCGCCAAGACCGAGGGCTTCTGGGCGCAGCACGTCCTGGTGCCGCGGCGTGGAGTGGCGGTTCATGTCAACGCCTTCAACTTCCCGGCCTGGGGCTTCGCGGAGAAGGCCGCCTGCGCCCTCCTCGCCGGCATGCCGGTGATCACCAAGCCGGCCACCGCCACCGCCCTGACCACCGAGCGCTGCATCGAGCTGATCGTCGCCGCCGGCATCCTCCCCGAAGGAGCCCTGCAACTGATCGCCGGCGGGACCGGCGACCTGCTCGACCACCTCGGACCGCAAGACGTCCTGGCCTTCACCGGCTCGGCCGACACCGCCCGGAAGCTGCGCCACCGGCCGAGCCTCCAGAGGGCCAACACCCGCGTCAACGTCGAAGCCGACAGCCTGAACGCCGCCGTGCTCGCCCCCGACGTGGAGGCGGACGAGAGCAGCGCCACCTTCGGCCTGTTCCTCAAGGACGTCGTCCGCGAGATCACCCAGAAGGCCGGCCAGAAGTGCACCGCGGTGCGGCGCATCCTCGTCCCCGCCGACCGGATCGGCCCCGTCCAGGACGCTCTGATCGCCCGCCTCGGCGCCGTGGTGACCGGCAATCCCGCGGCGGATGGCGTCACCATGGGGCCGCTCGCCACGGCACAGCAGCTCCGCGACGCCGAGGAGGGGGTCGCCGAGCTCCGGCGCACGGCCGAGCTCATCCACGGCACCGGCCGGCGGACCGGCGGCGCGGGAGCGCCGGAGGGCAAAGGCTTCTTCTTCGCTCCGGCCCTTCTCCGCGCCGAGGACGCGCGGCACGCCGGAGCCGTCCACGAGCGGGAGGTCTTCGGCCCGGTCGCCACCCTCCTCCCCTACGATGCGAGCGCCGTCACCGCCGCCGAGGTCGTGGCTCTGGGTGGCGGCATCCTGGTCACCTCCGTCTACAGCAACGATGCCGGCTGGGTGGGCGAGTACCTGACGAGCGGAGGCGGAGCGGCCGGCCGCGTCTACCTCGGCTCCGACGCCTCGGCGGCCGACGCGCCCGGCTCCGGAGCCGCCCTGCCGCAAGCCCTCCATGGAGGCCCCGGCCGCGCCGGAGGAGGCGAAGAGCTGGGAGGCCTGGTGGGAGTGAAGCTCTACTTGCAGAGGGTCGCCGTGCAGGGCAGCAAGACCCTGGTCAACGAGGTCACCGGAGCCGGCGCATGAGCTCCGATCCCAACCTTGCCGCGGGACAGGACCGCGCGCTGCGCGACCATCTCCTGGAGCTGCTGAATTCCCGCAGCGCCCATCTCGACTTCGACAAAGCCGTCGGAGGCCTGCCCGCCGGTCTGCGCGGCCGGAAGGCTCCCGGCCTCCCCCACACCGTCTGGCAGCTCGTCGAGCACCTGCGCATCGCCCAGCTCGACATCCTCGACTTCAGCCGCGACCCCGGCTACCAGGAGCTGCCGTTCCCGGACGGCTACTGGCCCGCCACCGAGGCGCCGCCCTCCGAAGAAGCCTGGGAGCAGAGCGTCGAAGCCTTCCGCCGCGACCTCCAGGCGATGAAGGACCTCGTCGCCGATCCCCGGACCGACCTCTTCGCGAAGATCCCCTGGGGGAGCGGCCAGACCATCCTGCGCGAGGCCATGCTGGTGGCCGACCACAACGCCTACCACCTGGGGCAGATCGTTCTGGTGCGGCAGGGACTGGGGGCCTGGTAGGAGCAGCGGTCTCCGATTTGATCGGACCGATCGGACCGATCCGTCCAATCGGTCCGATCTTCCACGAGGTTGAAAAAAGGGGCCGGCCCTGCCCGGCCCCCTCTTCCTGGTGAACGGAGAGGCTAGATCACCTCTTCGTACATCGGCTCGTCCGGCTGGCTGGCCTGGTAGTAGGTCACCTTCGCCGTGCGGGTCGCGTCGTCGAGATCGAGGATCACGAAGCCGTGATCGTAGACGGGACCGGCCACGCCGAGCTGTACCTGCTTCCCCGGGTTCCTGGGATCGTCCACCAGCTCGGGGAGCGGGCTGACGTTCTTGATCGGATCGTAGGGGCTCGGATCGAGGAACGAGGGGATGGCGCCGTGGCCGATGCAGCGCCCCTTGTCGAGGCCGGCGAAGGGCTTGTAGATGCAGAGGTTGTGCTCGTGCCCCCAGAACCAGGCGGGCACGTCGCCGGCGGCCTCGAGCTTCTGCCAGCTCGCCTGGAGCTTCGGATTGATCGCACCCTGGCTGGGACCGCTCCCTGTCTTGCCGATCGAGCTGAAGGCCGAGAAGAGCTGGTGGTGCGAGAGGAGGATCGTGCGGCCGCCGGCCTGCGAGAAACGGCGGACCTTGTCGACGTGCCACGCCTCCTCTTGCGGATCCAGGTAGGTCACGTTGCCGGTCACGTTGAACGGATCGTTGTCGTGCAGCCCCGTGTCCATGCCGAGGAGCTGCCATTTGGAGGAGCGCAGGGCGAAGTAGCTCGCCTTCTGCGCCCAGCCCGCGTCGAACGGCGGGATGGGATTGAGCTGCGGCAGCAGGCCGTAGAAACCGGCGCCGCCGGAATAGACGTCGTGGTTGCCGCACAGGTTGTAGACCGGGACCTGGCCGGAGCTCCGGGCGAACACGCGGTCGACGGGCGAGAGGAAGTATTTCTGGCATTCGTCCGGAGTGCCCGCGTAGTAGATGTCACCGAGGTGGATCACGACGTCGGGGTCGTGCGCCTTCACCTGCTGGAGGAGGGCCACGGCGTCCTCGGTCCCCGTCCCCCAGTCCGCCACCAGGGCGATGCGGGCATCGGCGGGGAGGCGATTGATCACGAAGTCGTCCATGCTCGAGTATCTGACGTACGGGATCTGGCCCTTCGAGCCGTCGAGGCCGAAATACTGGACGTACTTGGTGACCGACTGCGCCCAGGCCGGATCGCAGGTGCTGAACTTGAGGTCGTCTTCGAGCTGCGCGGCTCTCGCCGTGTCGCCTTTGGCCCGGGCGAGAAGGATTTTCGCGGCGATCGCCGCGCAGTCCTTGATCGTCTGGCCGATCGATTCCGGCTGGACGGCGCCGTCCGCGACCGGCACCGGCGCGGTCGCTTCCGGCGCCTCGCCGCTCTGTTCGATCTCGGCGGCGACCTCGGCCGCGGCCTGGATCACGGGATGCTCCACGGTGGGACGCTGCACCTCCCCGGACGCGGACTCGGGGCGGACGACGCCGTTGCGCTCGTCGATCGTTTGCGCGACGTCCTCGGCGAGGCTCTGGAACAGCGACCCCATGCCGGTCGAATGTGTCTTGATGTGTGTCACGGTCGTGTGTCTCCTCAGTACGTCTTCAGAAATTCGATCAGGTCCCACTTCTCGGCGTCGGTCAGATCCGTTCCGTAGAGGTGGCCGCTGTTGGCGTTGCCGGCCACGGTGGTGTCGAGCAGCCACCCCACCGCCTCGGCCTCCTTGCCCTCGGTGATGAATCCCATCTTGACCGGATCGTAGACGTCGTACCCTTTCCAGAAGCGGGTGGGGCGCTTGTCGGCGGTCTGCAGCAGATCCCAGAGCGTCGGTACCGAGCCGTTGTGGAGATACGGCGCACGCGCCCAGGTGCCGTCGATCGGCAGGTTGGCGTAGCCGTTCGTCTTGCTGTAGGAATCGAAGACGAAGGGGGGCTCCTTGATCGAATGGAACGCGGTCACCAACCCCTGGGTGAACGATTCCAGCCGGTGCGAGTCGGTCCCGATCTCGCCGATTTCCGTGACCTGGCCCACCTTCGGCGCACCGAAGGCGTGGCAGTCCGCGCAGCGGCTCTGGAAGAGCGCCCAGCCCTTCTGGGCGCGGGCCTCATCCACCGGGAAGGGGAATTTGGGCGGCGGCAGTTGCAGCACGTAGCTGGTGACCTTTTCGAAATGGCTCTCCAGCACCGAATCGGGCGTGGCACCGACGGCCATGGCCGCGGCGTAGTTCCGCTCGTTGATGTTGTCGTTGTTGCCGTCCCAGTGCAGGTGCATCCCCACCCGCGCCTTCTGGTTCCAGATCGCCGGCAGGTCGACGGTGCCGATCGTGCCGTCGTCCGGCAGGTGGAAGACCGTGATCTTGGTCGGGTTGAACGTGTCGGTACGCCCGCGTCCCTGCGGCGGCCGGGTCTTCTGCCAGGAGTAGGCGGACGCCTGCATGGCGAGGCCCGACTTGGTGAAGGGGATGATCGCGTAGCGGTAGACCTTGGACTGGAACCAGCTCAGGTCCTTCTTTTCCTCGATCTTGGCGAGCACGGCGTCCGCCGTGAAGCGCGGATCGGCGGAGCAGTTGTAGAGGAACCATTGGAACGCTTCGAGGTCGAGCGTGTGGGCCGGGCCGCCGAGAGCGAGCTGCTGCGGTCCGCCCGGGGTGGTGCGATAGCCGTTGGTATGGCAGAGGGCGCAGTTCGGCTCGACGCTCGGGTAACCGATCTGCCGGCGCGCAAAGCCCACCGGTACGTCCTTGCCGGGCTCGAAGAGGATGCCCAGCGAAGCCCATCCACCCTTGCCCGGCAGCATCTCGGGGCAGATGTCGGGCATCACGTCGAACACGTATTCGGGGACGCGGTTCGCCATGCTGAGCCCGATGGCGGCGTACTTGAACTGCTCGGCCGGATCGTCATAGTTGGTGTCGGGCTCGGCCTTGATCAGGTTGACGTAGATCCCGTAGCCGAGAAGGCCGGCGGCGACGAGGGCCACCACCGCGAGCGCCAGGTCGAGCGGCGAGCGGAGGACGCGGCCGACGTCCGCGAGCAGCCGGCGGAGCGTGGCCATCAGGTTCGCGAGGCCCAGCTTGTACGCGCCGGGCATCCCGCGGTGCAGGAAGATCGCGAGCGCCAGCGCCAGCACTCCCTCGCCGAGGAAGAAGAGGCGGCTCGGCCCCGTCAGATCCCAGCGCGCGATCTGGACGAGCCAGAAAATGGAGAGTGCGGCGCGGGCACCGACCGCGAGCCAGGCGTAGACGCGCAGGCGGACCGGGTCCGCGGCGGCCGGCAGCGAGAAGATTCCGATTTGCAGCAGGAGGAGCGCCGCGTTGCCCAGCCAGACGTAGTTGAACGGCACGAGCGAGGTCTGGAGCCACTGCGCGACCAGGTCCGGCGCGAGCAGGGTCGGAATCGCGAAGAGGACCTCGACGAACACGGTGAGCCAGAGAACCCAGCGGAAGCGGGTCAGGTCCTTGGGGCTCGCCGGCTCCACGGCCGGCTCGGTCGCCGCGGGTGCGGCCGCGCCGGAGCCGCGGAAGCCGAAGGTCAGGAGAATGAGGAAGATGACGCAGAAGACGCCGTCCATCATCCAGAAGCCCTGGATCGGTCCGGGGAGGTTCCAGCGCGAGTTCTGCCAGAGCCAGAACGACGCGGCCATGCCGCGGCCGACCACCGACAGCCAGGCGTACAGCTTGTAGCGGACGGGGTCCTTGCCGGCCGGGACGTAGAAGATCGTGGCGATCGCCAGCATCAGGCCCGCGTTGGCGAGCCAGGCGTACGACAAGGCGGACGAGCCCGGCCCCAGCACCGCGGCGAAGGTGTCGGGCTGGAAGATCGCCGGCAGGATGAAGCCGAGGTTGGCCAGCACCCCCAGGAACGTGAGACGGCGGAACCACTGCAGCCACTGATTCATGATCGATTCCTCCTTGAGCGCTGCTTGGGTCAGGCCTGCGCGGTCTTCTCGAGGTGCTCGAGGATCAACGGGTACGTGTCCTTCGCCGCGTTCTGGCCGAAGATGCAGTCGATGTGCCCATAGTTCGGAATGACGAACCGGTCATACAGCGCGGGTCCGTTCTTCGCGCTGAGCACGTCGAGGGTCACCTTCGTGCTGTCCGGCCGGTAGCACCGGTTCTCGGCCCCGTGAATGAACCGGATCGGCAGGGAGAGCCGTTCCAGGTGCGGCATGTAGACGTCCTTGCCGTCGTGGTCGACGACCTGCTTCTTGCGGACCATGAGCGCCAGGTGCTCGAACGTCGAGATGTTGCCGACGCCGAACAGCTCGTGGAGGTTGTCGTGGATCCGCTCGCCGAGCTGCTGGTGCTGGTAGAGCAGGGAATACAGGAAGGTGATCCGGTGGCAGACCGGGTTGTGGCACTCCTGGTCCTTGGGCGCCGGAGCGAGCTTCAGGACCTTGTCGAAGAGATGGCTCTTCCATCCCGAGGTCGACGAGGTGAACGCGGTGAGCGTATCAACGCCCAGGGCGTCGAGCAGCTGGGGCATGTGGAGGCCACTCTTGATCTCGGCGCCGGTGCCGGCGAGGAGGTTGGTGGCGATCTGCGAGCAGACGATCGACCGCACACCCTGGAGGCCGGCCAGCATGGACATGAAGAACGTGTTCGAGCCGTAGCAATGCACCACCGCCTGGATCGTCGGCGCGCCGGTGATCTGGCGCACCAGCGCCACCGCCTCCGGATGATCGATCGAGGCGATCTGATCACCGTTCGACTGCTGCTGGCTCGCCGGCAAGGCGATGCTGACGCGGAAGTCGAGCAGCCAGCAGTCATACCCGTTGTTGTAGAGGTATTCGAGGAGGTTCGTCTCCGGCAGGTCGGTCGAGAAGATCCCGCTCGACACGCCGGCTCCGTGGACCAGCAGCACCGGCCCCTTGGCTCCCCCCTGATAACGGGTCAGCAGGAGGTCGACGCCGTCGCTGGTGCGGAACGGATGCAGCTCCGGAGCGCCGACGTTCAGCGGGCGCTTCTTGCGCGGTGCGGCGTCCGGATTGAAATACTGGTTCGGCACGAAGACGCCGCCGTAGGCCTCGAACAGGACGCCGGCGAAGAAGGTGCCGAAGCGGGCGAGCCCCTCGACCTGCGTCTTCAGGTCCGGCGCATTGGTCACCTTCATCGTGGTCATCTGCTTCGCGAAGTCGAGCGGCTCGATGTGCAGGATGCCCTTGCCGAGCACCGGAGCGCTCGCGTCCGCGCCGTCGTAGACCGTGACGTAGAGGGTGGTCGTCTGCGGCCACGCCTGGAGGATGAAAGAGTCGTCCACCCGCTTGAAGCCTTCGAACCAGTAGGCCTTGCCTTCCACCGAATCGAGCTTCATGCGATAGATCATGTTGCGGACGTCGACGCCCTTCGGGTTGTCCACGAAGAGGTTGAACGTCCCCTCGGCGACGGTGAGCGCCTCCGCCGACAGCGCCCGCGAGGCGACCGTGCCGACGATGAACGCCTTGTGCTCCGGGTTCTCGATCATCGCGTTCAGGTCGTCCGACTGGATGGTCAGCGTGAACTCCATGGCCGAGCCGGCTTCCTTGCCCTGATCGTAGCCGCGCTGGTAGTCGTCCTTGACCACCGTCGAGAAATACCCCTTCATCGTCTCGGTGAACTTGATCCCCGGCACCGTCGACGGCACCGCGACCTGGCGGGGCTTGGAAGGGAGGGTCTCGTCGACCACCCAGCCGCGTTCCTTGCAGAGGAGGTGCATGGACCGCTCGGCGAGGGCCGAGATGGTGAAGAGGGGGTTGACCCCGAGGCTCAGCGGAACGACCGCGCCGTCGCTCACGTACAGGTTGTCGTAGACCGCGTCGCCGGAGGCGCCGCTGAACACCTGCCCCTTGTGGTTGACCACGCCGGTCCGCGCGTCCTCGCCCATGCAGCAGCCGCCGAGGGGATGGACGGAGATCAGGCTGTCGGAGAGCGGCTTGGTCCAGATCGGATCCTTGACGTAGAAACCGCCGAGCGCCTCGCTCGCCTGCTTCAGCGTGTCGTTGACCTTCTGGAAGATCGCTTCCTTGCCGACCTCGGGCCAGTCGATGCGGAGGCGGTTGTCCTTGAGGACGAGCTGCCCCTCGGCGCCGTCGTGGGACATGACGAGGTAGGTCTGCGTGTTGTCCACCGCCCCGTGGTAGGAGCCGAGGACGAGGCTCTTGGCGGACCGCAACCGCTCCATCAGCTTCGCCGTCGCGGTGTCCGCCAACTGCGCGCCGATGGTGTCGGCGAGCGCGGCGAACGAGAGGGGCAACATCGGCGCGAGCGCGCCGGGGATCGAGCCTTCTTCGATCACGAAGCCTTCGCGGACGTCCTTGGTGTCGCGCAGGTCGATGATGCCGGTGATGCACGGCCCGACCGGCGGCAGCTCACCCGGCTTGTGGGTGCCGAAACCGATCCCGTGGATCGGGTGGGTGCCGTCGAACGCGAAGGCGAGCACGTCGCCGTTGCCGGAGAACCGGGCGCCGACCTGGTCGGAGAGGGGGAGCCCGTTGAGCTGCGACCGGAGCAGGATCTCGGACGAGCCGAGCGTCCCGGCGGAGACGATCACCACGTCGGCGGTGACGAAGAGCTGCGGCGCGTTGAACTTGCTCCGCCCTTCGCCGAGCAGCTCGAAGTGCACCACCCAGCGCCCGTCGCGCCGCTCCAGCGAGCTCACGGAGACCTCGGTGTAGATCTCGGCTCCGTAGTTCCAGGCGTCCGGGAGGTAGTTCATCAGCGTCGTGTTCTTCGCCCAGTGGTTGCAGCCGGAGACGCAGTCGCCGCAATTGATGCAAGCCTTCTGCGGCACGCCGGCCGGGGAGAGGCCGTCCTTGAACGTCACGTTGATCGGCGGGCGGTAGAACTCCTTACCCTTGCCGATCGAGTTGGCGCTGAATTCCAGGGCGCTCAGCTTGGCGAGCGTGGGGTAGCTGTCCGGATAGGGGTTCGGGCGCAGCATCGCCTCCGCCGCCTTGTACCCCGCCTCAACCAGGGTCGGCAGGTCGGCGATCACCTGGGCCGGCCAGCGCGGATCGGCCCAGACCCCGGGGACGGCGCGCAGCGAGACGTTGGCATTGATCAGCGAGGTGCCACCCAGGCCGCAACCCACCACGGCATTGATGTACTTGTTGACGTGGAAGTCGAACATCCCCAGGCGCGAACCGATGCGGCCATCGGGCGTGTTGAGCTGCAGCTCCTCCATGGCCTGGACTTCGGTGTCCGGGTACTCCCCGGGCTGCCGCTCGCGGCCGCGTTCGAGCAGGCACACTTTCTGGCCGGCGCGGGCGAGCCGCGAAGCCGCGATCCCTCCGCCGTATCCCGAGCCGATGACGACGGCGGTGTAATGCTCCTGCATGTTCTGAATGGGCGATGACAGGCGTGGCATGGAGGCTCCTCCGCTCTAAATGGGTCGATGAGCTGCTTCGAGGCTTGCCAAGCAAGAGCCCTGCCGCCCCGGATGGGCGGGCCGCATCGACTCCATGCGATTGAAAAGAAAGGGCCGGGGCGGCCGGGAGCAGCCGGCGTGCCCGCCGGAAGGTGTGTCGGCGACATGTCGGCCGTGTGACCGACATGTCGAAAAGCTGGCAGGGGCTGTGGCGGGTCACGGTAGCTCCCCGGCCCGGTGGCCAGACGATCAGGAGATCGCGGAAGAGTCTAGCACGAGCGATCGCGAGGGCGGACACCCCTCTGGCGTGTATGATTTCGCGACGAGCCGGACCCCGGAGAGGAGGAGACCATTCGATGATTCCCGTCAAGCCCCATATCGCCGAGCGCGCCTGGATCAAAGGCATGGATCAGTACGAGGCGCTGTACCGCCGGTCGGTCGAGGACCCCGCAGGCTTCTGGAAGGAACAGTCGCAGATCATCGATTGGTTTCATGAGCCGCGCGGCATCATGGACGTGGACATGGACGAGGTCGACTTCGCCTGGTTCTCCGGCGGGCGCCTGAACGCCTGCTACAACTGCGTCGACCGCCATCTGGCCACGCAGGGGGAAAAGACCGCCATCATCTGGGCCGGCGATGAGCCGGGTGAGTACCGCTACATCACCTACCGCGAGCTCAAGCACAACACCGCGCGCATCGCCAACGTCCTCCTGAGCCTCGGTGTGCGCAAGGGCGATCGCGTGTGCGTCTACCTGCCGATGATCCCGGAGCTCGCCTACACCATGCTCGCCTGCGCCCGCATCGGCGCGGTCCACTCGGTGGTCTTCGCCGGCTTCTCCGCGGAATCGCTGCGCGGCCGCATCCTCGACGCCGGTGCCAAGCTCGTGGTCACCGCCAACGAAGGGCTGCGCGGCGGCAAGCGCATCCCGCTCAAGGCGACGGTGGACCAGGCGATCGAGGGGCTGAGCGTCGTGGAAAAGGTGCTGGTCGCCCGCCGCACCGACAAGGACGTCCCGATGAAGCAGGGGCGGGACCTCTGGCTGGAGGAGGAGACCCACAAGCAGCGCTCCACCTGCCCGCTCGAATGGATGTCCGCCGAGGACCCCCTCTTCACCCTCTACACCTCCGGGTCCACCGGCCGTCCGAAAGGGGTGCTCCACACCACCGCCGGCTACATGGTCTACGCCGCCGTCACCCACAAGTACATCTTCGACTACCACCCGGACGACGTGTACATGTGCGCGGCGGACATCGGCTGGATCACCGGCCACACCTACATCCTCTATGGGCCGCTCGCCAACGGCGCGACCACGGTGATGTTCGAATCGGTCCCGACCTATCCGGACCCCGGGCGGTACTGGCGGATCGTCGACGACCTCAAGGTGAACATCTTCTACACGGCGCCGACGGCGATCCGCGCCATCGCCCGGGCCGGCGACGAGTGGGTGACCCGCTACAGCCGTGAATCGCTGCGGGTGCTGGGCTCGGTCGGCGAGCCGATCAACCCCGAGATCTGGACCTGGTACCACGACGTGGTGGGCGCCGGCCGCTGCGCGGTGGTGGACACCTGGTGGCAGACCGAGACCGGCGGCATCCTGATCACGCCGCTCCCCGGCGTCACTCCCTGCAAGCCGGGCTCGGCCACCCTGCCGTTCTTCGGCGTGCGGCCGGTGATCGTCGACGACCAGGGGAAGGAGCTCCCCGGCAACGGCGTGGCGGGAAACCTCTGCCTGCGCGGCACCTGGCCGGGGCAGGCACGGACGATCTACGGCGACCACCGGCGCTTCAAGGAGACGTACTTTTCCCAGTTCCCCGGCCTCTACTTCACCGGCGACGGTTGCCGGCGCGACGAGGACGGCTACTACTGGATCACCGGCCGGGTGGACGACGTGCTCAACGTGGCGGGCCACAGGCTCGGCACCGCGGAGATCGAGAGCGCCCTGGTGGCGCATCCGGCGGTGGCCGAGGCGGCGGTGGTCGGCTTCCCGCATGACATCAAGGGAACGGGCATCTTCGCCTATGTCCACATTACGGCGGAGTACGAGAGCTGGGACGAGGAAGAGCTGGTCGGTGCGCTCAAGGAGAAGGTGCGGCAGGTGATCGGCCCGATCGCCGCGCCGGACCGCATCCAGATCACCCGCGGGTTGCCCAAGACACGGTCCGGAAAGATCATGCGGCGCATCCTCCGGAAGATCGCCGCGGGCGAGTACGGCGAGCTCGGAGACGTGACGACGCTCGCCGATCCCGGGGTGGTGGACAAGCTGGTGGAGGACCATCGGTCGAAGCACGCGAGGTGAGAGAGGCCCTCACCCCCACGATGGAGCTGCGGCCCCCTCAGAACATCCCGAGCTGCAACCTTGCCGCCTCCGACATCATCGAGGGGTTCCAGACCGGATCCCAGACCAGCTCGATCTCGGCGGAGGCGACACCGGGGACCTCTTCGATCTTCTTCTGGACTTCCCCGGGGAGGGAGCCGGCGACGGGGCAGGCGGGAGAGGTCAGGGTCATCTTGACGTGGACGGCCCCCTCTTCCTTCACCTCGACGTCGTAGATGAGGCCGAGCTCGTAGATGTTGACCGGGATCTCCGGATCGAAGACGGTCTTCAGGGCCTCCACGATGCCGTTCTCGACGTCCAGGGGGATGGCTTCCAGGGTGTCCTGCTGCGGGTCCGACATGGCGTTCTCCTTCGTTCCGTGGATCATTCCGTCGAGACGGGCTGGTCTTTCTGTGCCAGCGCGGCTTCCAGCGTGTGCCAGGCGAGGGTGGCGCATTTGACGCGGATCGGGAACTCGCGCACGCCGGTGAAGACGGCGAGCTTGCCGAGGTCCGCGGGGTCGCCCTCGCCGCGGGTGACCAGCTCGTGGAATCCGTGGAAGAGGGTGTGCGCCTCCTCGACCGTCTTGCCGCGCAGGGCCTCGGTCATCAGCGAGGCCGACGCGGTCGAGATGGCGCAGCCGGCGCCCTCGAACCGGATCCCCTGGACCCGGCCGTCCTCGACGCGGAGATGGACCTGGATCCGGTCGCCGCAGAGCGGATTGTGTCCTACGGCGTGGCGGTTGGCGTCGGAGAGCGGCCCGAAGTTGCGGGGCCGCCGGTTGTGGTCGAGGATGACCTCCTGATAGAGGTCGCGCAGGTCGTCGCTCATCCGTGGTCTACCCTTCTCCCAGGAAGATCTCGCGCACCCGCCGCAGGCCGGTGACGAGAGCCTCTACGTCTTCAGGTGTGTTGTAGAGCCCGAACGAAGCCCGGGTGGTGGCCGGAACGCCGAAGCGGTCCATGATCGGCTGCGCGCAGTGGTGCCCGGCGCGGACGGCGATCCCCTCGCGGTCGAGGATGGTCCCCACGTCGTGCGGATGGATGCCGTCGAGGGTGAAGGAGACGACCGCGGCCTTGCGCGGCGCGGTGCCGATCAGGCGCACCTCGGGGATCTCGGCGAGCCGCTCGGTCAGGAGGGTCAGCAGCTCTCCCTCCCAGGCGGCGATGGCGGAGCGGCCGAGCCCGGTCACGTAGTCGAGCGCCGCCGCCAGCGCCACCGCTCCCTCGATGAACGGCGTGCCGGCCTCGAAGCGATGCGGTGGCTCCTGGTAGGTGGTCTTTTCGAACGTCACCCGCATCACCATGCCACCGCCGCCCTGCCAGGGAGGCATGGCCGCGAGCAGCTCCCGTCGCCCCCAGAGCACGCCGATGCCGCTCGGCCCGTAGACTTTGTGGCCGGAGAAGGCGTAGAAGTCGCAGCCGAGCTCCTGCACGTCCACTTCGAGGTGGGGCACGGCCTGCGCGCCGTCCACCAGGAGGAGCGCTCCGGCCGCGTGCGCCAGATCGGCGATCTCGCGCACCGGCAGGATGGTGCCGAGAGCGTTGGAGATGTGGGCCACCGCCACCAGCCGGGTGCGCTCGGTGAGGCGCCGCGCGAGCTCCTCCAGGAGGACCTCGCCGCGGTCGTCGACCGGCACCACCCGGAGGTGGGCGCCGCGCTCGGCGCAGAGCATCTGCCAGGGGAGGATGTTCGAGTGGTGCTCCAGCTCGGTGATCAGGATCTCGTCGCCCGCGTTGACGTTGTGCCGCCCCCAGCTCTGGGCGACCAGGTTGATCGCCTCGGTGGCGCCGCGGACGAAGACGATCTCCTCCGCGCGCGGCGCGCCGAGGAAGCGCTGCACGGTGACCCGGGCGCGCTCGTACGCCTCGGTCGCCCGGGTCGTCAGGGTGTGGACGCCGCGGCCGACGTTGGCGTAGGAGGTGGCGTAGAACGACGCCAGGGCGTCGATCACCGCCCGCGGCTTCTGGGTGGTCGCCGCGTTGTCCAGGTAGACCAGGGGCTTGCCGTGGATGCGCTGGGCGAGGATGGGGAAGTCGTCCCGCACCCGGTCCAGGTCGAAGCCGGGAACCGGGCCGGACTCTTCGGGTACCTGGACCGCCGCCGCGATGCGAGCCATGACCGCCTCCTACACCGCCTGCCGGACGACCTCGCCCTGGGGCAGGCGGGAGAACAGGAATTCTTCGAGATCGCGGCGCACCGGCTCCAGCTTGATCCGCTCCACGACGTCGCTCGCGAAGGCGTAGGTCAGCAGGCTGCGCGCCGCCTCCGCGCCGATGCCGCGCGAGCGGAGGTAGAAGATGGCGTCTTCGTCGAGCTGGCCGACGGTCGAGCCGTGGGTGCACTTCACGTCGTCGGCGAAGATCTCGAGCTGCGGGTTCGAGTTGGCGATCGCCTCGGAGGAGAGCAGGAGGTTGCGGTTCGACTGCTTCGCGTCGGTCTTCTGGGCGCCCTTGTGCACGTAGATGAGCCCGTTGAACACCGCCCGCGCCTTTCCGTCCAGCACGCCCTTGTACAGCTCGTGGCTGGCGCAATGGGGCTTGGCGTGCTCCACGCGCATGTGGGTGTCCATGAGCTGCCGTCCCTCGGCGACGTAGAGGCCGTTCAGGATGCAGTCGATCCCCTCGCCGTTGAGCACCGCGATGACGTCGTTGCGCACCAGCGAGCCGCCGATCGAGATGGAGTGGGACGACGGCGCCGCCCGGCGCTCCCCTTCGATCTGGAAGGTCGCCAGGTGGAACGCCTCGCGGCTCTCCCGCTGCAGCTTGTAGTGATCGATCACCGACGACGGCCCGGCGGCCATCTCGGTGACGGGGCAGGTCAGATAGGCCCCCTCGCCGGCATAGGTCTCGACCAGGGTCACCTGGCTGTTCTCGCCCGCCACGATCAGGGTGCGCGGGAAGGAGTACGTGTCACCACCCGAGGACCAGAAGACGAGGTGGATGGGCGCTTCGAGCACCGCGCCGCGCGGCAGGAGGACGCAGGCGCCGTCGGCGAGGAACGCCGTGGCGAGCGCCAGGAACGGCTGGTCCTTCGCCGTCTCGTTCAGTTGATCCTTCACCTGGGCGAGCTGGCCGAGACGGGGGAGGACCTGGTCCGGCGCGACCGCCAGAGCGTTCGCCAGGTTGGTCACCACCACGCCCTCGGGCAGCGAGCCGGCCTGCGACAGCCTGGCGGAGAAGCGGCCGTCGACGAAGACGAGCCGGGCGGCGGCCGGGAACAGGTGCGGCGCGAGGAGCGCGGGATCGAGCGCGTCCGGATCGCTCTCCGGACGGACGAACGTGCCGCGGGCGACGGGCGCCACGTTGGTGAAGCGCCAGTCTTCCTGCCGCAGCGTCGGGAAGCCGAGGGCGGCGAAGCGCTCGATGCCGCGCCGCCGCAGCGCCTGGAGCGCGGCCGGCTCGTCCACCGGCCGCCCGGCCAGGAACCGTGCGTGCTCGGCCAGCCAGGGCGCGACGGTCTCGCCCGCACCGGCGGTGTGCCGCGGATGAACAGGGGCGACGGATTCCATCACAGCCATGGCCGTCCCCTCACGCTCCGACCGGCTGGGTGGCGGCCGGCACGGCCACCTCCTGCTCCAGCCAGGCGTAGCCCTTCTCTTCCAGCTCCAGGGCGAGCTCCTTGCCGCCGGAGCGGACGATCCGCCCGTCGACCAGGACGTGCACGAAGTCGGGCACGATGTAGTTGAGCAGCCGCTGGTAGTGGGTGATCAGCAGGAAGCTGCGGTCCGGGCTGCGCAGCAGGTTGACCCCCTCGGCGACGATGCGCAGGGCGTCGATGTCGAGCCCCGAGTCGGTCTCGTCGAGAATGGCGAGGCGCGGCTCCAGGACCGCCATGTGGAAGATCTCGTTGCGCTTCTTCTCGCCGCCCGAAAACCCTTCGTTGACCGGCCGGTTGAGCAGCGAGTCGTCCATCTGCACCCACTTCATCTTCTGGCGCACCAGGGTGAGGAAGTCCAGGGCGTCCATCTCGGGAAGGCCGCGGTACTTGCGCACGGCGTTGAGCGCGGCCTTGAGGAAGTAGGTATTGCTCACCCCGGGGATCTCGACGGGATATTGGAAGGCCATGAAGACCCCCTCGCGCGCCCGGTCCTCGGGGTCCATCTCCAGGAGGTCCTTGCCGTCGAGGATCGCCTCGCCGGCGGTCACCTCGTAGCTCTCCTCGCCGGCCAGCACCCGCGCCAGCGTGCTCTTGCCGGAGCCGTTCGGCCCCATGATCGCGTGCACCTCGCCGTGGCGGATGTCCAGGTCGATCCCGCGCAGGATCTCGTTGCCGTCCACCGACGCGTGCAGGTTCTTGATCTTCAACATATCGGTTCTCTTCGTTTCCGGAGTGGTTGGAGGAAAGCTCAGCCGACGCTCCCCTCGAGGTTCACGGCGAGCAGCTTCTGGGCCTCCACGGCGAACTCCATGGGGAGCTCGCGGAAGACTTCCTTGCAGAAGCCGTTGACGATCATCGAGACCGCGTCCTCGGTGGAGATGCCGCGCTGGTTGCAATAGAAGATCTGGTCTTCGCCGATCTTCGAGGTGGTCGCCTCGTGCTCCATGCGGGCGGTCGGATTCTGCACGTCGATGTACGGAAAGGTATGGGCGCCGCACTGGTCGCCGATCAGCATGGAATCGCACTGCGAGAAGTTGCGCGCGCCGTCGGCTCCCTTGAGGATCTTCACCTGGCCGCGGTAGGTGTTCTGCCCGTGGCCGGCCGAGATCCCTTTCGAGACGATGGTGCTCGTCGTGTCCTTGCCGATGTGGATCATCTTCGTGCCGGTGTCCGCCTGCTGCCATCCCTTGGTCAAGGCCACCGAATAGAACTCGCCGACCGAAGCGTCCCCTTTCAGGATGACGCTCGGGTACTTCCAGGTGATCGCCGAGCCGGTCTCCACCTGCGTCCAGGAGATCTTGGCGCGCGCGCCGTCGCACTTGCCGCGCTTGGTCACGAAGTTGTAGATGCCGCCCTTGCCGTTCTCGTCGCCCGGATACCAGTTCTGGACGGTCGAATACTTGATCGTCCCGCCGGCCAGCGCGACCAGCTCGACCACTGCGGCATGGAGCTGGTTCTCGTCGCGCATCGGCGCCGTGCAGCCTTCGAGGTAGGAGACGTAGGCCCCCTCGTCGGCGATGATCAGCGTCCGCTCGAACTGGCCGGAGTTCTTGGCGTTGATCCGGAAATAGGTCGACAGCTCCATCGGGCAGCGCACTCCCTTGGGCACGTAGACGAACGAGCCGTCGGAGAAGACCGCCGAGTTGAGCGTGGCGAAGAAGTTGTCCGTGTAGGGGACGACCGAGCCGAGGTACTTCTGCACCAGATCGGGATGGTTCTTCACCGCCTCGGAGAAGGAGCAGAAGATGATCCCCACCTCGTGGAGCTTCTCCTTGAACGTGGTCGCCACCGAGACGCTGTCGAACACCGCGTCGACCGCGATGCCGGCCAGGAATTCCTGCTCTTTCAGCGGGATGCCCAGCTTCGCGTAGGTCGCGAGGATCTCGGGATCGATCTCCTCCAGGCTCTTCGGCCCATCGCCCTTCTTCTTGGGACCCGCCCAATAGCTGATCGACTGGTAGTCGATCGGCGGATAGTGGATGTTGGCCCACGCCGGCTCGTGCATCGTCAGCCAGTGCCGGAAGGCCTTGAGGCGCCACTCGAGCATCCATTCCGGCTCGTCCTTCTTGGCGGAGATGAGCCGGACGGTGTCCTCGGAGAGGCCGGGCGGCACGATCTCCTGCTCGACGTCGGTGACGAAGCCGAACTTGTATTCCTGGCTGGCGAATTGCTCGATGGTGCTGGTGGACGTCGTTTCCATGATCCCCTCGTATCTTCTCGTCGTCGTTACGACGCTGCGGTCTTCGTCTCGAGAAGCTCCGGACGGAAGGCGGAGGCCGGCGCCGGGCGCCGGCCCAGCGTGACCAGCTTCGGCTCCGGCACCTCGGTCATCTCGGCGAGCGAGATCCCCGCCAGCGCCTCGCGGAGCGCCGTGTTGATCCGGTGCCAGCGTCCGCGCACCGCGCAGACCGGCGAGTGCTCGCACCCGCTCTGGTCGTCGATGCACTCGGTGATGGCGATCGGCCCTTCCAGAGCCGCAACCACCTCCGCCATCGAGATCTCCTCGGGCGGACGCGACAGGCTGTACCCCCCCTTGACCCCGCGATGCGAAGCGAGCAGGCCCTCGCGGACGAGGACCTTCAGAATCTTGCTCACCATCGGCAGCGGCAGATGCGTCTCCGCCGCCAGCTCCGGAGCATTCACCTGCCGCTCGGGAGCACCCGACAGGTGGGTCAGGAGGACGATGCCGTAGTCGGTCTGCTTCGTGATGCGGATCATACAGAGGAGGAAACAGGACTGAGCCGGTCCTGATTCCCGGATGGTAGCCGGGGGGAGGGCGCTTGTCAACGCGCCTCCCCCTGGAGCTCAGTGCCTCAGTGCCCGCCCGTCCCCGCGAGTGCCTTCACGATCTCGCCCACCACGGCCTTGGCGTCGCCGAACAGCATGTAGGTGTGGTCGGCGAAGTAGAGCTCGTTCTCGATGCCGGCGAAGCCGGGGTTCATCGAGCGCTTGATGGCGAAGCACATGCGGGCCTTGTCGGCGTCGATGATCGGCATGCCGTAGATCGGGCTCGCCTTGTCGTGGCGGGCGGCGGGGTTCACGACGTCGTTGGCGCCGATCACCAGGACGACGTCCACCTGCGGCATGTCGGGGTTCATGTCGTCCATCTCGACCAGCTTCTCGTAGGGGATGTCCGCCTCGGCGAGGAGCACGTTCATGTGCCCGGGCATGCGGCCGGCCACCGGGTGGATGGCGAAGCGCACGTCCACGCCCCGCTTGGTGAGCTGGTCGTACAGCTCGCGCACCCGGTGCTGCGCCTGCGCCACCGCCATGCCGTAGCCGGGGACGATGACCACCAGGCTCGCCTCTTCCAGGATCTGCGCCGCGCCTTCCGGCGTCTCGGACTTCGCCGTCTTGGCCTCGCCGGCGGCCGCCTTGGCCTGCACCTGGCCGAAGGCGCCGAACAGCACGTTGGTGAACGAGCGGTTCATCGCCTTGCACATGATGATCGAGAGGATGAGGCCCGACGAGCCGTCGAGGGCGCCCGCGATGACCAGGAGCTTGTTGTCGAGGACGAAGCCCATGGCCACGGCGGCGAGGCCGGCGTAGGAGTTCAAGAGCGAGATCACCGTCGGCATGTCGGCGCCGCCGATCGGGATGATCAGGAGGACGCCGAAGACGAGGGACAGGACGATGACCACCGGGAAGAGGTAGGACAGCTCCTCCGGCCGCAGGATCAGGCCGACGCCGGCGAGGACCGCGATCGCCAGGAGCGCCAGGTTGACCGCGTTCTGCCCGGTGTAGGTGACCGGCCGCTGCGGAATCCAGCGCAGCTCCTGGAGCTTGCCGGCCGCCATGAGGCTGCCGGTGAAGGTGAGGAAGCCGAGGATCACCTCGACGACGATGGCGGTCATCAGGAAGCGGGTGAGATGCGCCGGCGCCTCGCCGAGGAGGAGGTAGTACTTGGCGATGCCCACGAGGCCCGCGGCAAGGCCGCCGAATGCGTGGGAGAGCGCCGTCCGTTGCGGCACCGCGGTCAAGGGCACCCAGGAGAGCGGAATGCCGACGAGGAAGCCGAGAGCCACCGCGCCGCCGAGCAGCCCCCAGTGCGAGATGCCGGAATGGAGCAGCGTCCCGAGGATGGCGAGCGTCATGCCGGCGACGCCGGCCAACACGCCGCGGCGCGCCGTCCGCGGGTGGTTCATCCAGTAGAGGGAGAAGATGAAGAGGATGGAGGACGCCAGATAGGCAGCCTGCTGGATGAGCTCGAGCCTCATTTGGAGTCGCCTTCCTTCTGCTGCTTGAACATCTTGAGCATGCGGTCGGTGATCAGGAAGCCGCTCACGATGTTGGTCATCGACGCGAAGATCGCCACCGCGCCGAGGACGTTGATCACCGTGTTCTCGTGGTTCTGGCCGGCGATGACCAGCGAGCCGACGATGGCGATGGCCGAGATGGCGTTGGTGAGGGACATGAGCGGCGTATGGAGGAGCCGCGAGACCCGGGTGACGACGCCCAGCCCGATGAACGTGGCGAGGACGAACACGAAGAGCAGATCGATGAACAGGTTGCCGCTCGACGGCACCGCCTGAGCCGCCTCGCCCCCTTCCGCCGCCACGGCGCATCCCATCCCCGCGAGAGCACAAAGCAAGACACGTCTGGTCATGTCACCTCCCTGGTTGACCTGTCGTCCGCGGCGCTATTCTGCCACGGAGCCCGGGCGGACGGACCGACCCCGGCGGGTGGAGGCGTCCCCACCCCCGGGGAGGTCCCGCCTGGCCGATTGCCGAGCACGGATCGACAGAACTCGTGTGGCGGTGTATCGTCACGCAGGACCTTCATCCCGCGCTCATGTTCTTCTACGCCGATCTTCACGTCCACTCCCGGTACTCCCGGGCCACCAGCAAGGAGGCGGACCTGGAGCATCTGGCGCTCTGGGCGCGCCGCAAAGGGGTCACCGTGGTCGGGACGGGGGACTTCACCCATCCCGCCTGGTTCGAGGAGATCCGCGACAAGCTGGTGCCGGCCGAGCCGGGGTTGTTCCGCCTCCGCCCCGAGATCGAGGCGGAGGTCGCCCGGCGCCTCCCCGCCGTCTGCCACGGACCGGTCCGCTTCCTTCTGGAGGTGGAGATCTCCACCATCTACAAGAAGGGGGAGAAGACCCGCAAGGTCCACCACCTGATCTACGCCTCCAACCTGGAGACCGCGGCCCGCCTGCGCGAGAAGCTCGGGACGATCGGCAACCTCTCCGCCGACGGCCGGCCGATCCTCGGGCTCGATTCGCGGCACCTGCTGGAGATCACCCTGGAGAGCGGGCCGGACGCCTACCTGATCCCGGCCCACGTCTGGACCCCCTGGTTCGCCGTGCTCGGCTCGAAGTCAGGCTTCGACGCGGTGGCGGATTGCTACGGCGACCTGACTCCGCACATCTTCGCGGTGGAGACGGGGCTCTCCTCCGATCCGCCGATGAACTGGCGGGTCTCCCAGCTCGACCGCTTCACCCTGGTCAGCAACTCCGACGCCCATTCGCCGCCGATGCTCGGCCGCGAAGCCTCTGCCTTCGACACCGACCTCGACTACTTCGCGATCCGCCGCGCCCTGGAGACCGGCGAGAGGTTCGCCGGTACCGTCGAGTTCTTCCCCGAGGAAGGGAAGTACCACCTCGACGGCCACCGCGCCTGCAACGTGCGCCTCGATCCCGCCGAGACGCGGCGGATGGACGGTCTCTGCCCCGCCTGCGGCAAGCCCCTGACCATCGGGGTGATGCACCGCGTCGAGGAGCTGGCCGACCGCCCCGAGGAGGCGCGGCGCGAGAAGACCTCCCCCTTCCGCAGCCTCGTGCCGCTGCCCGAGATCGTGGCGGAGCTGCGCGGGACCAAGCCGAAGACCCGCGGCGTCGAGGAGACGGTCGGCCAGCTCGTCGGGAAGCTGGGACCGGAGATGAGCATCCTCGAAACCCTCCCCCTGGAGGAGGTGGCGCGGGCGGGAGACCCGCTCCTGGTCGAGGCCCTGGCGCGCCTCCGGGCCGGGCAGGTGCACCGGGAGTCCGGGTATGACGGGGAGTACGGGGTGATCCGCCTCTTCGCGCCGGGGGAGATCCGCGGGCGGGCGGTGGTGGCGCCGCTGTGGGAGGGGGCCCTCACCCCCGGCCCCTCTCCCGCAAGCGGGAGAGGGGTGCAGGTTACCCAAGAAAAACAGAAGGACGTCGCATCGGCTAACCCTCCCCCCTCTCCCGCTCGCGGGAGAGGGGCCGGGGGTGAGGGCTCTCCTCTCCTCGACCCCGAGCAGCGCGCCGCCGCCGAGGCGCTCGACGGCCCGCTTCTCATCGTCGCCGGTCCGGGCACCGGCAAGACGCGGACCCTTACCCACCGCCTGGCGCACCTGATCGCCGGGCGCGGCGTTCCTCCGGAGCAGTGCCTGGCGGTCACCTTCAGCCGCCGGGCCGCGGGGGAGATGGAGGAGCGGCTCGCGGCGTTGATCCCGGAGGCGGCCGGACGCGTTCTCGCCACGACGTTCCATGGGCTCGGCCTCACCTTGCTGCGCGAGCAGGCGGAGGCGGCCGGGCTCGCTCCGGGGTTCCGGGTGGCACTGCCCCAGGAGCGGACGGAGATCGCGGCGGAGCTGTTCGGGATCACCGCGGAGAAGGCGGATCGGCTCCTCCAGAAGATCGGCACGCTCCGCCGCCTGGGAATCGCCGATCCGGGGGGCGATCCGGAGGCCACCGCCTACGAGGAGGCCCTCGCGGCCCGGGACCTGCTCGACTTCGACGACCTGCTGCTCAAGCCTCTGGCGCTCTTCGCCGCGCGGCCGGATCTCGCGGCGCTCTACCGGGAGCGCTTCCGGTGGATCTCCATCGACGAGTACCAGGACGTCGATCCGCTGCAATACGCCCTGGTGCGCCACCTCGCCCCGCCGGACGGCAATCTCTGCGCGATCGGCGATCCGGACCAGTCGATCTACCGGTTCCGCGGGGCGGACGTCGGCTTCTTCCTCCGCTTCCGCGAGGACTACCCCGGAACCCGCGTCGTCCACCTCACCCGCAACTACCGCGCGTCGCGCACCCTGGTCGAGGTGGCCTGCCAGGCGATCCGGCCGGGCAGCCTCGTGCCGGACCGGCAGCTCGTGGCGGTGCGCCACGGCAACGCGCCCCGCGTCGTCGTGCAGGCGGCGGCGTCCGAACGGGCCGAGGCGGAGCTGGTGGTCCACACCCTGGAGAGGTTGATCGGCGGCACCTCCTCGTTCTCCTTCGACTCCGGCCGCGTGGCCAGTAGTGGGTCGTCCTGGGCGAACGACGAGCTGTCGTTCGACGACGTGGCCATCCTCTATCGCACCGAAGCGCAGGCGCCGCCGCTGATCGAGGCGCTGGGGCGCGCCGGCATCCCGTTCCAGAAGCGCTCGCACCGCCCGCTGACCGAGCAGGCCGGTGTGCAGTCGCTCCTCGCGTTCCTTCAGAAGGAGCCGCCCGGCAAGCCCGCGGCCGTGGATGCCCTGCTGGACCGCGCCGTCGTGGAGCTGGCGTCCGGAGAGGGCACGACTCCGGGAACCGCCCTCCTCGCCGCCGCCGAGCTGCTCCGCCCCCTGGCGGCACGCGCCGGGGACGACCTCGAACGGTTCCTCGCCGACGCCGCGCTGGGAGGCGAGGTGGACACCTGGGACCCGCGGGCCGAACGCGTGTCGCTCCTCACCCTCCACGCCTCCAAGGGTCTGGAGTTCCGCGCCGTCTTCCTGGTCGGCTGCGAAGAGGGGCTCCTCCCCCTGACCTGGCCGGGAGCGGAGCCGGACGAGGCCGATCTCGCCGAAGAGCGGCGCCTCTTCTTCGTCGGCATCACCCGCGCCTGCGCCCGGCTCTTCCTCTTCCACCGGCGAAGGCCTTCCCCCTTCCTGGCCGACGTCGAGGAGGCGCTGCTGGAGCGGCGGAAGGAGCCCGAGCTGGGGCCGAGGAGGCCGGAGCAGCTCCGGCTGCTGTGATCGGACGGATCCGTCCGATCCGACCGATCCGTCTGATCAACTCCGCGCGCGCAGAGGCCCCCCTACCCCTCCAGAATCCGGTACGGCACCGCCCGCATCACCTCGGCGAGCGAGGTGAGACCCTCGCGGGCCTTGGCGAGGGCGTCGTCGCGCAGGGTGCGCATTCCTTTCTCCAGAGCGCGCGCCCGCAGGCGGTGGAGGGGGGCGCCTTCGGCGATCAGGTCGGCGAGCTCGGCGTCGGGGACGAAGAGCTCGTAGACCCCGAGGCGCCCCTTGTAGCCCTGGCCGTCGCAGGCCTCGCAGCCGGCGGCGCGGAAGAAGCGCTCGTCCGGACCCAGGCCGAGCCGGCGGGATTCCAACGGCTCGGGAGCCGCCTCCTGCCGGCAGTGGGGGCAGAGGCGGCGGACCAGGCGCTGCGAGAGGGTTCCCAGGAGGCTGCCGGCGATCAGGTGGAGGTCGATTCCCAGGGTGTGCAGGCGGGAGACCACGCGCACGGCGTCCGAGGTGTGCAGCGTCGAGAGGACCAGGTGGCCGGTCTGGGCGGCGCGCAGCGCGGCGGAGGCGGTCTCCTCGTCCCGGACCTCTCCGATCAGGATGACGTCCGGGTTCTGCCGCATGAACGCCCGCGCGTAGTCGGCGAAGCTCATGTGCTGCGAGACCTGCTTCTGGCTCGTCTTGTCGAAGTAGTACTCGATCGGGTCTTCGGCGGTGAGGATCTTGAGCTCCGGCTTCCGGATGCGATGGACCGCCGAGTAGAGCGTGGTCGTCTTGCCGCTGCCGGTGGGGCCGGAGACCAGGAAGAGCCCCTCGGGATTGGCGATCAGGCGCTCGACCAGGGGGAGGATCGACTCGTGAAAGCCGAGCCGCTCCAGGCCGAGGACGGGGGTCGCGCTGTCGAGCAGGCGCAGCACGGCGTCCTCGCCGAACGGGCCGGGCATGGTGGCGATCCGGAAGTCGATCGCGCGCTCCTTCGTCCCGGGCTCCTGATAGATCGCGCGGATGCGGCCGTCCTGCGACTTGCGGCGCTCGGCGAGGTCGAGCTTCGCGATCACCTTGAGCCGCGAGAGGGTGGCGTCGACGTTGTCGAGCGAGAGGGGGGTCGTGATCTGCCGCATCACTCCGTCGATGCGGAAACGGACGTCCACGTCGTTCTCATAGGTCTCGACGTGGACGTCGCTCGCGCCGAGATGGACGGCATGGCCCAGGATCTCGTCGAGCAGGCGGGGGACCGGCGCCTCCGGCGCGAAGGTGAAACCGGGGACGCGGCGCAGGGTCAAGACGGTGCCGTCCCGCTCGATCTCCTCCTCGCCCCAGGCCTCGGCGAGGGCGTGCCGGATCTCCCAGGCGTTGAGCTGGACCGGCCGCACCGGCCGCCGCAGCATCAGGGAGACCTCATGGACGAGATCCCGCCGGAACGGCCGGATCATCCCCACCTGTACCGGCTCGCGGGTCTGGGGATCGGCCTTGCCCAGGACCACCACGAGGTTTTCCAGGCAATAGTCGCGGTCGATCAGCCGGACCGACCGCTCGTCGATCTCGAACTGGGACAGCTCACTGAAACCCTGGTCGGTCATCACGCCATGTTACATTGGCCGGCATGACGCACGGCACTCCGAGCGCGCCCGCGACCGACCTGTTCCTCACCCTGACCCCCGAGCGCGTGCTGGCCGCCGTCGAAGCCGGCGGGCTGCGGTGCAACCCGGTCGCCTATGCGCTCAACTCGTTCGAGAACCGCGTCTACGAGGTCGAGCTGGAGGACCGCACGCGCGTCGTGGCCAAATTCTACCGGCCGGGCCGCTGGACGGCCGAGCAGATCCTGGAGGAGCACCAGTTCCTCGCCGACCTCGCGGAAGCCGAAATCCCCGTCTGCACGGTGCGTGCATTTCCCGGCGGCGGGACGCTGCGCGAGATCGACGGCATCTGGTACGCCCTCTCCGACCGCCGCGGCGGGCGCGCGCCCGACGAGCTCGACGACGCCACGGCCCGCCGCCTCGGCATGCTGGTCGGCCGCCTCCACACCGTGGGCGCCGCCCGGCCGGCCGCGCACCGGCTGCGCCTCTCCGCCGACCTGTTCATCCGCGACAACGTGGACTGGCTGGCGCAGCACGAGACCCTCCCGAAGCACCTCCGCGAGCGCTATCTCGATGCCGCGCTGACCGTGGCGGACGCCGTGGACGAGCTGCTGGAGGGCGTGCCGGTCCACCGCATCCACGGCGACCTCCACCTGGGGAACCTCCTGTTTCGCGACGGCCTGCTCCACGTCCTCGACTTCGACGACATGATGATCGGTCCGGCGGTGCAGGACGTCTGGCTGGCCCTCCCCGGCCGCGACGCCTGGGCGCAGAGGCTGCGCGACGCTTTCCTGGAGGGCTACGAGCAGTTTCGCACCTTCGACCGCTCCACGCTCCGCCTCATCGAGCCGCTGCGCGCTCTGCGCATGATCCACTACGCCACCTGGATCGCCCGCCGCTGGCACGACCCGGCCTTCCCCGCCGCCTGGCCGCAGTTCGGCACCCCCGAGCACTGGCAGCGCGAGACCGACGACCTTGTGGAGCAGCTCGCGGTCATCCGCGGCGAGATGGCGGAGGCGGCGCGGAGCCACGACCCCGACGACGAGCAACGCCCCGCCGAGACCGAGACGGTGCTCACCAACAAGGACTTCTTCTGGGACTGGGAAGGCTGAGCCCTCACCCCCGGCCCCTGTGGTAGCATCCCGGCCGATTTTTGCGGCCCGCGCCGCCTCTTTCTCCTGTCGATCATCGGAGTCTTTATGGAAATGTACGAGAACATTCTGCAGACCCTGGGCAATACGCCCCTGGTGAAGCTCGGCCGGTTCTTTGCCGGCCCGGCCACCCTGGCGGCCAAGGTCGAGTCTTTCAACCCCGGCGGGAGCGTGAAGGACCGCATCGGGGTCGCGCTGATCGAGGCCGGCGAAACGTCGGGGCAGCTCAAGCCCGGCGGCACGATCGTCGAGCCCACCTCGGGCAATACCGGCGTGGGGCTCGCCATGGCGGCCAACCTCAAGGGGTACAAGCTGATCTGCGTCGCCCCGGACAAGATCCCCAAGGAGAAGATCGCCCTCCTCGAAGCCATGGGCGCCACGGTCGTCCCCTGCCCGACCAACGTCGCGGCGGACGATCCGCGCTCCTACTACAAGGTCTCCGAGCGGATCCGCGACGAGCAGGGCGCCTACCTTCCCTACCAGTACTACAACCCGGCGAACCCCGAGGCCCATTACCGCTCCACCGGCCCCGAGATCTGGCGCCAGACCGGCGGCAAGGTCACCCATTACGTGGTCGGCGTCGGCACCGGCGGCACGATCAGCGGCACGGCCAAGTACCTGAAGGAGCAGAACCCGAACGTCCAGGTGATCGGCGTGGACACGGTCGGCAGCATCTACAAGTACTACTTCGAGCACCGCGAGCTGCCGCCGGAGGAGCAGATCCACCAGTACCTGATCGACGGCATCGGCGAGGATTTCCTCCCCTCCTGCGTCTGGTGGGACTACATCGACGGCATCGTGACGATCGACGACAAGACCGCCTACCAGGCGACCATGGAGCTGGCGCGCACCGAGTCGATCTTCACCGGCTCCTCCGGCGGCGCCGCCGCGGCGGGCGCCCGGCAGGTGGCCCAGGGGCTCGGGGCCGACGCCCTCGTCGTCACCCTCTTCCCCGATTCGGGCGAGCGCTATCTCTCCAAGCTCAACAAGCAGTGGCTGACCGAGAAGGGGCTGATCCTGCTCCGGCGCGGGCGCTAGGCGCCGGCCGGCGT
>Ga0209682_10000099_pt1 | contig 26755 bp, 22 predicted proteins | sample DOMMetBare2Fresh_2_FD_187471 | JGI IMG/M metagenome (GOLD analysis project Ga0209682, IMG submission 187471) | Wetland sediment microbial communities from St. Louis River estuary, USA, under dissolved organic matter induced mercury methylation -... | ecosystem: Environmental > Aquatic >... | reverse complement strand
GACGACGGCGACTCGCCGACCGCGCGCAGCACCAGCCCCCAGCGGCTGCGAAACAGAAACCACATCACCGCCGCAAACAGCAGCCACGAGAAGTAAACGAGGGACTTCTGACCGAACAGCACCGGGCCCAGGAAAGGCAGGTCGGACAGAAATGGGAGATGCCAGGCGGTGATTTCGGGAAGCGACTGCGATTCATAGGGCTTGCCGATGAACGCGGACAGCCCCATCCCGAAAATCGTCAGCGCGAGGCCGGATGCCACCTGGTTGGCAAGCAGCGTCAACGTCAGGACCGCGAAGATCAACGACATCGCGATGCCGGCGGCCATGCCGGCCAGCACGCCCGCAACCGCGCTGCCGCTCGCCAGTGCCACGGCAAACGCCGCGACCGCGCCCATCGCCATCGTGCCCTCGGTACCGAGGTTGAGCACTCCTGACCGTTCGACCACGAGTTCGCCGAGCGCGGCGATCACCAGCGGCGTTCCGGCCATGATGGTGGCCACGACGATCGATGTGATCAGGCTCTGTTCCATCGCTCGCCTCCTACGCGGCCACCCGGCGCTTCACCCGGAAGTTGATGAACACGTCCGCGCCCAGCAGGAAGAAGAGCAGCATCCCCTGGAACACGAGCGAGATCGACGACGGCAGGTTCAGGTATTGCTGCGCCTGCTCGCCGCCGAGGTACAGCAGCGACATCAGCAGGCTTGCGAGCAGGATGCCAATCGGATTCAGGCGCCCCACGAACGCGACGATGATCGCTGCGAAGCCATAGTTCGCCGAAACGTTGGGCGTGAGCTGGCCCATCGGCCCGGCGACCTCCGCCATGCCGGCAATGCCCGCTGCAGCGCCGCCGGTCAGCAGCCCGACCCACACCACGCGCTTGGCCGAGAACCCGGCATAGCGCGCGGCGGCCTCCGCTTCGCCCGCCACCATCATCTGGAAGCCATAGAAGCTGCGCTGCATGAACACATAGCCGGCCCCCAGCGCGAAGAGCGCAATCACAAACGCCAGATTGACGCGCGTGCCTTCGACCAGCAGCGGCAACAGCGCGCCGTCGGTGAAGGTCTTGGTCTGCGGAAAGTTGAATCCCTCCGGGTCCTTCCACGGACCGAAGACCAGCCAGGAGACGAAGAGCTTGGCGATGTAAACGAGCATCAGCGACACGAGGATCTCGTTGGCGTTGAAGCGCGTCTTCAGGAACGCCGGAATCAGCGCCCACAACGCACCGCCAATCGCGCCCGCAACGAGCATCATGGGCAGCATCAGCCACTTGCTTTCGACGCCGTAGAAGTACAGCGCCACCCCGGTCGAGGCGACGGCGCCGAGCATGTATTGGCCCTCGGCGCCGATGTTCCACACGTTGGCGCGGAAACCGACCGCGAGCCCGATCGCAATCAGCGCCAGCGGCGTGGCCTTCAGCAGCAACTCGGCAACGCCATACATGTCGGCCAGCGGCTTGAGAAAGAAGATGTTCAGCCCGAGGATCGGGTCGCGGCCGAGCGACAGGAAGATGAGGAAGCCACCGATCACCATCAGCACCACCGCAATCAGCGGCGATGCATAGCGCATCGCGTTCGATGCTTCCGGGCGTGCTTCGAGTTCAAGCCACATGGGGCACCTTTGCGGCGGCGTTCGCTGCCGCGCTTTCGGCGCCCGGCCACATCCCGCTCATCCAAACGCCGATCTCCTCCACATTCGTTTCCGCCGCCAGCTTGGTCGGCGACAGCCGGCCCTTGGCGATCACGGCCATGCGATCGCAGATCTCGAACAGTTCGTCGAGTTCTTCGGAGATCACCAGCACGGCCGAACCTTCGTTGCGCAGATCGATCAGTGCCTGGCGAATGAACGCCGCGGCACCAACGTCGACCCCCCAGGTCGGTTGCGCGACCACCAGCAGCTTCGGCGATTGCCGGATTTCCCGCCCCATAATGAATTTCTGCAGATTGCCGCCCGACAGGGATTTGGCCGGTGCATTCGGGCCACCGCAACGCACGTCGAAGGCCTTGATCGTGTCGTGCGCGAAAAGCTTCATCGCATCGAAGTCGATCAGCCCACGCTTGAGCATGCCGCGCTGGTGCGCCGTCAGCAGCGCGTTGTAGGCAAGCGAGAGTTTCGGCACCGCGCCGCGGCCAAGCCGCTCTTCGGGCACGAAACCCATGCCAAGCTTGCGGCGTCGCCCTGGCATCATGCGCCCGGCCTCCGTGCCGCAGACCTGCACGGGGTGCTTTTCCGCGTGCGGCTCCTCGCCGGAGATCGCACGCAGCAGTTCCTGCTGGCCGTTGCCCGACACGCCAGCGATGCCGACGATTTCGCCGGCGTGCACGTCGAGATGGATGTCCTTCAGATCGGTGCCGAATGGATCGTCGCTCGCGTGCGACAGCCCCGACAGTCGCAGCAGCACCTTGCCGCCTTCCTTGAGCGCACTGTGCTGGCAAACTGGCAGGTCCTTGCCGATCATCAGCCGCGCCATCGACTTCGGCGTCTCCTTGGACGGGATGCATGTGCCCGTCACCTTGCCACCGCGCAGCACGGTAGCGACATGGCACAGTTCCTGGATCTCGTCGAGCTTGTGACTGATGTACAGGATCGAGCAGCCTTCGGAGGACAGAAATCGCAGCGTCTCGAAGAGTTTGCGCACGGCCTGCGGCGTCAGCACCGAGGTCGGCTCGTCCATGATCAGCAGGCGCGGGTTCTGCAGCAGGCAGCGCACGATCTCGACCCGCTGCCGCTCACCGACCGACAGCGCATGCACCAGCCGGCGCGGATCGACCGGCAGCCCGTATTTCTCCGAGACTTTCTCGATGCGCGTGGCAAGGTAGTTCAGGTCCGGCGCGCCGGGCAGTCCGAGCGCCACGTTCTCGACCACGGTCAACGTCTCGAACAGCGAGAAGTGCTGGAACACCATGCCGATGCCGATCGAGCGTGCATGCGCGGGACTCTCGACGTGGACGCGGTTGCCCTCCCAGGTGATCTCACCCTCGGTCGGTCGTGTGACGCCATAAATGATCTTCATCAGCGTCGACTTCCCGGCGCCGTTCTCGCCCAGCACGGCGTGGATTTCACCCGGCATCGCGGTCAGGTCGATGCCGTCATTGGCGACCACGGTCGGATACACCTTGCGGATGCCGCGGAGCTGCAGCCGCGGTGTCCCTTCTGGCAGTTTCGTCACGCTGTCTCCTCCACGACTTCTTGTCTTGCTGCGTCCGGCCTAGGCGCTGCGCTGGACCGCGTCGCTCGACTGCTGCGTCTGCGCCTCGCGCACCTGCAACAGCTGCGCTGCGACGGCAAGCGCAATCACCGCAGGTTCCTTGCCGGTGATTCCACGCACGCCAACGGGGCAGGTCATGCGCGCAAATCGATCCTTCGGCACGCCGCGCGCTTCCATGCGGCGCTCGAACAGGCGCCGCTTCGTAGCCGAGCCGATCAGTCCAAAGTAGGCAAAGTCATCACGCCGGAGAATCCGCTCAGCCAGTAACTGGTCGAGTGCGTGACTGTGCGTTATCACGAGGAAGTAGCTTCCCGGAAGTGCTGCATCGACCTCTTCGTCCGGCGCATCGGTCACGACCGCGCGCACCTGCACTGGCAGCTCGGAGGGAAACTCCGACGCGCGTTCATCGACCCAGGTGATGCGGCACGGCACCCCGGTCAGCGTGCGCACCAGCGCGCGGCCGACATGGCCGGCTCCGAATAGCACGATGTTGAAGCTCACTGCGCGGATCGGATCGAAGAACAGCACGGCTGAATCCTGATCGCTCCCGACGCGACGCAGGGTCGCGTCTCCAGATGCAAGCAACTTGCCTGCCGCGACCGTGGCAGCGTCGTCGAGCCGCGCGTTGCCCAAACTGCCTGAGGCGCTATCGGAGAAGACCACCCGCTTGCCCGCGCTTGCGCCCGCCGCAGCGCTGACGATCACGCAATGCCGGCCCGTTGCATACGAATCGTGCACGCGCTGCAGCCAACCGGCACCGGCCGTTACCGGTTCGAAAAGCAGATCGACTGAACCGCCGCAGCATTGCCCGAGCATTGCGCCGAGCGGAAAACGCTTCAACGGGCCGCCGGCGGTGTCGTCCCTGGCGCCGGCCAGCATGCCGCGCGCGATCTCGATCGCCTGCAGCTCGAGATGGCCGCCGCCGATCGTGCCCGCGATCGTCGCGCGCGATACCACCATCTTGGCGCCCGCCGCCCGCGGTGCCGACCCGCGCGCCGCGACCACGGTCACCAGTACGGACGTCTCGCCGCAATCGCCGGACCGAATCAGCGCTTCAAGCCAGGCGTCGTTGCTCGAGTTCATTTCGCTTCCACACGCACCGCGTTGACCGCATTCATGATCGACTCGCAGCTCGCCGGCGCCTGCAGCGGCGGATCGATCGCGTAGTCGCCGATACTCGAGATCGCATCGCGAATCGCGAAGAACACGGCAAAGCCGAGCAGCAGCGGCGGCTCGCCCACGGCCTTCGAGCGGAACACCGTGTCTTCTACGTTCGGGTTGTCGAACAACTCAACACGCAAATCGGTCGGGCAATCGTTGACCGCCGGGATCTTGTAGGTCGACGGCGAATGCGTCATCAGCTTGCCGTCCTTGTTCCACCACAGCTCCTCGGTAGTGAGCCACCCCATGCCCTGGATGAATGCGCCTTCGACCTGGCCGATATCGACCGCGGGATTGATGGACGTGCCGGCGTCGTGCAGCAGATCAGTGCGCAGCAGCTTCCATTCGCCCGTCAGCGTGTCGACAATGACCTCCGATACCGCCGCACCATAGGCAAAGTAATAGAACGGCCGGCCGGTCAGGGTCTTGCGATCCCAATGCAATTTGGGTGTCGCGTAGAAACCGTCCGACCACAACTGCACGCGCGCCTGATACGCCTGCTCGACCAGCTCGGGAAACGGCAGCACGCTGCCGTTCACACGCACCGTGTCATTGGCAAACACGACGTCGGACGCGTTGCCGCCGTACTTCTGCGCCGCGAAGTTTGCCAGCCGCGTCTTGATCTGGCGGGCGGCATCTTCACCCGCCTTGCCGTTGAGATCACTGCCGGTCGAGGCCGCGGTCGCCGAGGTATTGGCCACCTTGCTGGTGTCGGCGGCGGTTGCGCGCACGTGTGCAAGGCTGATGCCGAGTTCGTGCGCAACCATCTGCGCGACCTTGGTGTTCAGGCCCTGGCCCATCTCGGTGCCGCCATGGTTCACCAGCACCGAACCGTCCGTGTACACGTGTACCAGCGCGCCAGCCTGGTTGTAGTGCACGACATTGAATGAAATGCCGAATTTCACCGGCGTCAGCGCGATACCCTTCTTCAGCACCGGGTTCGTGGCGTTGAACGCGCGTGTTTCAGCACGGCGGCGGCGATACTCGCTCGATGCCTCGAGCTGATCCACCAGTTCGTGGATCACGTTGTCTTCGACCACCTGTCCGTACGGCGTGACGTTGCGGTCGTCCTTGCCGTAGAAATTGAGCTTGCGAACGTCGAGCGGATCCTTGCCCAGGCGGCGCGCGATGTTGTCGATGATGTACTCGATCGCGATCGCGCCCTGCGGCCCGCCGAAGCCGCGGAATGCGGTATTCGACTGCGTGTTGGTCTTGCCGGCGAGCGAGTGGATATCGACATCGCCAAGGAAGTACGCGTTGTCGAAGTGGCACAGCGCGCGTGTGGCCACCGGGCCCGACAGATCGGCCGAGAACCCGGCGCGCGAACACATCTCAACCTTGGACCCCTTGATGCGACCATCGTCATCGAAGCCGACTTCGTACTCATAGTGGAAGCAGTGGCGCTTGCCGGTGATCAGCATGTCGTCGTCGCGGTCCAGGCGCAACTTGACCGGTCGCTTCAAACGGGCCGCCGCGACCGCCGCCACACAGGCAAACAACGCTGACTGCGATTCCTTACCGCCAAAGCCGCCTCCCATCCTGCGCATCTCGACCGTGACCTGGTTGTCGCGCAAATTCAGCGCATGGGCGACGACCTTCTGCATTTCCGTCGGGTGCTGGGTCGAGCACCACACGTGCAGGCAGTTGTCTTCGCGCGGAGCCGCGTACGAGATCTGGCCTTCCAGATAGAACTGCTCCTGGCCGCCTATGTAGAACTCGCCGGCAAGTCGATGCGTCGCCGCCTTGATTGCCGCCGCCGGTTCGCCGCGTTTCAGGTGCAGCGACGGGATCACGAATGAACGCTGCCGTTTTGCCTCCTGCGGCGTCAATATTGCGGGCAGGTCCTCATATTCGATCACTGCCTTGCGCGCGGCGCGGCGCGCCTGGTCGTAGGTCTCTGCGATCACCGCGAAGATCGGCTGCCCGACGTACTGCACGACGTCGTCGGCGAGGATCGGATCGTCATGAATGATCGGTCCGCAGTCGTTCTCGCCCGGGATATCGTGCGCGGTCAGCACCGCAACCACGCCCGGCATCGCCCGCACGGGGTCGAGGTCGATGGCGCGCAGCATCGCGTGCGGCCTGGTGCTTGTCCCGAGCGCGGCGTACAGCGTGCCGTCGAGCTCGGCGATGTCGTCGACGTACGTCGCCTCGCCCGAGACATGCAAATGGGCCGACTCGTGCGGGTGCGGAGCGCCGGCGGCCGACTTGAACGACTGCAAATGAAGATCATCCGGCCTGTTCATGGCGCCGTCCTACGCCGCCGCGAAAACGCTGACCGCGCTCGCCGGCAGCGGGTTCACGGGGCGCGTCTCCAGGAAGAAACGCTGCATCAGGTTCTTCGTCGTCTGCAGCCGGTAGGCATCGCTGGCACGCATGTCGCTGATCGGCGCATAGTCGCGCCCGAGCGCATCGGCCGCGGCACGCGCGGTAGCTTCGTTCCAGGGCTTGCCGGTCAGCACCGCCTCGGTCTCGACGCCGCGCTTCGGCGTGGCGGCCACACCGCCGAACGCGACGCGCGCGCCGATGATGCGCTCGCCATCGAGTCGGATCGCAAACGCCGCGCACACGGCCGAGATGTCCGAGTCGTAGCGCTTCGACACCTTGTACGTCCTGAAACGCAAGTCCGCGGCGGGAAGCGGCACCTCGACCGCCTCGACGATTTCGTCGGCCTGCATCGCCTTCTTCATGTAAGCCACGTACAGGTCTTCCAGCGGCAGCGTTCGCGCGCGCGCCGTATTGCGCAGGACCACGCGCGCTCCCACAACGATCAGCCACGGCATCGAGTCGCCGATCGGTGAGCCGTTCGCAACGTTGCCGCCCAACGTGCCTGCGTTGCGGATCGGAGTTGACGCGAAACGCTCCCACATCTCGCGCGCCTGCGGGTAATGGCGCAGCAGAGCGCCATAACCGTCGTTCAGAGATACACCGGCGCCGATACGAACCAGGCCGTCCTTTTCGCTCACCTGCCGCAGTTCATCGACCTGGCCGAGGTAGATGATCTGGTTCAACTCACGCAACTGCTTGGTGACCCATAGTCCGACGTCGGTGCTTCCGGCCAGGAGCACGGCATCCGGATGCTCGGCGCGCAGCGCAGTGAGTTCCGCCAGCGTGCGCGGTGCAAAGAACCAGCGGCCCTCGAACTCGTATTGCAGCGTGGTGTCGCGCCGCACTTGCTGCAACTGCTCCCGCAGCGCTTTGCGATCGAAGGCCACCTTCGGCCGCTCAAACATCTGCTGGCCCGCCTGCAGGATCGGCCGGTAACCGGTGCAGCGGCACAGGTTGCCGGCGATCGCCGTGCGCAGTTCGCCGTCGCCCGGACGGGTGCCCTGCTCCGCGTGTGCAAGGTAGCGCTCCCACAGCGACATCACGAACCCGGGCGTGCAGAAACCGCACTGCGAACCGTGGCAATCGACCATCGCCTGCTGCACTGGATGCAGCGCACCATCGGAGCGTCGCAGGCTTTCGACCGTGAACAGCGCCTTGCCGTCAAGCGTGGGCACGAACTGGATACAGGCGTTGACCGTCTTCATCTCGACGCCGTCGCCGCGCAGTTCTCCCAACACCACCGTGCATGCGCCGCAGTCGCCTTCGGCGCAGCCCTCCTTGGTCCCGGGGAGCCGCCGATCCTCGCGCAGGAAATTCAACACCGTCCGGGTCGGGTCCGGTGCCCGCACGCGCACCGGCGCGCCGTTCAGCAGAAACCGCACCTCGTCCGCGCCCGCCACAGGATCACCGATCTTCACACTTGCCGTCCCCGATTCTGCATTCCATCAAATCCTTCAGCTGCCGCGATAGGTCGAATAACTCCACGGTGACACCAGCAGCGGCACATGGTAGTGCGCGGCTGCGTCGGCCACACCGAAGCGCAGCACCACATCGCCGACGAACGCCGGCGACGGCAGCGCAGCGTCGAGCGCGCGGAAGTATTCGTCGACCTGGAAAACCAGCTCGTAACGGCCAGCACGAAACGCCTCGCCTTCCAGCAGCGGCTCGTCGCAGCGTCCGTCCGCATTCGTGCGCACCTCTCTGAGGAGCGTGCGCGCGGCATCGAGCGCATGCAGCGCAATACGCACGCCGGCAGCGGGCCGGCCGTGCGCGGTATCCAGTACATGCGTGGTCAGCTTTCCCATATGCGCTCGTCCCCCGATGCAGCGAGGTGCGGACGATGTCATTCGTCGTTTTTCTTGTCAACATTATTCTATTGTTCTGTGCACAATTACGTGAGTCGGGCGGCCGAGATGGGTTGACGAAAGGCGCCAGCGCTCAATGCCGCCGCCCGATCTCGCAGTGCAGTATTGCCTTTTCGCTCGACCGCCTGTTAGCATCCGTCCGCGTTTTTGTTGACAATCCAGAAAGCAGATGAAAACAAAACCATCAGGGCCGGCGCTATCCGCGGCCGGCCGCCGCCCGACACGAAAGCCGTCACGCGCTGATGCCAGCCGCCAGCCGAACGAGGGCCGCGTCGTCGAGCAGATTCGCGACGCGATGCTCGACCACCGGCTGACACCCGGCACCAAACTGAAGGAAGTCGCGCTCGCCGAGGTCTTCGGCGTGACGCGCAACGTGATCCGTACCGCGCTGGTCCGACTGGCCGGCGATCGCCTGGTCGAGCTGCGGCCCAACCGGGGAGCGATCGTCGCCAACCCGACCGTCGCCGAGAGCCGCGATCTGTACGCGACGCGCCGGGTCATCGAAGGTGCCGTGGTCGATCGCGTTGCGCGCACGGTCACGCCGGCGCAGTTGCGCGCGCTGCGCGAACTGGCAAAGCGCGAAAGCGACGCCTACCGCCGCGGCGAGATGCGCGCCGGACTGAAGCTGTCGATCGAGTTTCATCGCGTGCTGGGCCGGATGGCGGGCAACACGGTGCTGGCGGAGATGCTCGAGCAACTGATGATCCGCACGCCGCTGGTGGTGGTCGCTTACAGGTCGGATCGAACCGATCCGTCCTGCGCAAACCGCGAGCACGAGGACATCATCGACTCGCTGGCCAAAGGCAATGCCGACCGTGCGGTCAAGATGATGCAGGATCACCTGGCCACGCTCGAAGGTCAACTGAATCTACGCGAAGAGGAAGAAGAGCAGAGCTCGGACCTCGCAGCAATCTTCGGAAAGCGGCACTGAAGTTCGATCTGCGTATGGACGCTGCGACCCTTACGCACGCGAAAACTCGGTGTGCATGATTTCAGCGAGGTTTGCTTGCGGTAAGTGATTTCACCCGCCTTGCCCTGTCGGGCAGGGGCAGTCCAGCAGTACCGGCGTTTCACCCACCAAGAGGAGACGAATACATGAGCAAGCGTCACACATTGTGCCGTGTCGGGGCCGTCGCGTTCGCTGCGATCGCGGGCTTCATCGCGTCGGCGCCCGCTACTGCCGCCGACTGGAGCGATACCGAGGTTCTCTTGAACCACGGCACGAAATTCCGCGAGCCATTCAACCCCTTTGCGGCCAAGGATCCGTCCAAGCCTTGGCAGAACGACACGGATGTCACCAAGACCTATCTGACGCTGCAGCACGCCAGCGGTCACAAATTGGGGCGCAACTTCTTCTTCGTCGACCTGTTGAACTCGACCCAGAACGATCCAAAGGGCGGCAGCTACGGCGAGATCTACAGCGAGGGTTACACGTCACTCAGCCTTTCGAAACTTTCGGGCTCCAGCCTGAGCTTTGGTCCGATCGCGGACATCAATCTGACTGGCGGCTACAACTTCGGCGCCAAGTCCAACGGCGCCAACCCGCGCATCTTCCTGTTCGGACCGACGGTGGATTTCAAGGTGCCGGGTTTCATCTTCTTCAATGTGGACTTCCTGACCTACAACGACAAGAGCCGCTTCAGCGGCGGGCCGTCGATCAGCGACACCACCTGGCAGATCACGCCGGCCTGGCTGTCGAAGTTCAATCTCGGTTCAACCAGTTGGGTGTTCACCGGCCACATCGACTGGATCGGCAAGCGCTGCCCATCGACCGGCAGTTGCAGCGGACGCAAGATGGAGACGCTCGCGCAACCGGAGCTGCGCCTCGACGTGGGCGAGTTCTTCGGCAAGAAGGAGACCGTCTACCTCGGCGTGAAGTGGAACTACTGGCGCAACAAGTTCGGCTTTGAAGGCCTGAACGAGAACAATCCGCAGATCCAGCTTGACTGGAAGCTTTAAGCCCATCATCGCAAGCCTGAATCCAGCGCCGCCGTCGTCACGACGGCGGCTCTTGCTTCTCTTGCTTTCGCCCTGCCTTACGGCTGACGCGCACGAGCCGTGTGGACGACGAAGCCTGCGCACGCGATCGCACTTCTGATGCTGTCCGGCATATGCTTGGCGAGATGTCATCAGCATCGGTTCGTGTCGCGCAGCCAGCCTCGCCTGCGTGGCGACGCCCGACTCGAAAGACAATTCGGTAGACATGCCCAGCTATCCACGTGACCTGCGCGGCCACGGTCGCAATCCCCCGCATCCGCAATGGCCGGCCAACGCCCGCGTTGCGGTGCAATTCGTGCTCAATTACGAAGAGGGCGGCGAAAACTCGGTGCTGCACGGCGACGCAGGCAGCGAACAGTTCCTGTCCGAGATGTTCAATCCGCCTTCGTATCCGGCGCGGCACCTGAGCATGGAAAGCATCTACGAATACGGCGCGCGTGTCGGCGTCTGGCGCATCCTGCGCGAATTCGAACGCCGCAAGCTGCCGCTGACCGTCTTCGGCGTCTCGATGGCGCTCGAACGCTGTCCCGAGGTCACCGCCGCCTTCGTCGAACTGGGTCATGAGATCGCGTGCCATGGCTGGCGCTGGATCTCGTATCAGACCATTGACGAAGCAACCGAGCGCGAACACATGCGCATCGGCATGCAGATCATCGAAAAGCTGACCGGCAGCCGTGCTCTCGGCTGGTACACCGGCCGCGATAGTCCCAGCACGCGCCGCCTGGCTGCCGACTACGGTGGGTTCGAGTACGACAGCGACTACTACGGCGACGACCTTCCTTTCTGGCTGCAGGTGCGAAAGACCGACGGAACACTTGCGCCGCACCTGGTCGTGCCCTACACGCTCGATGCCAACGACATGCGCTTCGCGTTGCCACAGGGTTTTTCGCACAGCAATGAGTTCTTCGAGTACCTGCGCGACAGTTTCGACGTGCTGTACGCCGACGGCGAAGACAAGCCGTCAATGATGAGTATCGGCATGCATTGCCGATTGCTCGGCCGGCCCGGCCGCCTGCGCGCGTTGCAGCGTTTTCTCGATCACATCGAGAAGCACGACCGCGTATGGGTCGCGCGCCGCCTGGACATTGCCCGCCACTGGAAAGCGGCGCATCCGTTCGATACGAACTCCGCATTCATCTGGGAATGACCATGCCGCTGACACTCGCACAGCTGAACGCCGTGTCGCAGGCCGAATTCACGCGACAGCTCGATGGCACCTACGAACATTCGCCGTGGATCGCCGAACGCGCCTTCGCCGGCAGGCCGTTCAAGAGCCTCGCACACCTGAAGCTCGCGCTGGTCGAGGTGGTCCGCCATGCCGGCCGCGAGGCGCAGCTCAAGCTGATCCGCGCGCACCCGGAACTCGCCGGCAAGGCGATGGTGAGCAAGACGCTCACCGCTGAATCCACGCATGAGCAAGGCAAGGCGGGCTTGACCTCCTGCACGCCCGAGGAATTCGCGAAGATCCAGAAACTCAACGCCGACTACAACGCGAAGTTCAGATTCCCTTTCATTCTCGCGGTGCGCGGCCCGCGCGGCAGCGGCCTTACGAAGAACGAGATCATCGCAACCTTCGCGCGGCGGCTCGACAACCACCCTGACTTCGAGCACGCCGAGGCGCTGCGCAATATTCATCGCATCGCCGAGTTGCGACTCGATGACAAGTTCGGCGTCGTGCCGGAGCTCGGCAACCTCGTGTGGGACTGGGCCGAGCGGCTTTCGACGAACAGTGATCCGGGCTTTGCCGAACGCGGTGAACTGACGGTGACCTACCTCACCGATGCGCACCGCGCCTGCGCGCAGCGGCTGTCCCACTGGATGCGCGAGGAGTGCGGCTTCGACGAAGTTTCGATCGACGCGGTCGGCAACGTGGTCGGTATCTACCACGGAGCCGACCGCAACGCGAAGCGGCTCTTGACCGGCAGCCACTACGACACGGTGCGCAACGGCGGCAAGTACGACGGACGTCTGGGCATCTTCGTTCCGATGGCCTGCGTGCGCGAGTTGTCGCGCGCCGGGCGGCGCCTGCCGTTCGATTTCGAGGTGGTCGGCTTTGCCGAAGAAGAAGGCCAGCGCTACAAGGCAGTGTTCCTCGGATCGGGCGCGCTGACCGGACACTTCGACCTGCGCTGGCTCGATCAGAAGGACGCCGACGGCATCACAATGCGCGCGACAATGGAACACGCAGGTCTTTGCATTGCCGATATTCCAAAGCTCAAGCGCGATGTGACAAAGTACCTCGGCTTTGTCGAAGTGCACATCGAGCAGGGGCCGGTGCTCAACGAGATCGATCTGCCGCTGGGCGTCGTCACCTCGATCAACGGCAATGTGCGCTATCTCGCCGAGATCATCGGCATGGCCAGCCATGCAGGCACCACGCCGATGGACCGGCGGCGCGACGCCGCGGCAGCGGCGGCGGAACTCGTCTTGTATCTCGAAAAGCGCGCCGCGAGCGTGCCGCATCTGGTCGGCACGGTTGGCATGCTCGAAGTTCCGTCCGGCTCGATCAACGTCGTGCCGGGCCGCTGCATATTCAGCCTCGACATCCGCGCGACGACCAACGGGGTGCGCGACGCCTGCGCTGAGGATGTTCTCGCCGAGCTGAAACGAATCTGCGAGCGGCGCGGCCTGCATTTCAAGATCGAGGAAACCGTGCGCGCCGCCGCCGCGCCGAGCGCCCCCGAATGGCAGAGGCGCTGGGAGCGTGCGGTCGAAGCGCTCGGACTGCCGATCCATCGCATGCCCAGCGGCGCCGGCCACGATGCGATGAAGCTGCATGAGGTGATGCCGCAGGCAATGTTGTTCATGCGCGGCCTGAATGCCGGCATCAGTCATAACCCGCTCGAATCGATCACCAACGACGATACGGAACTGTGCGTACGCGCCTTCCAGAATCTGCTCGAGCAACTGGCAACGGAAATGTCATGAACGCGAACCACGACAAGCTCGACGCCTGGATCGACGCGCACTTCGACGACGAGGTGAAGTTTCTGCAGGAGCTGATCCGCGTGCCGACCGACACGCCGCCCGGCAACAATGCGCCGCATGCACAACGCGCGGCGCAGTTGCTCGAAGCGATCGGCTGGAGCGTCGAGCGCCATGCGGTGCCGGAAGCAGAAGTGCGCGCGGCGGGACTCGAATCGATCACCAACCTGATTGTGCGCCGCAGGTACGGCAGCGGCAGAACGGTCGCGTTGAACGCGCACGGCGACGTGGTGCCGCCGGGCGAAGGCTGGACAAAACCACCCTACGGCGGCGTGGTCGAAAACGGCCGCATTTACGGCCGCGCCACCGCCGTCAGCAAGAGCGACTTCGCGACCTACACGTTCGCGGTGCGCGCGCTCGAAGCGCTCGGCGCAAAGCTCGCCGGCAATGTCGAACTGCACTTCACCTACGACGAAGAATTCGGCGGCCTGCTCGGCCCCGGTTGGCTGCTAAGACAGGAGCTGACCAAACCCGATCTCGTGATCGCAGCCAGCTTCTCGTACCAGATCGTCACTGCGCACAACGGCTGCCTGCAGATGGAAGTCAACGTGCATGGAAAGATGGCGCACGCGGCGATTCCGGACACCGGCGTGGACGCGTTGCAGGGCGCCACGCGCATTCTCAGTGCGCTGTACGAACAGAACACGCTGTATCGCAAGACGCGGTCCAGCGTTCCCGGCATCAACCATCCGTATCTGAACGTCGGGCGTATCGAAGGCGGCACCAACACCAACGTGGTGCCGGGCAAGGTGGTGCTGAAACTCGATCGCCGGATGATCCCTGAAGAAGATCCGGCGCAGGTCGAAGCCGATATCCGCCGCGTGATCACCGACGCCGCGGCCGGTTTCCCGGGCATCACCGTCGAAATCAAGCGCCTGCTGCTGGCGCGCGCGCTCAAGCCGCTGCCCGGCAACGCACCCCTGGTCGACGCGCTGCAGCGCCACGGCCAGCGCGTGTTCGGCGAGGCGATTCCAACGACCGGCACGCCGCTCTACACGGATGCGCGCCTGTATTGCGAAGCGGGGATTCCCGCCGTGCTGTACGGCGCCGGGCCGCGCACGGTGCTGGAGTCGAATGCCAAGCGCGCTGATGAGAATCTGCTGCTCGACGATCTGCGCCGTGCGACCAAGGTTGTGGCCTCCACGCTGTTCGATCTGCTGTCGAGATAGGTGGCCGAAGCGCAATTGCGGCTACGGTCTATCGGAGCTTTGCGGCGCTTGTCAATCCGTCGCCCCGCGCTCTCACGTCAACCTTCTGGCCCAACGACAGCCATCGGGCACAGTGTTCCACCACACCACAGCAATGGCTGTGGGCGTCCTCCCGACCTCATCGAAGCGCGGCAGCCAGGGAAATCGAGCAACAGCTCGGCAAAGCGCGGCGAAGACGGGTATCGCGCTGCGCGGCGCTATCGCATGCCGGTTCAGAGTGATGTTTTTCGAACGACCGGCTTCAGCGCGTCCGCGTGATGATGACTTCGGCGCGCAACCAATCATCGAGATCATTGCCTGCAGCAAAGCCGCGTTGCTCCGCCAGATAGTAGGCGGCCATCGAAATCTGATCGTGCTGACTGCACGACGATTCCCGAGTCGTTGCCGATTCCTGGTGCGGAGTGGCCGTGAAGTTTGGTACGTCAATCCCTTTGACAACTTTCATGATTTGTTCCTTTGTGGGCCTAAGCCGGTCGCCTTCCAGTATGCCGGCAGGCCGTTGGCCTTAACGAGGATTGCTTTGGCAGTGGCTTCGAGGGGCATCAGTACCTCTGCAACGGCGTCTGGCGAGTCGTGCCGCGAGTAAGTCGCACGGCCGTCCGCTGTAGTAGGTCGGAGCTTTGCTCCGACCGGGTCGGAACTCTTGCGCATTTTCATGATCCTCCTTGTATTGTCATTCTCGGTCAGCTCCGACTTGGGTTTCGTGCCGCCGAGAACTCAATTAGGGTGCGCTCATTGCCGGGGAAAGCAATGCATTTATTCATTTTCTCTTCTTGACTTTGCTGAACGCCCCCTCCGCCGTGGCAAAGAAAAGCTCTTCTCGGGGACCACCGGCATGCCGCTCCTATTGCATGTGCTGGCCGCCGTTGATGGCGATGTTGGCGCCGGTCACGAATGCCGCTTCCTCGGAGGCAAGGTAGATGATCAGGCCCGCCACCTCCTCGGGCTTGCCAAGGCGTCCGACCGGAATCTGAGGCAGGATCTTCGAGTTCAGGATCTCCTCAGGGATGGCGGTCACCATCTTCGTGCCGATGTAGCCCGGCGAGATGGTGTTCACCGTCACGCCCTTCTTCGCCAGCTCGAGCGCGAGCGCCTTGCTGAAGCCGTGTACCCCAGCCTTGGCCGCCGAGTAGTTGGTCTGGCCGAAGGCACCCTTGGAGCCGTTCACGGAGGAGACGTTGATGATGCGGCCCCAGCCACGCTCGGCCATGCCGTCGGCCACCTGCTTGGTCACGTTGAACAGGCTGTCGAGGTTGGTGCGCATGACGGCGTCCCAGTTGACCTTGTCCATCTTCTTGAAGGTCATGTCACGCGTGATGCCGGCGTTGTTGACCAGTACGTCGACTGCGCCGACCTTGTTCTGCACCTCGGCCACCGCTCTAGTACAGGAGTCGAAGTCGGCCACGTCGCAGGGAACGGCCAGGATGTCGTAGCCGTTCGACTTCATCCCTGCCACCCATTCGGCATGCTTCGTATTGCTGGGCGAATAAGTCACCACCACCCTGTAGCCGGCATCGGCCATCTTGGTGGAGATCGTCTCGCCAAGACCGCCCATGCCGCCGGTAATCAGGACCACACGCTGCTGCGTCGTTGCTTGTGCCATGTCAGTCTCCTTGATAAGTGAATCTGGAGTGTGGGGCTGTAGCGCTCATTCGCCAAGGACGCATCCGTGCGGCCTGCGACGGCCGCGCACCAGATAGGCGTTATTGAAGCGGTTGGGATTCTTGAGGCGCCAGCGAAGACGTGCGGCTGCTTTGGGGATGCGCCACCGCCGCGACGTTGGCGTTGCGTCGTGCGATCAGCTTGACCAGCCAGCTTTCGGCATCGGCCCGCTGGCCGGCGCGGTAGATCACGGATCGGGCACCGTGGATCAACAACGTTCGCAAGTACGCGTCACCTCGCTTGCTCATGCCAAGCCGCGTGGGCTTGCCGCCGCTGGAATGCTGGCGCGGCACCAGCCCCAGCCATGCGGCGAGCTGGCGACCGTTGTCGAAGTTCTTCGCATCGCCCACGGTCGCGGCCAAGGCGGTCGCGGTCAGTGGGCCGATGCCCGGCACCTTGTCGAGTCGTCGGCTCGCCTCGCTGGAGCGATGCCAGGCTTTGATCTGCGCCTCGATCTCGTCAACCTGACGCTGCAACGCCTTGAGGTGCTCGAGCAACCTGTCGATCAGCAGCCGGAAGGGACCGGGCAGTTCGTTGCTGGCATCTTCGATGAGGTCCGGCACGCGGCTGGCGATATACCCGATGCCCTGCGGCACGATGAGGCCGTACTCGCCGAGCAGGCCGCGGATCTGATTGGCCTGGGCGGTGCGCGCCTTGACGAAACCCTGCCGCACGCGGTGCAGCGCCAACACCGACTGCTGCTCGATGTTCTTGATCGGTACGAAGCGCATCGTTGGGCGGCTGACGGCCTCGCAAATCGCCTCCGCGTCGGCCGCATCGTTCTTGTTGCGCTTGACGTACGGCTAGATGAACTGCGGCGCCATCAGCTTCACCGTGTGCCCCAACGCCTGCAGCTTGCGCGCCCAGTGATGCGCGCCGCCGCGGGCCTCCATCCCGACCAGACACATCGGCAGGTTGGCGAAGAACGCCGCCACCTGGTCCCGTTGAAGCCGCTTGCGCAGCACCGCCTTGCCGCGTTCGTTCACTCCGTGCACCTGAAACACGTTCTTCGCTAGGTCAATGCCAACTATCGTAATCTGCATGGTGGACGCCCCTTTCGGTTCGAGTGGTCAATGACACTTCCGCTCTGGCACATCGATGCCGCCGTCGGGTGGGGGCGTCCATCCCATTGCTTACACTGCCTTTCTTGAATCGGCTTCCGAACGAAAATGTGAATGACTCGACAAACTGATCTCAACGTGCTGTTCCAACAGGCCATCGCGCTGCATCAGTCGGGGAACATCGTCAAGGCAATTCGGATCTATCGTCAGTTGAAGACGATGTTTCCGAAACATCCGCGCCTGCTGTTTCTACTTGGCACCGCAGAGTTACACAGTGGAAATCTGCAGGAGGCGATAGCTCTACTGGAAACGTCGATCAAGATCGCTCCAAACAATGCCGAGGCGTACAACAACCGCGGCAACGCGCTAAGAGACCTCAAGCGACTCGACGAGGCGTTAGTCAGCTACGAGCGCGCGATCCAGCTCGAATCCGACTACGCCGACGCATACAACAACCGCGGCAACGCGCTAAGAGATCTCAAGCGACTGGACGAGGCGTTGGTCAGCTACGAGCGCGCGATCCAGCTCGAACCCGACCACGCCGCGGCGTACTTCAACCGTGGTAACGCGCTAAGCGACCTCGAGCGACTGGACGAGGCGTTGGTCAGCTACGAGCGCGCGATCCAGCTCGAACCCGACTACGCCGCGGCGTACTACAACCGCGGAAACACGCTATACGACCTCAAGCGACTCGACGAGGCGTTAGTCAGCTACGAGCACGCGATCCAACTCGCACCCAGCAACGCCGACGCGTACTACATCCGCGGTAAGGCGCTATACGACCTCAAGCGACTCGACGAGGCGTTAGTCAGCTACGAGCGCGCGATCGTGCTCAAACCCGACTACGCCGACGCGTACAACAGCCGCGGCAATGCGCTAAGAGACCTCAAGCGACTCGACGAGGCGCTGATCAGCTTCGAGCGCGCGATCCAGCTCGGACCCGGCAACGCCGACGCGTACTACAACCGCGGCAACGCGCTCAGCGACCTCAAGCGACTCGACGAGGCGTTAGTCAGCTACGAGCGCGCGATCCAGCTCAAACCCGACTACGCCGACGCGTACAACAACCGCGGTAACGCGCTATACGACCTCAAGCGACTGGACGAGGCGTTGGTCAGCTACGAGCGCGCGATCCAGCTCAAACCCGGCAACGCCGACGCGTACAACAACCGCGGTCAGGCGTTACGTAAGGCGAAGAACTATGCGGAAGCAATCAAGTCGTTTGAAGCTTTGGTCAGGATCAACCCGGAGTACCCGTTTGGCGCGGGGAACCTGCTGCACGCCAAGATGCTGTGCTGTGACTGGCGCGATTTTGACGAACTATCTTTGTTAATCAGGACTGCCCTGTCCGCCGGTAAGAAATGCGCCGAACCCTTCGGCTATCAGGCGGTGTCCGAGTCGGAAGAAGACCTACTGAAGTGCGCCGAAGTATTCGCGGCGTCCGAATATCCGCCACCGGCGGCGCTTCCTGCACGAGAGGCTGCCGATCATGCCGACCGAATCACGATCGGGTATCTGTGCGGCGAGTTTCGGCAGCAGGCGACCACCATTCTCCTGTGCGGTGTTTTCGAAGCGCATGACCGGGAAAGATTCAGGTTGATTGCCTTCGATAATGGCTGGGACGACGGCAGCGAGTATCGAAAGAGAGTCAGCCAGAGCTTCGATGAGATCGTCGACATCACACGAGCCGGCGATCTTGAGGTTGCCCGACTTATCAGGGAAAGGAACGTCGACATACTCGTCAACCTGAACGGCTATTTCGGGGAAGCGCGGCTCGGCGTTTTTGCCCTCAAACCAAGTCCGATACAGGTCAACTACCTCGGGTTTCCCGGAACGATCGGGGTGAGCTACATCGACTACCTGATCGCCGATCGAGTGGTGATCGCGGAGGCGAGCCGCAGGCACTATGCGGAGAAGATCGTCTACCTCCCCAACAGCTACCAGGCCAACGATTCGAAACGGCGGATTTCAGATCGACCCATGGACCGCGCGGAGTTCGACCTCCCCGCCGAGGCTTTCGTCTTCTGCTGCTTCAACAACAATTACAAGATCACGCCGAGCACTTTCGAGGCGTGGGTGCGTATTCTTGAGCGGGTACCTGGCAGCGTGCTATGGGTGCTCGAAGACAATCCTCAGGCGTCCGCCAATTTGATCAAGGAGGCCGAACAGCGGGGCGTGTCTGAACGAAGACTCATTTTTGCCGGGCGCATGCCTTTGTCCGAACATCTGGCCAGACATCGCCTCGCCGATCTCTTCCTCGACACCTTGCCCTACAACGCCCATACGACGGCGAGTGACGCCCTGTGGGCGGGGTTGCCTGTCCTGACCCAGGCCGGGACGACCTTTCCGGGAAGAGTCGCGGCGAGCCTCTTAAGAGCGATCGATCTGCCGGAACTGGTGACGACCACGGCGCAGGAGTACGAGGATCTGGCGGTCGAACTGGCGGTCAAACCCGAGAAGCTGCGGGCGATCAGGGAGAAACTGGCGCGGAACCGATTGACTCAACCCCTCTTCGACACCCGGCTCTTCGCCCGGCATCTCGAATCGGCGTATGCAATGATGTTCGACCGGTACCGTGGCAGACTCGCGCCCGAACATCTGAGCGTTGGCAGCTAGCTTATCTTCGTCTAAGCCAAAGTTGAGGCTGGCCCCACCGCAGGAGTGGCGAGGGGAGTAGCGGAGAAGTTTTGAAACCCGTGGCGCAGTTAGAGCGACGGATGCGCGCCGGCTTTAACACCCGCTTTGGGTCGTTCAGCGACCTTCGACCGGGCTCTCTCACATACCGGCGTTTATTTGTTCGCTGCAAGGGTAAGGCGCCGGGTCTGTCGCAGGATTCAGGACACCAGCGCCTTGTCTTTCCACCACTCCCCATGAAACCGATCGGCAAGGAACGCAGTCAGCGCTGACACCTTCGCCGGCACCAGCTTCGGCGACGGAAACACAGCGTGAATTTCCTGCGCTGGTAGCGCGCAGTCCGGCAGCAGCGCGACGAGATCGCCGCGGGCCAGTGATGCATATGCGACGTAGTTGGGCAGGATCGCAACGCCGAGTCCGCGCCGCGTGGCCTCCAGCAACGCCGAAAGGTTGTTCGAGCGAAAGCTCCCCTGCACTCGTACAGTGGCCGGCTTGCCGCGCTTGTCGGTCAGATGCCAGACATCGTCGCCCTGCACGCTGCTGTAAACGAGGCAGTCGTGGCGCGCCAAGTCGTCGGCCTTGTGCGGCGTGCCGGCGCACGTGAGATACGCGGGCGCAGCCACCATCGACCACGGATTCAGACCAAGGTAGCGGGCGCCGAGGCTCGAATCGGCGAGCTTGCCCATGCGCAGCGCGAGATCGATCCCCTGCTCGACCAGATTCACGTAGCGGTCGTCGACCGACAGATCGATACGCACGTCGGCATGGCGACGCATGAATTCCAGCAGCCAAGGCATGAGCACGCGACGTCCAACGGCGACCGAGGTGGAAATGCGCAGCACGCCGCCGACGCGCGCGGCCATCAGCGCCGGCAGGTTGTCAGCATCATCGATTTCGCGCTGGATCGCCTTGCATTTGTCGTAGAAGACCTGGCCGATGTCGGTCGGGCTGACGCCGCGCGTGTTGCGGTTGAGCAGCCGCGCGCCCAGACGTTTTTCCAGCGCAGCCACCGCCTTGGTGACCGTCGGCTGCGTGATGCCAAGGTCGTTTGCGGCTTTCGAAAAGCTGCCGGTCTCGACCACGCGGATATAGAGTTGATTCGCGGCGATGCGGTCCATGCGCGCGATTTTGGCCCACTATTCCGTGGCGGAATAGGTCTTATCGGCGCGTTGGGATTGGCACCGGTTGGCGTGGCCCGGATACTGATGCACACAGAAACCTGGCAGCAAGTTCGCCGCATGCGTCCCTCACCCTCGCTCCTCTCCCGGAGGGAGAGGAGTTGGGGTAAGGGAGGAGCATCGGCGGGCCATAAGCCGTAAACGAAGGAGGCACGCATGACCAGAATGACAGCTGCTGAAGCCGCCGTACGCGTGCTGCGCGCGGAGGGCGTGAACAACGCGTTCGGGGTGCCCGGCGCGGCGATCAACCCGCTCTACTCGGCGTTGCGCAAGGTCGGCGGAATCTCGCATTACCTGGCGCGCCACGTCGAGGGCGCATCGCACATGGCCGAGGGTTACACGCGTGCCAAGGCGGGCAATATCGGCGTGTGCATCGGCACCTCGGGGCCAGCCGGCACCGACATGATCACGGGCCTGTACTCAGCGCAGGCGGACTCGATCCCGATCCTGTGCATCACCGGCCAGGCACCGCGCGCGCGGCTGCACAAGGAGGATTTCCAGGCGGTCGATATCGCCTCGATCGCCAGGCCGCTGACCAAATGGGCCACCACCGTCATGGAGCCGGCACAGGTGCCGCGCGCATTCCAGCAGGCATTCCATCTGATGCGGTCGGGCCGCCCGGGCCCGGTGCTGATCGATCTTCCGTTCGATGTGCAGATGGCCGAGATCGAATTCGACCTCGATACCTACGAGCCGCTGCCGGTGTACAAGCCGGCCGCGAGCCGCAGGCAGATCGAAAAAGCGCTCGCGATGCTCAACGCGGCGGGCAAACCGCTGATCGTCGCCGGCGGCGGCATCATCAACGCCGATGCGTCCGATCTGCTGGTGCAGTTCGCCGAAGTGACCGGCGTGCCCGTGATTCCGACGCTGATGGGATGGGGCACGATTCCCGATGATCATCCGCTGATGGTCGGAATGTGCGGGCTGCAGACGAGCCATCGGTACGGCAACGCCAATATGCTGGCCTCGGACTTCGTGCTCGGCATCGGCAACCGCTGGGCCAATCGCCACACCGGTTCGGTCGAGGTCTACACGAAGGGACGCAAATTCGTGCACGTCGACATCGAGCCGACCCAGATCGGCCGCGTGTTCTCGCCCGACTTCGGAATCGTGTCCGACGCGAAAGCGGCGCTCGAACTCTTCGTCGAGGTGGCGCGTGAATGGAAGAAAGCCGGCAAGCTCACCGACTGGTCCGAATGGGCCGGCGAATGCCGCGAACGCAAGGGTTCGCTCGAATACCTGCGCAAGACCAACTTCGACAACGTGCCGATGAAGCCGCAGCGCGTGTACCAGTGCATGAACCGCGCGTTCGACCACGACACCTGTTACGTCAGCACGATCGGCCTGTCGCAGATCGCCGGCGCGCAGTTCCTGCACGTGTACAAGCCGCGCCACTGGATCAACTGCGGCCAGGCCGGCCCGCTCGGCTGGACCGTGCCTGCCGCGCTCGGCGTGCGCGTGGCCGACCCGTCACGCAAGATCGTTGCGCTGTCGGGCGACTACGACTTCCAGTTCATGCTCGAGGAACTCGCGGTGGGCGCGCAATTCCAGTTGCCGTACATTCACATCGTGGTCAACAACAGTTACCTCGGCCTGATCCGGCAGTCGCAGCGCGGCTTCTCGATGGACTATTGCGTGCAACTGGCATTTGACAACGTCAACTCGCCGGAGGTCGAAGGCTATGGCGTCGACCACGTCAAGGTGGTCGAGGGCCTGGGCTGCAAGGCGATCCGCGTGCACACGCAGGAAGAGATCAACCCGGCGATCGCCCAGGCCGAGAAGTGGATGGCCGAGTTCAAGGTGCCGGTGGTGATCGAAATCATTCTCGAACGCGTGACCAACATCGCGATGGGCACCGAGATCGACAACATCAACGAGTTCGAGGAACTGGCGTCAAGCAAGGCGGACGTGCCGTCGGCGGTGGCGTTGCTCGATTGACGCGGAGACGAAGATGCCGAGATTTGCTGCCAACCTGACCATGCTCTACAACGAGCTTGCGTTCCTCGATCGTTTCGAAGCCGCATCGCGCGCGGGCTTCCGCGGGGTCGAGTTCCTGTTCCCGTATGCATTCCGCGCCGAGGACATCGCCGAACGGCTGCGCCGCCACGGGCTCGAACTGGTGCTGCACAACCTGCCCCCGGGCAACTGGGATGCGGGAGAGCGTGGCATCGCGTGCCATGCCGATCGTGTCGGCGAGTTCCAGGACGGTGTCGGCAACGCGATCACTTACGCGAAAGCGCTCGGCGTCAAGCAGTTGAACTGCCTCGCCGGCAAGCTGCCCGCGGGAGCCGACCCCGAAAAGGCACGCTCGACAATGGTCGCCAACGTCCGCTTCGCGGCCGACAAGCTGAAACCCGAGGGCATCCGGCTGCTGATCGAGCCGATCAACTATTTCGACATTCCCGGCTTCTTCGTCAATCGAACCGCGCAGGCTCTCGAGCTGATCCGCGACAGCGGCTCCGACAATGTCTTCGTCCAGTACGACATCTATCACGCGCAGCGGATGGAAGGCGAACTTGCGGCGACGATCAAGCAGCATCTCGCATCGATCAAACACATCCAGCTCGCCGACAATCCGGGCCGCAACGAGCCCGGCACGGGCGAGATCAACTACCGCTTCCTGTTCCGCTGGCTGGACGAGATCGGTTACGACGGCTGGATCGGCTGCGAGTACAAGCCGAAGACCACGACCGATGCCGGATTGGGCTGGATGGCGGCGCTGAGGTAATGACCAAAGATGCCCTCACGCTAACCCTCTCCCCGCTCAGGCTCAGACTCGTCGCCATCGCTGTGGGAGAGGGAATCAAGCTCCCTCTCCCGCATCAGCGGGAGAGGGCGGGGGTGAGGGACGCACTTCGAATTGACAACAGTCGAATCAATCGGGGAACACAATGAGCAAACTCGGTTTCATCGGCCTCGGCATCATGGGTTCGCCAATGGCGGGCCACCTGATCAAGGGCGGGCACGAGGTCTATCTGTACAGCCGCTCGGGCGTGCCGCAGATGCTGCGCGATGCAGGCGGCAAGGCGTGCGCAAGCGGCAAGGAGGTCGCTCAGAACGCCGACGTGATCTTCACGATGGTGCCGGATACGCCGCACGTCGAGGAAGCACTGTTCGGCCTCAATGGCATCGCGGCCGGCCTGTCGAAAGGCAAGACCGTGGTCGACATGAGTTCAATTTCGCCGATCGCAACCAAGGACTTCGCCAGGCGGATTAACGAGAAGGGCTGCGACTATGTCGATGCCCCTGTGTCGGGCGGCGAGGTCGGCGCAAAGGCCGCGTCGCTCACGATCATGGTCGGCGGCACGCAGGCGGCGTTCGATCGCGTCAAGCCGCTGTTCGAGCTGATGGGAAAGAACATCACACTGGTCGGCGATGTGGGCGCCGGACAGATCACCAAAGTCGCCAACCAGATCATCGTCGCGCTGAACATCGAGGCCGTGGGCGAAGCGCTGCTGTTCGCATCCAAGGCCGGTGCTGACCCTGCCAAAGTGCGGCAGGCGCTGATGGGCGGATTCGCCGCCTCGCGCATCCTCGAGGTGCACGGCGAGCGGATGATCAAGCGCACCTTCGATCCGGGATTCCGCATCGAACTGCACCAGAAGGACCTGAACCTGGCGCTGTCCAGCGCGAAGCAGCTCGGCGTGAGCCTGCCGAACACGGCCACCGCACAGGAGCTCTTTAATTCCTGCGCTGCACATGGCGGCAAGGGGTGGGACCACTCGGCGCTGGTGCGCGCGCTGGAAAAACTTGCCAACTTCGAGATAGGCCAGCGCGCGAGTTAGTCGGTGAACATTGCACCACGCGACTTGCTGCGCAGGATGTTCGATGCGGCGGTCGCCGCGTCGCAGCCTGCGCTCGTCGTGCCGCGATATCTGCCGCCCACACCGAAGGGTCGGCTGGTCGTGCTCGGTGCGGGCAAGGCTTCCGCCGCGATGGCGCGCGCGGTCGAAGATCACTGGCGAGGTCAGCTCGAAGGACTGGTAGTCACGCGCTACGGTTACAGCGTGCCGTGCGAGCGCATCGAGATCGTCGAGGCTGCGCATCCGGTGCCGGACGCCGCGGGCGAACGTGCCGCGCAGCGCATGCTTGAACTCGCGCGCGGCCTCAGGGCCGATGACACCGCTTTGTGCCTGATTTCCGGCGGTGGCTCCGCGTTGCTCGTGCGGCCGCTCGATGGCCTGATGCTGCAGGACAAGCAGAGTCTGAATCGTGCGCTGCTGGCATCGGGCGCGACGATCAGTGAAATGAATTGCGTGCGCCGGCATCTGTCCGCGATCAAGGGCGGACGGCTTGCGGCAGCGTGCCATCCGGCAAAAGTGATCACGCTGCTGATGTCGGACGTGCCGGGCGATGATCCGATCGACATCGCCTCCGGCCCGACGGTGCCGGACCCAACCACCTGCGCCGACGCACTCGCGATCGTCAAACGCTACGGCGTGCCCTTGCCTGACCACGTCCATGCAGTGCTCGAAAGCGGCCGCGGCGAAAGCATCAAGCCCGGCGATTCAAAGCTGACAAACATCGAAACGCACATCGTCGCCGCGCCGCAGGCCGCACTTGAAGCGGCGGCGCGGGTCGCGGAGGCCGCGGGCATTCCCGCCCACATACTCGGCGACAGCATCGAGGGCGAAGCGCGCGACGTCGGCAAGACACTCGCAGGCATCGCGCTGCAGGTGGCGCGGCGCGGGCAACCGTTCACGCCGCCGTGCGTGTTGTTGTCGGGCGGCGAGACGACGGTGACCGTGCGCGGCAAAGGCCGCGGCGGACGCAACGTCGAACTTCTGCTATCGCTCGCAATCACGCTCGGCGGCTGCAAGGGCGTGTATGCCCTGGCAGCCGATACCGACGGTGTCGACGGCGCCGAGGAGGTGGCCGGCGCGTTTGCAGCACCGGACACGCTGTCGCGCGCGCTGGCAGCAGGCATCCGTCCGCTCGATCGCCTGGCCGACAACGATGGCCACGGCTTCTTCGGTCAGCTTGGCGATGCGCTGGTCACCGGGCCCACCCTGACCAACGTGAACGACTTCCGGGCGATACTTGTCATCTAAGCCGCTCATCAACGCGGTCCATCCAGGAGGAGAGCAATGAAACGAAGCATCTTCGCTCGCGTCGCCGCGGTGGCGCTGCTCGCAGTCGCCGGCCCGGTGCTTGCCCAGGCCTGGCCGCAGAAACCGATCCGCATCGTCGTCACCTTTGCGCCCGGCGGATCGAGCGACATTGCCGCGCGCACGATCGCGGTGCCGCTGCAGCAGAAGCTGGGGCAGCCGGTGATCGTCGACAACAAACCCGGCGGCGGCGGCACCATCGGCGCGGCGGAAGTCGCCCGCGCCGCGCCGGACGGATACACGCTGCTGATGTCGAACACGACGCCGATCTCGCTGTCGCCGTTCATGCTGACTCCCGCGCCATACGATCCGATCAAGAGCTTTTCTCACGTCGCGCTGGTGGCCACCGTGCCCGATGTGGT
>Ga0209682_10000098_pt1 | contig 26795 bp, 22 predicted proteins | sample DOMMetBare2Fresh_2_FD_187471 | JGI IMG/M metagenome (GOLD analysis project Ga0209682, IMG submission 187471) | Wetland sediment microbial communities from St. Louis River estuary, USA, under dissolved organic matter induced mercury methylation -... | ecosystem: Environmental > Aquatic >... | reverse complement strand
AGGCAGGCGGAGACCATGGCCTGCGCCTCCACCGGTTGCTGGTCGAAATCCGCGCGGGCGCCGCCCCGTTCACAGAAGCCGTTGCTGCCGATGGGCCGGAAATGGCCTGCTTGCGTCTTCTGAAGGGAGGCGACCGAGAAGCAAGTCCTTCCAGATCAGCGATGTCGGGTGTTCGTCCATGCTCTCTCCCGTGTTCCCTCGGAAAGGAAAGTGGGCATATTCTGTCACACTCGGCGGAATGTGGAGCCATGAAAAAGCGGAGACGAAGAACTTTCGCCTCCGCTTTGCCGTGGGCGATCAGCCGTTTGGATCGGCTCCAGCTCCACGGTCTCCCTCGCCTGCGTGGCCGGTCGCTCCATTGGGATCGAGCCCGGCTCCTCGATCTCCCTCGCTCGTCAGTCCATTGGGATCGGCTTCGGGCCCTCGGTCCCCTCCGGTGGTCGAGCCATTGGGATCGGCTTCAAGCCCTCGATCGGAGGTCATCAAGCCCACCACCCACCCCCAGACGCCCTCCCAGAGACCGAGGGCCGGACTTGGAGCAGCGGCGGCCGGGGCCACCGCCGCCAGCACGAGAGCCAGAACGAGGACGGGAATGCCGAGGCGGAACTTTGTGCGGAACATGTGTCTCCTCCCGGCCGCGGATGAACCGGGAGCCTTCATTGGCTCCGGTCTCCGCGGCGTGCCCTTCAGGGCTGAGGGACTCATTGTCGCAACTTGTCGCCATCAATAGACAAGATCCGATGGAGAAAACCGTAGAAGAGTGCCGCAATTACGCTGTGACCAAACATCATCTCCTCGGATACGAGCCCTCTCTCCGGCAAATTGCGATGACCTGTTGACACATGTCTCTCTCTGGAGAACAATGATCCGCGTCCCGTCAATGAGGAGATCCCGTCATGAACCATCCAAAACCCTCTGTGCTGCGCAACTTTCTGCATTCCCTGGCCGTCTCTGACGCAGGGCTGGTCCTTCACATGGTCGAGTGTCCGCGGTGTGCGCGGCAGGGCTGGGGTCTGTTGACTCCCCGCTCGGCGCACCGGCGGCCGGGCGAGCCGGAGCCGCAGGCTCCCGAGCCCGCCAGCTATGAGCGCGCGTTTGCCCGCATGGCCGACCGGGTGAATTGCGCCACGGTCCGGTTGGAGGAGTCGCGGCGGCAGGCCGGCCCCCTGGTGGACGAGCTGGCGCTTCTGGCGCCGGAGGAGAGGCAGGCCCGGGTGGAGGCGGACGCGCGGTTCCGGACCTTCTTCGTCGCCTGGGGGTTGCTCGAGCGGAGTGAAGAAGTGCCGGACGCCGTCGAGGTCGAGGCGCTCAGCCGCCTGGCCGCGGCGATCGTCGAAGCGCTCGATGGGAAGGGCCCGTGCCCGGGCGTCGCCGAGGGACTGGCGGTCGGTGCCTGGTGCGCGGTCGGCGAGGCGTGCCGGCGGCAGGGCCGGCTGGCGGAGGCGGAAGCGGCCCTGTTGCAGGCGGTGCCGCATCTCGACCGGAGCATCGACGCCGGCGACAACGCCGAATATTGCCGCCGGCTCGCCCGGCTGCGCCGGACACAGCGCCGTTTCGACGAAGCTCTGGCTCTCCTCGAACGCGCCGCGGCTCTGTTCGGCGCTGTGGGGCAGGCGCGCGACCAGGCCCTGGCGCTCGCCGACCTGGCGGCGGTCTATCTGGATCAGGAGGACGTCGACCACGCGGTGCTGGTGCTCGACCGGATCCTCGCGCTGGGACCCTCGGCGGTGGACCCCGGTTTCGCCCGTGGCGCCGGCTGGGGGATCGCCGGCTGTCTCGCCGCCCTCGGCGATCCGCTGCTGGGGCGCCGCATCCTGGCCCTTCTGGCCGAGCGGCCGGCGCGGCGGCGGACGGCGGTCGACCGGGCCATCCTCGTCCGTACCGAGGGGCTGGTCGCCGCGTTCGGCCAGCAGGAGCACCAGGCCGAGATCCTCCTGCGCGAGGCATGGAACGCCTTCCACCGGACCGGGGCGGCCGGCTATGCCCTGCTCGTGGGGCTCGATCTGGCGGCGCTGTTCCTGCGGCAGGGGAGGGCCGCGAATCTGCGCGGGCTCGGCGGTGAGATCCGCATCGCCTTTCAGCGGCGCGACCTGACCGATGGGATCCACGCTGCTCTCGACGACCTCATCCGCACCCTGGAATCGGGAACGGCCGATCCGGCTCTCCTGGCCGGCATCGCGCACTATGTCGCCCGTGCCATGGCCCAGCCCGACCTGCCCTATCCCCTGGCCTCCTGAGCGCGGCGTCTGGCGTGGGGTCTCCTATTTGGGGGGACGGCTGGGCCGCATCTCCACCAGGCTGGGGAGGGCGTGCGCCGGGTAGCTCAGAAGGTGGAGGACCATGGAGGCGATATCCTCCGGCCGGAGCATCCAGCCCTTCTCCGTGCCGCCGCCGCGGTGTCCGAAGCCGGTGTCGACGCTCCCCGGGAGGAGCGCGGCAACCCGTACCCCGTGCGGCCGCAGGTCGAGCATCGCGGCCTCCGACAGGCCGATGAGCCCGAACTTGCTGGCGTTGTAGGCAGAGCCGCCGGCGAACGGGTTCTTGCCGGCGAGCGAGGCGATGTTGAAGATCCAGCCGTTCCCCTGGCGCTTCATCGCCGGCGCCACGGCGTGGAGGAAGTAGAAGCAGCCGTCGAGGTTGGTCTGCAGCACTTCCCGCCACAGGTCGCCGGCCAGCCCGTCCACCGGCGCGAAGTGGCCCAGCCCGGCGTTGTTGACCAGGCAGTCGATCCGTGCCTCGCGCTCCAGCACGCTCTGGACGAACGCGTCCACCTCCTCCTGGCGGCGCACGTCGACGGCACGGCCCTCGACCTGCCCGGAGAAGCGTTGGCGCAGCTCGCCGAGAGTTTCCTCGACCGACGCCGGATTCCGGCTGCAAAGATGGACGCGCCAGCCGTCCGCGAGGAGCGCCTCGGCGATCCCCCGGCCGATGCCCCGGCTGCCGCCGGTCACGATGGCGATACGGGTGGTCTCTCTTGGGGTGGGGCTCATTCCTGGTTCCTCCTTCGTTGCAGCGGCGACTGTATCAAGAGAGCCGTCGCGGAATAGGCGACATTCACTTCATGTTTTCTCCCAACGAAGGAGGTTGGTGAAGATGTTCTACTTCGATCCGGTGTATCTGCTGTTCGTCGGTCCGGCGCTGCTCCTCTCCCTGTGGGCGAGCTTCCGGACGCGTTCGGCGTTCAAGAAATATTCGCAGGTCCGCACGATGCGCGGCCTGACGGGTGCGCAGGCGGCCAAGGCGATGCTGGACCGGGCGGGGATCTACGACGTGCGGGTGGTTCCCACGCACGGGATGCTGACCGACCACTACAACCCCATGGACAAGACGCTCAACCTCTCCGAGGGGGTGTATGCGTCGAATTCGGTGGCCGCGGTCGGCGTGGCCTGCCACGAGGCGGGCCATGCGCTCCAGCACGCGGAAGGGTACAAGCCCCTGTGGCTCCGTTCGCTGCTGGTCCCCACCGCGAGCATCGGCTCGAAGGTGGGCTATCTGGTGATGATGCTCGGCCTGTTCCTCATCTACCTGCGGAGTGCCATCGGCCCCGAGGTGGTGCTCGCCGGCGCGGCTCTGTTCTCTCTGGTGCTGATCTTCCAGATCGTGACGCTGCCGGTGGAGTTCGACGCCTCGGCGCGCGCCAAGCGCCTGGCGGTGGAGAACGGGATCGTGATGCCGCAGGAGCGCGAAGGGATCGACCGCGTGCTCAACGCCGCGGCGCTGACCTACGTGGCCGCGGCGGTGTCGACGCTGATGACGCTGCTCTACTACCTGTACCGCGCCGGCCTGCTGGGCGGCCGCCGGTCTTGAGGGCCTGCCTCAGAGAAAGAAGCCTTCGAAGGTGAGCGCCGGGTCCTGCTCGATGCGGCGCAGGAACTCGCGGGCTTTGTCGAGCAGGGCATCCGCCTCCAGCCCCTTTTCGAAGGCGCGCTGGAGGACCAGGACGGCGGCGAGCGCTTCGCGCCGGATGCGCAGCTCCAGGAACACCTGCACGCTCTCCAGCACGAGATCGCGGGCCTCGCCGCGGCGCCCCTGGCGGAGCCGGACCACCGCCAGGTCGAGGCCGGCGATGGCGGCGTGGTAGCGCACGCCGGCCTCTGTGAAGCCCTGGCGGGCGGCGGTCAGGTACTCCTCGGCGCGGTCGAGCTCGCCCAGGCCGGCGCAGATGAGACCGCGCAAGCCCTGGAGCTTGATGCGGTGGATCTGGCCGCCATGCCGGTCATAGAGCGGCAGGTTCTGCCAGACGAGCGAGCGGGCCTCGCGGAAGCGGCCGCAGTGCACCAGGAAGAAGGTGGCGTTGTGGACGGCGGAGAGGGCGAGGCGAGGCTCGCGGTCGGTGTCGATCAGGGCGAGACCCCGCTGCATGAGCTGGATCGCCTCTTCCGGATCGCCGGCCAGGCCGCGGTAGCTCCCTTTCTTGATCAGCGCCCGGCCGGCCAGGTGGGAATCGCCATGGCGCAGATAGAGCTCATGGACGACGTCGAGCGTCTGGAACGCGGCGGGAAAGGAGCGGCGGGCGCCGAAGAGCGACGCCTGGAGGTCGAAGAGGCGGGCTCCCAGCAGCTCGTCCCGGGTCCCTTCCAGGTACAGCTCGGCGGCGCGGCCGAGCGCGAATTCGGCGGCGTCGAGGTCGTCGGCCACACGGTAGGCATTGCCGAGCGCCGCCCAGGCGCGGCATTGCAGGTCCTTCACCTGGGCCGCGCCATGCACCGCCGGGTCCAGCTTGTCGGCGACCAGGGTGGCGAACATGGCGAGCCGGACCATCTCGCCCGGATCCTCGTGGCGGAGGCTCCAGCTCCGCTCCAGGAACGCTTCATAGGCCGGCAGCCCCTTGAGGTCGCTCGGTCCGTCGGCGAGCTCCTCGACGCCTCCTGTTTCCAGGAGCGCGAGGGCCTCGCGCACACGGTCGTCCGCGGCGGCGGCCTCAGGGCTCGGCAGCTCGGTCGGGTCGGGATGATCGCTCAACTGTTCTCTCCAAGAGCTGAGAGATTATGGCACAGCCGGCCGGGGAGCCACCAAGACCGGAAAGGCCGGACTTGGTGGCTCCCCGGCGCTCCTGGGGTCTAGCCGTCGGGATCGATGATCCAGCCGGCGTCCATCTGGCTTGCCGCCGCGGGTGTCTCCCCGGCCGTGGCGATCTGGTCCTCCAGCCATTGCCGGGCCGGTCCGGCGAACGAGAAGAGTCGGGTGATCAGAATGCCGGCCAGGACACCTCGAAGAGAGAGCGACATCGCGAGTCTCCTTCCCACCGCGGGACGAACGCGACGCCTTCATGGCCCCGGCGCCCGCGGGCGCAACGGGTTCGCTGCGAGCGCTTAGTGTCGCACCGCCCCCGGAGAGGGAAGGGAGGGGCCAAACGCAACCGGGGCGCGGTTTTCCGCGCCCCGGGGCAAGCTCATCGAGGAAGGGAGGGGAGGCGCGGATCAGCGCCGGTGGAAGGTGGCGCCGCTCTCCGCCATCCCGCGCAGGAGCGCCGCGGGCTCGAGGCGCTTTCCGTAGCGCCCGGCGAAGCCGTCGAGACGGTCGACCACCCAGGAGAGCCCCTGGCGGTCCGCCTCGCGCAAGAGGCCGCCACGGAAGGGGGGGAAGCCGAAGCCGAAGATCACCCCGATGTCGACGTCCGCCGGATCGGAGATGATCCCTTCCTCCATGCAGCGCGCCGTCTCGTTGAGCATCTGCAACCAGCAGCGGTCGACGATCTCCTGGTCGTCGAACGGCTGCGCCCGCCAGCCGAGCAGCTTGTAGACGGTCGGATCGACCGGCCTCTGCCCCTTCTTCTCGTCGTCCGCGTAGAGATAGAACCCGCGCTTCGACTTCCGGCCGAGACGCCGGTCGCCGATCATGCGCGTGAAGACCGCGGGCGCTTCGAGCCGCTCGCCCAGAGCCCGGCGCACCACCTCGCCGGCGTGCTTCGCCACGTCGAGCCCCACCTCGTCGAGGAGGGCGAACGGGCCCACCGGCCACCCCCAGCGCGTCATCGCCTGGTCGACCTGGGCGACGTCCGCCCCTTCGGCGAGCATCCAGGCCGCTTCGTTGAGCATCGCGCCGAGCACCCGCGAGGTGAAGAAGCCCGGTCCGTCGTTGACCACGATGATGGTCTTCCCCATGGTCCGGCCGACGTCCACCACGGTGGCCAGCGCCTCGTCGGACGTGCCGGGATGGCGGATGACCTCCAGGAGCGGCATCTTGGCCACCGGGCTGAAGAAGTGCATCCCCACCACGTTCTCCGGCCGCCGGCTCGCCTGCGCCAGGATGGCGATCGGAATCGTCGAGGTATTGGAGGCGAAGATCAGGCTCTCGGGCGCCACCGCCTCGACCTCGCGGATCACCCGGTGCTTGACCTCCACGTCCTCGAACACCGCCTCGATGACCAGGTCGATCCGCGACAGCGCCTGGTAGTCCACCGTGCCGTGGATCCGCCCGAGGGCGAGCTTCGACTCGGCTTCGGTCAGCCGGCGGCGCTTCGCCAGGCCGCGGAATTCCTGCGCGGCGAAGGAGAGGCCGCGGCCGAGCGCCGGCAGGTCCTTGTCCTTGAGGACGATCGGCATCCCCTTCGCCGAGAGCACCTGGGCGATGCCGGCCCCCATGAAGCCGGCCCCGAGGACGCCGGCGCGCGGCACCTTGCGGGCACCGCGCGCGAGCCGGGCGGCCCGCGCCTCGACGGCGGTCTTCATGAAGAAGATGGAGATCAGGTTCTTCGCCGTCTCCGAGACCACCAGCTCGGAAAAGGCGCCGGTCTCCACGTCGAGAGCGCGGGAGAGCGGCAGCTTCAGGCCGTCGCGCACCACCTCTACGGCCACCAGCGGCGCCGGGTAGTGGCCGCCGCTCTTGGCGAGCACGCCGCTGCGCGCCTTTTCGAAGATCAGGCGTTCGGCGACCGGCGTCTTGGCGATCAGATCGGTCGCCCGGCGGGTGATCCCCCCGGCGAGAGCACGTTTCCCCGGCTTGGTGCGCGCCCAGCGCTCGGCGGCCCGCGGGAGGTCGACCGGATGGCAGGTGTCGTCCACCAGGCCGAGCTTCCGGGCGCGGCGGGCGTCGAGCTGCTTGCCGGTCAAGATCAGATCGAGCGCCGCCGGCACGCCGATCAGGCGCGGCAGGCGCTGCGTGCCGCCGAGGCCCGGGATCAGGCCGAGCTGCACCTCGGGAAGACCCAGCTTGGTCTTGCGGTGCTCGGTCGCCACCCGGAAATGGCAGGCGAGCGCGAGCTCCAGCCCGCCGCCGAGGCAGGCGCCATGGATCGCCGCCACGGTCGGGAACGGCAGCCCGGCGAGGCGCTCCATGGCCTCGTGGCCGCGCTGGATCAGGGCGATCACCGCGTCCTTGTCGGCGACCGCGAGGAGCTCTTCCAGGTCGGCCCCGGCCACGAACCCGTCCGGCTTGCCGGAGGTGATCACGAGGCCGGCGGGGCGCTCCCGCTCCAACCGGTCGAGCTGCTCCTCGAACCAGGCGAACAGCCCGGAGGAGAGCGTATTGACCTTCTTGGCGGGATCGTCGAGGACGAGCCAGGCGAGCCCCCGGCCGTCGTAGATGAGGGACCCGGGAGCCGCGGACGATGGATCGTTGGGCGCAGTCTCCCCGGGAGAGTCGGTCAAGGCAGACGATGCATGCTTCTTCCTGGCCATACCCCCATCCTAGGGAGCGATGCCGCAGCGTGTCAAGAATCTTGCCGCATCATGCCAAGGCTGCCCGGGAAGGCGTCTTCATGCGATCACGGCATAGACACCTTCCTCACGGGGGACGTATGCCTCTGCAAATAGCGGAGAACCCCCATGCCTTTGAAAAGCTGGTTGCCTCTTCTCGCCCTTGCGGTGCTCGCCGCCGCGCCACTGTCTTCCCAGACCCTCACCGCCGGACCCGAGATCCTGGTGGCTGCGCCGAACTATCTGTACATCCGCGAGGCGGCTCCGGCGATCGCCCCCCGGGCGGCCGGTGGATTCCTCAGCCTCTGGCGGGACGGCCCGGCGATCAACACCCGCGCCTTCTCGGCGGCGGATGCGCCGCTGTCGGCCGCGCGGCAGCTCAGCACCCATGAGGAAGATGCGCCGCGCCTCGCGGCGCTCGCCTCCGGCGGCTTCGTGGCGGCCTGGACGCATTTCGAGCGCCCGGTGCAGCCTCCGGTCGAGATCGAGAGCATCGTCGTCGTCCAGCTCCTCGACACCGTCGGCAACCGGCTCAGCCCTCCGCTGGAGGTCGGCCGCGGGACCGGTGTGACGGGCTTCACCGGCTATCCCGCGGTGGCGGCCGAGCCCGGCGGCGGGTTCGTGGTCACCTGGACGTCGGCGGGGCGGATCCTCGCCCGGCGCTTCAATGCTCTCGGGGTTCCCGTGGGGGGCGAGGTCCCGGTCAGCCCGAGCGGGCTCTTTTCCGCGGTGGCGGTGGTCCCCGGTGGCTTCGCCGTCGCCTGGTCCGGGCCGGCGGGCGACCTGGCGGGGGTGCTGCCTCAGGTCTTCGTCCAGGCGTTCACGGCGGAGGGGACACCGTCCGGACCGGCGACCGTCCAGGTGGCCGCGGACGGCTTCGCCGGGCCCGAGGTGTCGATCTCGGCGGACGCGGAAGGACGGTTCGTGGCCGCCTGGACCGAGTCCGCCAACCCGTACCGCGTCCTCGCCCGGCGCTTCTCTCCGGGGGGCCAGCCCCTCGGCGATCCGATCCTCGCCGCCACCACGCCGAACGGCGGCATCGGCGCCTACCTGGGCAGCGTGGCGGCGCGGCCGGACGGCAGCTTTCTCGTCGTCTGGGGGGAGCAGAGCACGATCTCCGGAGGTCCGGCGAATCAGCCGGCCAGCACGCTCCCGGTGGGCGGAGACGTCAAGGCGCGCGCCTTCAACGCGGCCGGCGAGGCGCTCGGTCCCGCGTTCCTGGTCCACGACGGGGCCGCTGGGGAGCAGCATGAAGGGCGGGCGGTGGCGGATTCCGGCGGCTGGCTGGTCACCTGGATGCAGCGCCTGGACGGCTCGCGCGTCGCCGCCCGCCGTCTCACTCTGACCTGCGGCTCGGCGACCGTGCTCTGCCTGAAGGGTGACCGCTTCCGCGCCGAGGTCGCCTGGCGGGTGCCGGCCACCGGCGCCCAGGGCACCGGGACGCCGATCCCGCTCACCGGCGACACCGGCTCGTTCTGGTTCTTCAACCCGGCCAACTACGAGCTCGCGGTCAAGGTGCTCGACGGCCGCGGCCTGAACGGCCATTTCTGGGTCTTCTACGCCTCGCTGACCGACGTCGAGTTCGACCTGACGGTCACCGATACGCTGACCGGCCGGGAGCGCACCTACCACAACCCGGCCGGCACCCTGGCCAGCCACGCGGACACGCTGGCGTTCCCGGAGTGAGGCCATGAGCTTCCGGCGCACCTTTCTCGTCTGGACCATCGCGGCGGCCACCACCGCGCCGCTTCTCGCGCAGACGTTGACCGCCGGCCCGGAGATCCGGGTGTCGGGCGTGCCGTTCGACACCATCTTCGAAACGTCCCTGGCCGCCGGTGCGGACGGCGGCTTCCTGGCGGCGTGGCAGGATTTCGGCCGCACCTACGCGCGCGCCTTCTCTCCGGCGGACACACCGCGGCTCGCCGAGGGACAGCAGCTCAGCCCGCAGGGGGCCGAGATCCTCTCCCCGCCGCGGGCCACCGTGCTCGCCTCCGGCCGCTCGGTCGTGGTCTGGTCGGCGACCCGCCGGTACCCCAGCCTTCCCGACCACCTGAAGGTCGCAGTGCGCATCCTGGACCCCTCGGGCTATCCGGCCGGCGGGGAGACCGTGCTGAGCGAGGGAGACGTGGAACGGGACGCCTGGCTTCCCACCGCGGTCACCGTCGCCGCCGAGCCCGGCGGCGGGTTCGTCGCCGCCTGGGAGCTCTCCGGCGACGTCCATGCCCGGCGTTTCGACGCGCAGGGGCTGCCGGCGGGACCCGAGGTCACCGCCGGCCCCGGGATGGCACCCTCCGTGGCGTCCCTTCCGGACGGTGGGTTCGCCCTCGCCTGGTACCGCACCCTCGGCGATCCCTACACGGCCCCTGGCGAGGTCGTCCTGCGGTTCTGCCAACCCGACGGCCTTCCGGCCACCCCGGAGACGCAGGTGGCCGATCCGCTCGGGACGTTCGGCTGGGATCCGCACCTCTCCGCCGACGCCGCCGGCCGCCTGACCGTGGCCTGGAGCGAATTTCACCTCTCCGACACCGCCCTGGCGAGCACCTGGTGGGTCCGGGCCCGCCGCTTCGGTCCGCAGGGACAGCCCCTCGCAGCGCCCTTCCTCGTCGCGGAGACGGACGAATACGGCCGTGGGTTCCTGGTCGGCGACGTGGCGGCGCGGCCCGAGGGGAGCTTCCTCGTCACCTGGTGGGACGGCGCGACCATCTACGGCGGGACCGGCGAGGAGCACCCCGTGCCGGGCAACGTCATGGCCCGCGCCTGGAGCCCGGCGGGGACCCCGCTCGGCGGCGCCTTCCGGGTCCACGACGCCGAGGAGGGGGAGCAGCGCGCAGGAGAGGCCGAGGCGACGCCCGGCGGCTGGATCGTCTCCTGGAGCCGCCGTTTCGGCGCCGACGGCGTCTACGCCCGCCGCTTCTCCCTCACCTGCGGCGCGGAGACCGCGCTCTGCCTGAGCGGCTCCCGCTTCCGCGCCGAGGTCACCTGGAAGGTGCCGGCCACGGGACAGACGGGCAGAGGAACGCCGATCCCCCGCACCAACGACACCGGCGCCTTCTGGTTCTTCGACGCGGCCAACGTCGAGCTGCTGGTCAAGGTCCTGGATGGAACCGCGGTCAACGGCCACTTCTGGGTGTTCTACGGCTCGCTCACCGACGTCGAATTCGATCTGACCGTCACCGACACGGTGACCGGCCAGGTGCGCACCTACCACAATCCCGCCGGCACGATGGCGAGCCGGGCGGATACGGAGGCGTTTCTCCCGTGAACAGAAAGACGGCTCTCTGCTTCAGTGGGCTCCTGCTCGTGGCGGCCGGACCGGCCACCCTCGCCGCCCAACCCCTCACCCCGGGGCCGGCCGTGCGGGTCGCTCAGGGCTCGCTCTACCCGCGGTCGCTCGCCGTGGGACCCGGCGGCGGTTTCGGCGTCTCCTGGCTCGCCCCTTCGTCGAGCGCCGGCCAGCTCTTCACTCCCGGCGATCTGCCGGCCGGAGCACCGCTCAGCCAGAATCAGGACGTGTTCCCGGACGGATTCCTGTTCTCCACCCGGGGACCCGAGGGATTCGTGGCGCTGCGGGTCTCGAAACCCTTTTCCGATTGGACAGGACCGCTCATCGCCCGGCTCCTGGACACGGCGGGACGGCCGGTGGCTCCGGAGCTGGTCCTGGTCGACCATGCGAAGACGTTCGCGGTGGCGGGCGACCCGGCGGGAGGATTCGTCCTGGCCTGGACCGACCTCTCGAAGGTCTACGCCCGGCGCTTTGCCGCCTCGGGCGTCCCGGTGACCGCGACGGCCGAAGTGGGTCCGGACGTGCAGGTTCACGACGTGGCCCTCCTCCCCGGCGGCGGTTTCGTGGTCGCCCAGTCCGGAGACATCTGGTCCAGCGCGAACCGCTTCCCGGTCACCGTCCGCCGCTTCGGTCCGGACGGGCTCCCCACCGGCCCGGCGTACCAGGTCGCGGCGGAGAACACGGAAGGCTACTCCGGGGGAGCACACGTCACCGCGGACGGTGCCGGCCGGAGCATCGTGGCCTGGGGCGAGACCGACTGGTTCCATACCGGCACCTACCGGCTCCGGGCGCGGCGCTTCGACCCCTCCGGGCAGCCTCTCGGTCCCGCCTTTCTCGTCGCCGAATCGACGGAAGCTTTTCTGTGGGACCTCGATCTGGCGGCGCGCCCGGATGGCAGCTTTCTGGTGGTCTGGAACCTGGCGGCCTACAGCATCTTCGGCGGCGTCGAGGTAGACGGTGTCACCGACTTCAGGGATGTCCTGGGTCGCGCCTACGACGCTGCGCAAGAACCCCTGGGACCGCCCTTCCTCGTCTCCGATGACGCCGCCGGGATGCAGGACGGCGGGCTGGTGGAAGCATCGGCCGGCGGTTGGCTCACCGCCTGGTTTTCCGGACCCCTCCCCGGCGGTGTCACCGGCGGGGTCTTCGTCCGCCGGATCGCGGCCTCCTGCGGCTCCGCCACCGGCCTCTGCCTGAACGGCGACCGCTTCCGCGCCGAGGTCGCCTGGAAGGTCCCGGCCACCGGGCAGCAAGGCTCCGGCACCCCCATCCCGCTCACCAACGACACCGGCGCCTTCTGGTTCTTCGCTCCCGCCAACTACGAGCTCGTCGTCAAGGTGCTCGACGGCACCGCCGTCAACGGCCACTTCTGGGTGTTCTATGGCTCGCTCACCAACGTGCAGTTCTCTCTCACGGTGACCGACACGCTGACCGGGCGCCGGCGGACGTACTTCAACCCTGCCGGCACCATGGCGAGCCAGGCCGACACGCTGGCGTTTTGAACCTCGAAGCCAGCTACCGTCGCGCCTCGGTGAGCCCCGCTGTTTTTTACCGCTATCTCGGCCCGTTACCGGCTAAACGGCCGCGAATAGCCGTTGAGCTCAACCAAGATTACTGCCGCGGCTTCGCGCGGCAGTAATCTCTCTTCGTTAGATCGGTGTAAATTGCAGGGCGCCCGCCCTTGTGCCACAACACGACGGTCTTGCTAACAACGAAGGGACCCGAGTCGATGCCGGCGACGGCCGTCAGTAGGGCTTCTGGGCCAGCGGGCCGATCATCGGCTGGAAGTGCTTCAGATTCCGCGTAAAGAGAGGAATTTCAAGGCGGTGGGCGGACGCCGCGATCAAGCAGTCCATCATGTCGACGTTGTGACTGAGGCGCAACGCGAGCGCTTGGCGGATCGCCCAGTCGAAGTCCAACGACAGGACTTCGATCCGCAGGAAATGCCCGAGAAGCTTGACAGCTCGGTCCTGATCTTTCCGGTTCGTGACACCATCGAGGATCTCGAGCCAGGCAATGGGGCTGAGGCCAAGGGGCGGTTGTCCCTCCAGCCACGAAACGGCTGGCGGATACCCGCGGAGAAGATCGACGACAATCGCAGTGTCGAGGAGCCCGTTCACTTGCCGCGCCGCTCCTCCCGCCGCCGGTGTCGCCTCTCTCGGACCCAGTCCTCCCCATCGGAGATCCCCTGGTCGGCCCAGCTTCCCGTGAAACCACCGCGCACGATCTCGGCTCCAGTCAGCGGGACCACCTCCAGAGCCCGGTCGAGCTCGGCAGGCGTCCAGCCTGGCTCAATGGGAATTTCGATCGTGATGCGGGCCTCACCCGGGGGGAGCCCAGCAGGTAGCTCGAGGTCCAACTCGCCTTTTTCTGTGATGCGGCCTTTCAAGCTGATCATCGACATCCCCCTATTCTAGCCGGGGCGGCCGATCACTGGTAGCACTGCGCCAGGTTCCAACTCCACAGGTGCCAGCTAAAGGGGCGGAGCTGTTCCAGTACGCCTACCGGCTCCGGGCACAGCGCACAATCCCGCCGGCACGATGGCCAGCCGGGGAGACACGAAGGTGTTCTGAGGGGGGGGCTACTCTTCCTCTCTCTCCAGGCTCTGGACGGCTATGGGCCCGGCTTCTGCGCCAGCTCGCGGACCTTCTCGAACAAGCGTTTCAAGCTGGCTGCGCGCTTTGGGTCGCCGCTCAATTCTTCGACCCACAGCAAGACGATCTTATCCGCCAGCGCTTCGTTCTGGAACTCGTCGGCCGCCTCGACCATCTCCATCTGTGTGGCCTCGGGGTAGGTCTCCAGCCGCGCCCACAGCTCTTCGGCCCGCTGGCGCTCGGCTTCTTTGGCGGCTTTCTGGGCAGCAAACATTGCGTCCAGCTCTTCGAAGCTTCTCGTGAGGTGGTCCCGCATGGTCGCCTTCATCGTCTCCAGAGTCTCCTCGATCCCCCGGTCGCTCCACCGCCTGGAGCGGCGCAGGGCGTCGTAGTGGCCGAGGAGCTCCTCGGCCCCGGCGACGGTGAGGTCGGCCTGGGAGGCCATCCTCTCCAACTGCCCGGGGCTCGGCGCGACTACGTCGAGCTCGATCTGGGCGATCAGGGACGGGTGGACGTCGAGCGTCTTCGCCACCTGCTCCTGCGTCGTCCCGGCCAACGCCCGGAGAATCCGGGCCATCAGGTTCTCTCGTCGCATCACTTGCTCCTCCTCTCCGGGGCGCCGGGGTCCTGGTCTACTCCTCGTCCTTCTCCAGGCTCTGCACGATCTGGGTGACCTCGACCTCGGCTTTGCGGATCTTGCCGCGGCAGAGCTCGAGGAGCCAGGCGGCGCGGCGGAGCTCTTCGGCGAGGCGGTCGATGTCGACGTCCTCGCCTTCGATCCGTTCGAGGATCCCTTCGAGCTCGTCCATGGCGGCCCGGAAGCTCGGGGCGTCGGTTGCGGGGGTGTTCTCCGGGGTCTCGCTCATGGCTTCTCCACTCGGCTCGTGAGGCTCCCTTCCGAGAGCTGGGTCAGTACGGTCTCGCCGGCCGCCACCTGATCGGGACGCCGCACGACGGCGCCCGTGGCGGTGCGAGTGATGCTGTAGCCGCGCTGGAGCGGCCGCTCCGGGGCGAGCTGGGCACAGAGGCGCTCGATGCCCTGGAGCCGCGTGGCGGTCTCGCGCAGCCGGCCGCGCGCCGCGAGGGCGAGCCGCTCACCGCGGCGGATGCGTTCCCGCTCACCGCCTTCCACGATCCGCGGCGCCTGGCTCGCCAGGCGGATGCGCAGCTCGTCCCCCTGGCGTTCGGCGCGGCGCAGCGCGCTCCGCCCCAGGCGGCCGAGGGCGCGCGCGGTCTCTTCGACCCGCCGGCCGGCCGCCGCGAGGCGCAGCCGCGCCAGCTCGACGCCGCGCTCCGCCCGGCTCAGCGCCTCCCGGGCGGCGTGGAGCGGCTCCTCGGCCTCGCGCAGCAGGCGGCGGTAGAGCTCGTCCACCGCCTGCTCCTGGCGGGCGATCCGCTCGATCAGGAACTCGGCCACCTTGGTCGGAGTCTTGAACGTGGCATGGGCCACCTGGTCGGCGATCGAGGTGTCGATCTCGTGCCCGAGCCCGGCGAGGACCGGGAACGGCGCCCGGGCGATCGCCTCGGCGATGGCCCGGCTGTCGAAGACCGCCAGGTCACTCCGCGCTCCGCCGCCCCGGATCAGGACCGCGCAGTCGATCGGCAGCCCGGCGAGGGAAGCGAGTGCCGAGACCACCTCCCGCTCCGCCTCCCGCCCCTGCACCGAGGCGTGGACGAAGAGGACGCGGAAGCCGTAGCCGCTCTCGGCGAGGCCGGACAGGAAGTCGTGGTACGCCGCGCTGCCGTGCGAGGTGACGAGGGCGATCGTCAGCGGCAGCTCGGCGAGCGGCAGCGCACGGTTGCGCTCCAGGAGCCCCGCCGCCTGCAGGGCCGCCAGGGTCTCCCGCCGGCGGATCTCCAGCAGCCCCAGCGTGAAGGTCGGATCGATCTCGCGGATGCAGAGCTGCAAACGGCCGCCGGGGCCATAGAAGTCGAGGCTGGCGCGGCAGCGGATCTGCATGCCGTCGCCGAGCTTCTGCCCGGTCGCGGCGAGCGCCCGTTGCACCCGCAGCCAGTCCGTCTTCCAGACCACCGCGTCGAGCTTGCCGACGATCTCGTCGCGCTCCCCTTTTTCGACCAGCTCGAGATAGAGGTGCCCGCGCGCGCTCGGCCGCACGCGCTGCGCCTCGCCCGCGACCCAGACCGCGGAGAACGCCTGGCCCAGGACGTCGCGGATCTCGCCGCAGAGCCGGGAGACGCTGTACGTCGGCTCGAGGAGGGGGAACAGGCTGCTCACAGGCCCCTCAATGGTAGGACTTGAGCTCCTTGGCGGAGCCGAGCGGGATCGACTCGGCCCACTCGATGGCCTTCTTGTCGCCCGCCGTCAGCTTGGTCAGGAAGTCGACCGCCTCGTCGCGCTCGCGGAACAGGCGCCAGATGAAGGTGTGGCCGGCGGGCGCCGTGAAGTAGGTGAAGCTCTTGGCGCCGTTGCTGCTCAGGTCGAACCCGAGGTTGGACTCGCCGTTGACCCCCACGCAGGCCACGGCGATGGCACGCCAGGCGAGGGCGAGAGCCTTGATGGCGTCCTCGTAGTCGGCCAGCTCCTCGCGCGACAGCGGCGAGTGGTAGACGGAGATGCGCGCTCCATCCTCCTCGGCCAGGAGGTTGTACGGGATGTCGTGGCGGTCCAGCGCGTCCTTGGTCTCGCTGGTGGTGACGAAGACGTCCTCGGTGCCGACCACCTTGTAGGTGATGGCGTAGACCTCCTTCTCCAGCTGGGCGAAGGATTCGGCGAGGATGCTCTCGTCCTCGATCGTGAAGTAGTAAAGACGGTTGATCATCCGTCGTGCTGCCATGAGGCGGTCCTCCCTGGGTGCAAGGGGAATGAGGGGCTCCGCGCGGACGGCGGGGGCGGCCCCGAACGATTCACTGTATCAAAACGCTCAGGCCCGGCGTTCCCGGAGGACGAGCCCGGCGAGAAAGCCGGCGGCGCAGCCACCCAGGTGGGCGGCGTTGTCGATGCCCGGCGTGGTGAAGCCGATGACGACGTTGATCCCGGCCCAGGCCACGAGCTGGCCGAGGAGCGATTTGGCGGAGGGGGTCAGGCTGTCGCGATGGCGGAAGAGGAAGCCGATCAGGGCACCCAGCACGCCGAAGATCGCGCCCGAGGCGCCCGCGGAAAGCCCCTGCGTCTGCATCCACCAGAGGCTCGCCAGCGAGCCGGCCACGCCGGTCACGAAGTAGACGGCCAGCAGCGAGACCGATCCCATCACCGTCTCGAAGAGCCCTCCGAGCTGGTAGAGGGCCCAGCCATTGAGCAGCAGATGCAGGAACCCGATGTGCAGGAACATGCTGGCGACCAGCCGCCACCACTCTCCGGCACCGATCACCGCCACCGGCTGATTGGCCCCCAGCGCGAGCAGGACCTGCGGGTTGGTCGAGCCCCCCGCCCACGTCTCCACCAGGAACATGACGACGATGGCGGCCAGGAGAAGGGCGGTCACCGGGGTGCTGAGGATGCGCATGCCCCCATGTTAACCGCGGAGAGGGGCGGAAGCTTCCCGGAGCCTACTGGGTAACTATGGGTAATACCCCCGCGCCGTGCGAGCCCTGCCTTTGTGGACCTTGACCTCGATCGGGCGGAACCCGGTGGCTTCTTCCTTCCGGTTGGAGTTGAAGGCCAGGTAGTACCGGCTGCGCAGCTCGTCCTCGATCTGGCCGTAGACCGTGCCGAGCTCGTCGGCGTGCTGGATGAAGAACACCCGGCCGCCGGTCTCCTGGGCCAGGGCTTCCAGCTTGGAGCGGGCATTGAGGCTGAGGACACCGATGCCCAGGCCGATGGGATAGACCACGACGCCGCTCCGCTTCGTGTACTCCAGGGCCTGCGTCCAGGAGGAGAGGCTCGCCGTGTCGTCGCCGTCGGTGAGCACGATCAGGGCGCGCTGCCCTTTCGTGTTGCGGAAGTAGTAGAGGCCGGTGATCAGCGCGTCGTAGAAGGAGGTCCGCCCCATGGCCTTCACCCCTTCCAGGGCCTGGGCGACCCCGGACGCGTCGTCGGTCGGCGAGATCACCACGTAGGGGAAGGTCGAAAAGCCCACGGCGAAGGCGCGGTCGCGCGGCGTCATCAGATGGCTCAGGAGATCGGCCGCCGCCCGCTGCGCCTCGACCAGCGAGTCGGCCATCGAGGTCGAGGTGTCGATGAGGAAGCCGAGGGTGATCGGGAAGGTCTCCACGACCTCGAAGCGGGAGAGGGTCTGCGGCTTCCCATCTTCGAGCACCTCGAAGTCCTTGGCCTCCAGACCGCGGAGGAAGTGCCCCGACCCGTCGGTCACCGAGGCGTACAGCTCCACCAGGTCGACGTCCATCTCCTCCAGGTTGTTGGGGGAGCGCAGGAAGCGGACGTCCTCGGCCTGCGTCCCGTCCTCCAGCCGCGCGGTCACCGATACCCACGCCGTGCCGTCGCCGGGCGGAACCTCGATCGGCGTCTGCCAGGGGGGCTCGGTCAGCCGGGCCACGGTGGCGTCGTTGACCTTGAATTCCACCGACTCGACCTTCTGCTCCTCGGGGACTGCGACGTCGGCGCGGGCGGTCACCGTGCCGGTGGGATGCGCGCCGCGCCGCGGCTCCTCGAGGGTTACCCGGAACGTGCCGCGCGCCTGGTTCAGGACCACCTGGTCGGCGGCGACCAGCTCGCCCCCCGCGTCGTACCCCTCGGCGCGTACCACCTGCTCGCGCGGGAACGGATCGAGGCGCACCTCGGCTGAGAACGGAGCCTGTGAGCGGGTGAGCTGCGGCGTGCCGTCGACCAGGAAGACGACTTTCTGGATGCGGTCGCCGGTCACCACGGCCTCGGCGCGCCAGGCCGAGATCATCACCTCTCCCAGAGGGGGCAGGAGGAGCAGCGAGTCGCGGCGGCCGAGCCCCGGTGGCAGGGACTCTCCCGGCGCCGCACCGGCCACCTGCGGGCCGAGCCGGGAGACCGGATCGTTCGGCACCTCCAGGCTCTGCGCCAGGACGGCCTGCGCCTCGTTCCCCTCGTCGACGATCCGCAGGCGGAGGAGGAACCGCTGGCCGGGGCGCAGCGCCTTCTCGAAGACCAGGGGGATCGCACCGCCGTCGGCCGGAACCGGCACCCGGTAGCGCACGCGGAAGGTCTCGAAGATCTGGCCGCCCCGCTCGATCAGCCCTTCCACCCGCAGGCGGACGCGCGGCTTGCCCTCGACCTCCGCCGTCACCAGGCCCGCGCTCTGGACGGCGACGACGCCACGGGCCATCAGCCGCTGCCCCTCGCGGTAGGGGAAATCGAGGTCCAGGTGCTCCGTCTCCAGGATGCCGACCGCGGGGGGGAGACGCGTCGCCGCGGCTTCCCGCGCCCAGGCGGCGAGATCGGCGGGCGGCCCCAGGAAGGCGGCGCGGTCTTTCGGGCGCGCCCAGTAATAGTCCTTCCCCTTGGAGGGATCGACGGTGCCGTCCGGCCCGATCTTGTCGACGCTGGCGACGACCACGCCGCGCAGGCCGACGACGCCGGTGGCCGCGTCGACCTTCCTGGAATCCGGGCAGAAGAAACGGTCGACCCGCTTGCCGCGCAGGCGCATCTCGTCGAAGTCCTCGACCCAGCGCAGCGCCTCCGAGGCGTAGAGGGCCTTCTTCGAATCCATCGGCACCCAGAGGCGGAACGGCTCGGAGGCCCCCGGGCGGTAGAGGACGAGCGGGCGCGCCGTTTCCGGCGTCGCACCGTAGGACCAGAGCTCCAGCGGTTTGAACACGCCGCAGTCGATCACCTCGCGGGCCACCGGAAGGCCATGCAGGAAGAGGAGCCGGGCGCGGACGTCGAGCGGCGTTTCCACCTCCAGGGCGGCGAGCCGCCGGCGGCGGGCGATCCCTTCGCGCAGCTCGTTCTCCGGCGTCTCCGGGACCGGATCGCGGTCCAGGAAGTCGCGGACGAACGCCGCGCGTCCGGTCTCATCCAGGGCGAGGAAGGACGTCCGCTGCTCCTCGGTCAGCAGCAGGCCGGGACCGTCCTGCCAGAAGGCCCGCTGCTCCTCCGGCCAGGAGAGAGGGTCGACCTCCGCCGCCAGGGCCGGAAAGGCGGCGCAGAGCACGAGAGCAGCACACGTAATGGCTCGTTTCACTGGTACACCCCACGCGAGACCCGCGTCTTGTAACCCCCCTTGACCTTGACCTCGACCGCCCGCGCATTGCCCTCGCCGCCGGTGTCCGCGTTGTAGGCGATGAGATAGCGGCTGCGCAGCTCCTTCTCGATCTGGGCGTAGACACCCGGGAGATCCTCCGCCTTGTTGGCGTAGAAGACCCGTCCGCCCGTCTCCGTCGAGAGCTGCTCCAGCTTGCCGCGGAGGCCGCCGATCGCCGGCACGTTGTAGCCGATGGCATAGATCGCGACCCCGCTGCGCCGCGCGTAGTCGAGCGCGTCCTGGAACTTGAACCAGCTCGAATTGTCGTCGCCGTCCGAGAGGAGGACCAGGGCGCGCTGTCCGGTCATCCCGCGGAAGTAATAGAGGCTGTGGACGATGGCGTCGTGGAGCGCGGTGTCGCCCACGGCCTGCAGGCCGGAGAGGGCGAGCGCCACGCCCTCGACGTCGTCGGTCGGAGGCATGTCGAGGCGCGTCCGCGATGCGAAGCTGACCGCGAACGCCTTGTCGCGCGGCTTCATGACGCTGCGCAGGAAGCCGGCCGCCGCGCTCTGCGCCTGGGCGAGCGACTGCGCCATGGAGCCCGAGGTGTCGAGCAGCATCCCGATCGTCAGGGGCCGGTTCTCGACCAGCTCGAACTTGCTGATCTCCTGCCGCTTGCCGCCGTCCAGCACCTCGAAGTCGTCCTGGGTCAGGCCGCCGACGAGCTGGTTGCTCCGGTCCATCACCGTCACGTACAGCTCGACCAGGTTGACTTCGACCTCTTCCATGTATTCAGGTGCGCGCAGGAAGCGGACCGCCTCGGCGCGCGTCCCGTCGTCCAGGATCGCCACGGCGGTGACGTAGACCACGTCGTCCGCCGGCAGGGTGAGGTCGGCCTGCCAGGGCGGCTTGGTGAGCGAGGTGGCGATCTGGTCGTTCAGGCGAAGCTCCAGCGACTCGATGCGCCGGCCGTCCGGGATCATCACCTCGGCCTTGACCTGCGCCGTGTTCCCGGTCACCCGCTTCCCCTTGGGCGGCTCGGTGATCCAGACGCCGAGCGCGCCGCGCGGCTGGTTGACGATGACCTCGTCCGCGGCGACCAGCTCCCCCTTCTCGTCATACCCCTCGGCACGGACCACCTGCTCGGTGGGGAAGCGCGCCAGCCGCACCTCCGCCGAATAGGGGGCCGCGGCCCGGGTGAGCTGCGCGATGCCGTCCACCTTGAAGACGACCTTGTGGATGCGCTCGCCGGTGACGATCGCCTCGGCGCGCCAGAGGCCGAGCACCACGTCGGCCGGCGGCGGCAGGAGGACGAGGCCGTCGGCTCCATGCACCACGTCGCCGGGCATCAGCTCGCCGGCCGTCGCCCCGCCGGCCGCCGGCAGACCGGGGGTCGGCTTCTCCGGAGCCGCGAAGCCGCGGATGAGGTGTGTCTCGGCCTCGCCCCGCTCGTCGCTGATGCGCAGCCGCAGCACGAACGGCTGACCGGGGCGCACCGAACGGTCGATCGCCAGGACGATGGGATCGGCATACGGCTCGGGGACGCGGTAGCGGATCCGGAACTCGTCGAACGGCTTGCCGTCCTGCTCCAGGACCGCCTGCACCGCCAGGGTATAGACCTGTACCCCCTTCGCCGTCTCGGCCTCCGTGCCGGCGACGGCCTCCTCCGGCTCGGAGGAGGTGAGCACGAGCCCTTTGGGTTCCAGCTCGATCTGGGCGGCCATCCGCATCCGGCCGCGGTCGCGCTCCGGGAAGGCGAGCTCGAACGAACGGATCTCCACCGCGGGCGGTGCCGGCGGAGCCGCGGCGGTGGCGGCATTGCGCGCCCAGTTGGCCAGGTTGCGCGGCGCCGCGAGGAAGTCCGAGTTGTCGACCGGCTTGACCGTGAAGCCCTTGCCCGGCTTGGCGCCGGTCAGCCCTGGAACACCGGTGGCGCGGTCCACCGCGAGCGCCGACTCGCGGCAGGTCTGGATGTCGAAGCGCACGGCGCCGATCCGCCCGCGCAGCTCCTCCCACTGCTCCAGCCAATACTCCATCTGCGGGATGTAGAGCGCCCGCTTGGCGTCGTTCGGCAGCCAGAGGCGGTACGGCTCGCCGGCGCCGGCCCGGTAGACCACCAGGTTGCGCTCCTGCGGCTTGCCGGTGGCCGCATCGACCCCGCGCGGCGGATAGCTCCACACCTCCAGCGGCTTGAACGACTGGCCGCAGTCCACGATCAGCTTCTCCAGCGGCTTGCCGTTCAGGAAGATGAGCTGCCAGCGGACGTCGCTCGGCGATGGGTACTCCGCGTCGGCGATCCGCCGCCGCCGCGCGATCGCCTCGGTCAGCTCATTGTCCGGCGTCTCGGGGACCGGGTCCGTGGCGAGGAACGCCTGGATGGCCTGCTCCCGGGCTTCGGTGGACAGGGTCCGCAGCTCCGTCCGCCGCTCTTCGGGAAGGAGGAGGGCGGGGCCATCCTGGAAGAAGGCTCGCTGTGCCTCCGGCCAGAGCGCCGGGTCCTCCCCGGGTGGCGGAGACAGTGCCGGTGCCGCTGCGGCAGGGCGTCCGGTGGCGAGGGGAAGGAGGGCGGCGGCAAGCAGGAAGCACCACTTCGCGCGCATGGCTGGACGATATCTCACGAGCCGGGGCCTTGCACGGCAGGTGCCATGGACCCTCACCTCCAGGGGTGGGGGTTGCGGTATGATGCGTCCTTCATGGCCGTACAGCGCAACAAGCCGATCCGTCAGTGGGAGAGCGGCGACATCGTTCAGGGTTTCGCCTTGCTCACCAAGAAAGAAAAGCGGGAATACCGCAACAACAAGAGCTACTACGACCTGGAGCTGGCGGATGCCACCGGCTCCATGGTGGCCAAGATCTGGGCGGACAGCCCGGCGATGCACGGCAACTTCGAGACGCATCGCTTCATCGCCTTCCGCGGCGCGGTCAAGAGCTACCGCGACCAGCTTCAGCTCAGCGTCGACGATTGCCGCGCCGCGACCGAGGACGACCGGCGCTACGGCTTCGACGAATCGCTGCTCATCCCGTCCACCCGGGAGGACATCGGCGATCTCTGGAGGCGACTGAACACCCTTCTGGAGGAACAGGTGGGGCGCCCGATCCTGCGCCGCCTGGCCCGCGAGACCCTGGAGATCCACGGCTCCTCCCTCCGCGAGCATCCGGCCGCCAAGTCCATGCACCACGCCTACCGCGGCGGCCTCCTGGAGCACGTGGTCTCGATGGCCGAGCTGGCGGTGCGGATCTGCGCCCACTACCTGGACGTCGACCGCGACCTGGTCGTCCTCGGCGTCCTCTTCCACGACATCGGGAAGCTCCGCGAGCTGGGCGCCATGCCGGCGAACGACTACACCCTGGAGGGCCGGCTCATCGGGCACGTGGTGATCGGCCGCGACATCCTGCGCGACCGCTGCCGGGCGATCGAAGGCTTTCCCGAAGACCTCCAGCTCCTGCTGGAGCACCTCGTCCTCTCCCACCAGGGCAAGAAGGAGTTCGCCTCCCCGGTCGAGCCGATGACCCCGGAAGCCCTGGTCCTCCACTTCGTGGACGACCTCGACTCCAAGCTGAACCAGCTCCGCGCCGCCCGCGACGCCATGCCCGGCATCCAGTACCACCGCGGCATGGGCCGCTACGTCTACCTCCCCCCGGTCGTCGCAAGGGGGGAGGAGGCCGGCGACGACGTCGATTTCGACGCAGAATCCGAAGACGGCTCCAACGGTGCGCCCGGCGACGAGGGCTTCGAGCTTGGTGGTGCGGACGAGATTCAGCCGCCGTTGTTCCGGGCGTAGGCCTGCGGGCCGATTTGACGAGAGAAAACGCACAGGAGGGTTCTCGACATGGAAGTCGAACGCCGCATCGAGCAACTCGTGGGCCGTCAACTCGTGCTGGAGCTCCCCGAGAGCTTCGAGAACCACCGGGTCGAGGTCATCGTCTTGACGCTCGACCCCGAGACGCGTGCGGATCGCCGTCCGCATCCCTCCATCGCGGGCAAGATGAAGATCCACGGTGACATCTTCGACAGCGTGCCCGAAGAGGACTCGCAGCCGAAATGACCGTCCTCGATACTCACATCTGGCCTTGCTTCCCATCACCCCACCCATCGCTCGGCTTGCGGTGGAGTTGCCCGAACACCATCGCGACCCCTACGACCGGATCATCATCGCGACGGCCATCGTCAACGATGCTCAACTGATTTCCGCTGATGGGCATTTCCCGGACTACGAGGAACTGGCGGGCCGGTTGATCCGGTGATTTTGCGCGCCGGGTACCTCTTGCCGCACCGCGACACGGGGTGTAGTCTGGGCGCGGCATGAGTGCCCTGGCGCGCTCATCGACGCGAGGGAGGTCCACGATGTCCCCGATCGAGGTCACCGGCCGCAAATCCGGCCTGCCGTACGAGCAGATCCTCACCCCCGAAGCGCTGGATTTCGTCGCCGCCCTCCAGCGCGACATGTTCGATGCGCGCGAAGAGCTCCTGATCCGGCGTGATCGCCGTCTCGAGGACTTGGCGGCCGGGCTCCTCCCCGAATTCCTCGACGAGACCCTTGCGGTGCGGGAGGACTCCGCCTGGCGGGTCGCCCCGGCGCCGCCCGACTTGCTGGACCGCCGGGTCGAGATCACCGGGCCGGTCGAGCGCAAGATGATGATCAACGCGCTCAATTCCGGGGCGAGCGTCTTCATGGCCGACTTCGAGGACGCCCTCTCTCCCTCCTGGGACAACGTGATCGAGGGGCAGGCCAACCTGATCGACGCGGTGCGGCGGCGCCTCTCGTTCACCAGCCCGGAGGGGAAGGAGTACCGCCTCGCCGAGAAGCCGGCGACGCTGGTCATCCGCCCGCGCGGCTGGCACCTGGAGGAGCGCCACCTGCTGGTGGACGGCGAGCCGGTCTCGGCCAGCCTGTTCGACTTCGGTTTGTACTTCTTCCACAACGCCCGGGAGCTCCTGGCGCGCGGTACCGGTCCTTATGTCTATCTCCCCAAGCTCGAGAGCCATCACGAGGCGCGCCTCTGGAACGAGGTCTTCGTCGCCGCCCAGAAGGCGCTCGGCCTGCCGCGCGGCACCATCCGCGCCACGGTCCTCATCGAGACGATCACCGCGGCGTTCGAGATGGAGGAGATCCTCTGGGAGCTGCGCGAGCACGCGGCGGGTCTGAACGCCGGCCGCTGGGACTACATCTTCAGCATCATCCGCAAGTTCCCGACCGGCCACGGCGTCCTGCCCGACCGCTCGCAGGTCACCATGACGGTCCCCTTCATGCGCTCCTACTCCGACCTGCTGGTCGCCACCTGCCACCGCCGCGGCGCACATGCGATCGGCGGTATGGCCGCCTACATCCCGAGCCGCCGCGATGCCGAGGTCAACGACCGGGCGCTCGCCAAGGTGCGGGAGGACAAGCTGCGCGAGTCGCGCGCCGGCTTCGACGGCACCTGGGTCGCCCACCCCGACCTGGTGCCGGTGGCCAAGGAGATCTTCGACGCGCACCTGGGCGACCGGCCGCACCAGAAGGAGGTCCTGCGCGAGGACGTCCAGGTGACCGCCTCCGATCTGCTCGACTTCCGGGTCGAGGGAGGGCAGGTGACGGAAGAGGGGGTACGCCACAACGTCAACGTGGCCTTGCAGTATCTCGACGCCTGGCTCCAGGGGACCGGTGCGGCGGCGATCTACAACCTCATGGAGGACACGGCGACCGCGGAGATCTCGCGGGCGCAGATCTGGCAGTGGCTGCACAGCGGGACGCCGCTCGCCGACGGCCGCGCCGTCACCGCGGACCTCTACCGGGAGATCCGGACGCAGGAGCTCGAGAAGCTGGGAGGAGAGGGGAAGGGGCGCCTGCGCGATGCCGCGGAGATCTTCGACGAGCTCGTCTTGAGCCCGGGCTTCATGCCCTTCCTGACGCTCCTGGCCTATCCGCGGTTGGATTGACCAGGAATGACGGAAAGGCCTCCGACTCCCCTCTCCCGCTTGCGGGAGAGGGGCCGGGGGTGAGGGAAACGCGGCTCAGTTGCTCTGCGGGGGCGGGGCCTGCGCGGGCGGGGGCTGCTGGGCGGGCGGCTGGGCCGCCTGGGCGTCGATCGGCTTCACGTTGTAGCCGACCACCTTCCACTGGCCGCTTTCCTCGAGGAACGAGGTGACGACTTCGGTGGTGGACACCGGCGCCTGGACGAACTTGGTGTCGAACGTCGTCACCACGTAGCGCCCCTGCGGCGCGTTCGGCAGGTTCTGGGTGACCACGACGGTCTTGAGGTGGCGCGTCTCCAGGTTGCCGAACGACTTCCGGGCGTTGGACAGGGACGCCTCCCACCGCTCGCGGGGAAGGGAGCTCTGGAAGAGCTGGCCCGCCTGGTCCCACGTCGCGCCGTACTGGCCGGAATCGGCCAAAGCCAGCCACTCGCGAGCGCCGCTCACGGCGATTTCCTCGCGATCCTGGGCCGCCGCCTGGCCGGCCAGGGCCAAGGCTAGGCCCAGGGCGACGAAGAGCGTTTTCGTAGTCCTGGTTCTCATCGTTTCTCTCTCCTTGTGCAGATCACGTTTCCCAGATCAGCCCTCGGCCGGTACCCGGCGGAGCGCCACGAAAGCTCCCGGATCACCGGGAGAAACATCGGAGCCGGCCTTCCGGACCACCGAAAGGCCTGGGGAGGGTAGCATATGCAAAGGGCACACCCACACGCGGCCATACCTGCCGAGCCGCATGCGCGAGGATGCTCTCCGCAACGAGGCGTCCTCCGATGGGGACGCGCCTGCCTCCCGGAGCGAACGAGCCTGTATACCATCCTCACCACGTCATCTGGTAGAGCATCCAGTAGACGATCACGCCTGTCACGGAAACGTAAAGCCAGACCGGCAGCGTGTAACGGGCGATCCGCACATGGCGGTCCCAGCGCTTCCGCGCCGCGCGCCAGACCGTCACGCCGACGAGGAACGGCACCAGGGCGGCCAGCACGGTGTGGGTGATGAGGATCGTGAAGTAGACCGTCCGCACCGCGCCCGTCCCCTGGAACCGCACGGACCCCACCTGGGCGTGGTAGATCAGATAGGAGGTGAGGAACAGGGCCGAGCAGACGAGAGCGGCGATCATGAAGTTGCGGTGGGCGATCCGCCGCCGTTGTTTGATGCACACCCACCCCGCGGTCAGGAGCACCGTGGCGAGGCTGTTGAGCGTCGCATTGACCATGGGAAGATCCGTCACTTGGAGCATGGCGGGGAGATTGTAGTCTT